>Ga0268298_10005158_pt1 | contig 12377 bp, 12 predicted proteins | sample WWTPWeurt_MetaG_FD_194462 | JGI IMG/M metagenome (GOLD analysis project Ga0268298, IMG submission 194462) | Activated sludge microbial communities from WWTP in Nijmegen, Gelderland, Netherland - WWTP Weurt | ecosystem: Engineered > WWTP > Aerobic digester > Activated sludge | place...
GTTCCGAGCGCACACGAGAGCGCTCCCCTCGCGCCGCGTCGCCACGCGAGCTGACGCAAGGACGACTCGACGCGCGCGCGTCCCGGCGCCGCGCCACGCTCGGGCTCGGGCAACAGCAGATAGAGTGGGACCGCCGCCAGGGCGAAGAGCGCGGACAGCTCGAACAGGCGTGCAAAGCCGTAGCGCTCGGCCACCCACTCGCCGAACGAGGGCCCGAGCGCGTGCGAGATCAACGTGGTGGCTCCGAACCAAGCGATGGCGCGCCCGAGGGAGCCCGCGGGCGCGATGTCGACGATCACGGCGTTGGTCGCGACGAATGCCAGCGAAAACGCCAGACCTTGTCCCAGTCGAAGTGCGTAGGTGAGCGGACCCACTCGGTCCACGAGCAAGAACCCCAGGGCCGCGCACGCCCAGACGACTGCGCCGCCCAACATGAAGCGACGTCGCCCGAAACGATCGGCGAGCTCGCCCGTGAGCGGGATCCCGACGAGCGAGGCGATGCCGAACGAACCCATGATGCGTCCGACCTCGGCGCGGGAGGCTCCAAGCGCTTCGAGATGCACCGGCAACGAGAAGAAGCTCGTGACCGACACGAAGAACACCAAGTTGGCGACCGTGGCGGTGACGAAGCTCGAAGTGACGATGCCGGCGCGCGGCTCCGCTCGCCGGGTGATCATGGGCAAAGCTCCATCGTGGCGCTGAATTCGCTCTGAAAATGGGCTATCTCGTCGGCCATGACGAAGACCCTGCTCGGATACTTCTGGCGCGGCTGCCTGGTGCTCACGCCCGTCGGCCTGACTGTGTACATCGCGTGGCTCGTCTTCACCACCGTGGATCGCATCCTGCCGGTGGGGATCCCCGGGCTGGGCTTCGTCTTGACCCTGGGCATCATCACGCTGGTCGGCTTTCTGACCTCGAACGTCATCGGACGAGCCGTGGTGAACGAAACCGAGAAGTGGCTGGCCCGCGTACCGTTGATCAAGCTCCTCTACACGTCGATTCGGGATCTGGTGGGTGCGTTCGTAGGGGACAAGAAGAAATTCGATCGCCCGGTCTTGGTCGAGGTCGTACCCGGAAGTCAGATCAAGGCTCTGGGTTTCGTGACCCGCGAAGCGCTCACGGCGCTGAACCACTCCGGGCACCTCGCCGTCTACTTTCCGCAGTCCTACAACTTCGCGGGCAACGTGCTCCTGGTGCCGCGCACGCAGGTGGAGGCGCTCGGCATCACCAGCACGGACACCATGGCCTTCATCGTGTCGGGTGGTGTGTCGGGTCTCGGCATCGAGCCGGCGCCACTCTCGAGCCGGGGGCGTCCCGACAAAACGCTGGTGATGCAGCCGCCGACCCAGAAGCCCAAGTGAGCCGATTGCCGTCCGCCAGAAACTGGGGCAGAGGTGCAGTTCCGCGTGTCGAAACCCAAGCTGACCTGGACGGTGGACGGGCTGGATGCACTGTCCCCTCCCGTGGAGAGCATCCGCGAGCTCGGCCGCGAAGAATTGCAGGTCGCCTACCAGCCCATCGTCGACCTCACGACCGGCGCCACGTTCGCCTACGAGGCGCTGCTTCGCTGCGTGCGTCCAGGATTCGAGTCGCCACCGGTGCTGCTCGACCTAGCGGTCAAAGAGCGATCCATCGGGCGCCTCGGCCGACAAATCCGCGACGTGGCGTTCGCCGGCGCGCCCGCGGCGCCTCTGTTCGTCAACATCCATCCCGAAGAGCTCAGCGCGCGCTGGCTCGTGCGGCCCGACGATCCCATCGGCTTCCATGACGCGGGCGTGTATCTCGAGGTGACCGAGTCGGCCGCGTTCACCCACTTCGACCTCTGCACCAGCGTCCTGATGGAGCTCTGCGCTCGCACTGGGGCACGCCTAGTGGTGGACGACTTCGGTGCGGGCTACTCGAACCTAAGCCGCATCTTGGACCTCGAGCCCAACGTGGTGAAGCTCGACCTCGCGCTGATCCGTCACATCGACGAAAAGCCGCGACAGCGCATCGTCGTGAAGCACATGGTGGAGCTCTGCGCCGAGCTCCACTGTCGGGTGGTGGCCGAGGGCATCGAGACCTTGGACGAGCTACGCGCGCTTCGCGACCTCGGTGTTCAGTTCGGACAGGGCTTCTTCCTCGCTCGGCCCGCGTTCGAGCCGGCACTCGCTCGTTGGCCTGCCGAGATGGGGCGGGTGGTCCGCAAGTCGCTCGCGTCGGAGCGGCCGGCCGAGCGACCCGTGGTGTCGCGGCGGGCGCCGACGGCGCCGTCGGGGATCCCCCGCGCCGCCGTCGTGGGCACGCGACGCGTCGCGGTGGAGGAAATCGTGATGTCCCAACCGCCCAACGAGCGCACGCGCAAGCCAGCTTCGAAGACCCCGAGCCGTGGCAGCAAGAGCCCGCGAAAGCCTTCGCGGCAGCCGGAACGCAGGACCAAGCGCCCACCCCGCTGAACACCCGGCCCCGCCTCGCGTTCAAGCCCACGCACGGCGTGCCGTTCTGGCACGCAGATGGCCGAAACGACAGCGCTCGAAGCCAAGGGCCCGTCGGAGTTGGTGTCACTGGTCCGCGAGGCACTGGAGAAGGGGCAGGTGGACCTCGTGCCGTACCCGGCCGTCGTGCTGCGACTCCAGGCCGTGCTCGCACAGCCGAACTTCCGGATCGAAGACGTCACGAAGCTCGTCTCCGCCGATCCCGTGATCACGGCGGCGGTGTTCGCGGCCAGCGCCGCGGCGGCCAACGTCGCGCGACTCGGGCAGACGAACGTGGCCTCCGCCGTGATGCGCCTCGGCGCACGGAACGTTTCGCGCATCGCGCTCGCGGCGAGCCTCGGCAAGGCCATGCTCGTCCCCGGCCCCCTGCGAGAGCTGAAGTTCCTGTTCTGGCGCCGCGCGGTGAGTGGCGCGCTGCTGGCGCAGGCGCTCGCGGGAGGCCGCGGGCTCGACCCCGAAGCGGCGTTCGTCGTCGCCCTGCTGGATGGATTCGCCAAGACGGTCGCCCTCTCGGCGGTCGAACGCATGGCGGCCAACGGACAGCGACTCGCGGCCGGGACCGTCGCCGAGTGGCAACATCTCGCCGAGACGAGCCACGAGAGCAGCGCCCAGATCGTCGCCAAGCGCTGGCGCCTGCCTAGCCTCGTGGCTGCCGTCGTTGGCGACGGTCAGCACCCCGACGCAGATGCGCACCAGTCGCTCCTCGGGTTCGTGCGCCAAGCCATCGGCGTGATGGAGGGAACCGCTCCCGATTTTGCGCCCTACGCCCGGGACTCGGCAGAGGTAGCACGCGCGCGCGCTCTGATTCCGGACCTCCCGAACGCCATCTTCGACATGGTGGATCGGACCGATGCCCGCGCCGAGCCGAGCGACCTGGTGTTGCGGTCGGCGAGCCTGCCACCCGGCACGCGGCCCGTGGCGTGGCAGGCGCGCGATCTCTCCGCCAAGCATCCGAGCGAATACAGGGTATCCCACGTGTCGCCGACGGCGTGCGTGCTGCTCGGCGAGCACCCCCTCCAGGAGCATTGGCTCGGACACTTCGAAGTGCGCGGCCCCGCCCCGCCGTTCGCGTTCTGGGCCGTGGTGGAGAAGTGCTCGGAGGACGTGGACGGGTTCCAGATCGTGACACACCCGTTTGCCCTCGGCAGAGACGCGGGCGCGCGCTGGAACGAGCTCGCCCAAGCCGCGTGAGCACGTTCCGATCCGCCGCCCTAGCTAATCCCCGAGCAGCGACAGCATGCTCGCGCCACCGAGCAGCGACTGCCCACCATCGATGAGCAGGGTGCTGCCGGTGATGAAGGCGCCGGCGGGGGAGACCAAGAACGAGACGGCGTCCGCGACTTCGTCGACGGTGCCCCAACGGCCCACGGGCAAGCTGCCTTCGAGCCGCTTCCGAACCGCGTCATCGGTGGGAGCGAGTCGCCGCATGCCCTCGGTGTCGGCGATGGGCCCAGGCGCCACGGCGTTCACGCGGATACCGCTCTTCCCCCACTCGAGCGCCAGGTCGCGTGTCAGCTTCTCGATCCCGGCCTTGGCGGCGCCGGCATGACACTGGAGCGGCGTCGGGACGAAGGCTTGCGTGGCGGTGATGCTGACGATGCTGCCCCCTTGCTCCGAGAGCGCGCCGAAGCACGCGCGGCACGCGTTGAACGTGCCCACGAGGTCGATGTCGACCACGCTCTTGAAGCCGTTGGCGGAGAGCCCAGCGGCGGGCGCCAAGAAGTTCCCAGCCGCCGAGTTCACCAAGATGTCGAGGCGCCCGAAGCGCTCCACCACGCTGGCTACGGCAGCTTCGAGCGCGGCGTAGTCGCGCACGTCCGCCGCCATCGCCAGCGCGTGGCCACCGCGATCTTCCAGCGCGACGCGCGTCGCTTCGAGCTTTTCCAAGCGCCGCCCCACGAGCCCCACGCGCGCCCCGTGATCGACGAAGCGCTTGGCGATGCCCGCGCCGATGCCGCTACCCCCACCGGTGACCAGCGCGACAGCGCCGTCGAGCAATCCCGCTCGGAACACGCTCATCGCGGCCAGCCCGCCTGCCCCGGCATGCCGAAGCTCGGTCCGGGCGGCGCGGCGATCCTCCCCGCGATGGGCGCCCAAGCGGCTTGGAAGAACGTGGGTTGGAGCCGCTCCCACTCCTGATAGGCCATGAGCCCCACGATCAGCGCCGCAGGGAAGAACACCAACCAGAGCACGATGGCGATCACGATGGCGTTGGTGTCGATATCGGCCATCACGCGAAGATCCAGGAAGAAGCCAGCGCCGCTCGGCATCATAGAGACCATCACTTTCGGCACGACCCCGTAGTTCGGTGTCGAGCCGCGGCCGCTCCACTGGTTCGGTCCCGTCTGCGCCAGGGGTACGCCCATGGCGGCGAACGTGCCCATGAGCGACTGAATCACGGCGTTGGCGTGCTCCTGGGCGAAGTACTGACGCTCGTTCTTGTCGAGCATGAGCTCACTCGATGTCTTCGAGCACCTTGCTGCCGAGTCGAAGCGCGCCGTCTTTCACCGAGTCCAGGATCTCCGTGGCTTGCTCCGCGTCGAAGCCCAGGAGCTCCGTGAGCTTGTCGAGGAGAGCCTTCTCCGACTCGCTCTGCTCGCCGTCGGCGTGGGTGAGCAGAGCCGCGTTGGCTAGGAGCAGCTCACGCTCGTCGTCCCCGAGCTCGGACAACGGGATGTCCTTCTCGAGCGTGCGCTTCTCCTTGGCATACTCGCGGATCTCCTGCTCCTCCGCCTCCGTCGCATCGAACCCGGCGAGGAGCCCTTCGATCACGTTCTCTTCCGGGCCTTCCACCTTGCCGTCGGCCCAGGCGACCGCAACCAGGGATTTCACGATGTTCTTTTCCGCGGGTGTCATTGGGGGCGAGCCTACTCAATCTCCGCGAAAGCGGCCCGGCGATTTGGATGGTCCCGGTCGCGCCTTCGGAAAAATGCTCTAAGCTCCGGAAACCGGGAGCCCGCCACTGAACGCACGCGACGACACCATCGTCGACCGCACGGGCCAGCTCGTCGGCGGTCGTTGGCAGCTCGGGTCCCTGCTCGGATCGGGCGGCATGGCGTCGGTGTACGAGGCGCAGGACGCCGGCGGCGAGCGGGTCGCGGTGAAGATCCTGCACCCGGAGATGGCGCGCCGGCGCGATCTCAAGGAGCGGTTCCTGCGCGAAGCCTACGTCGCCAATCGCATCGAGCACCCGGGTATCGTGAAGATCCTCGACCACGGCGACGGAACCGACGTGTTCCTGGTGCTCGAACTGCTCGAAGGTGAGCCGCTCAGCGCCTGGGCGCAGCGCGCCAGCGAGCTGACCGTACGCCAATTGCTCGAGGTCGCCCAACAGATCCTCGGCGCGCTGGCCAAGGCGCATGCTTCCGGGGTGGTCCACCGCGACATCAAGCCCGACAACGTCTTCGTGCTCCACTCTGGCGTCGTGAAGATCCTCGACTTCGGCATCGCGCGCGTGCTCGACGACGTGCCGAGCGATTTCAAGACGCGCACGGGCATGGCGCTCGGGACGATTCCCTACATGGCACCCGAGCAGGCGCTCGGCCGCCGCGGCAAGGTGGACGGGCGCACCGATCTGTTCGCGACCGGTGCACTGCTCTTCCGGCTGCTCACCGGGCGCCGCGTCCACGAGGAGCCCAGCGAAGCGGAAATGCTGGTGGCCATGGCCACCAAGAGCGCACCGCCTCTCGCCACCGTCGCACCCAACGTCCCGCCCGCAGTCTGCTCCATCGTCGACCGCGCGCTGGCCTTCTCGCAGGCCGATCGCTACCCCGACGCCGCCACGATGCAGCTCGACGTGCGCGAAGTCCTCTCCGGACGGCCGCCGCCGTTCGCCACGAGCGCTCCGGAAGCTCGCTTCGAGCGTGGTGTGACGCTGCCCGAGTCCATCCGCGGCGGCGTGTCCCGCGACGACCCGACGGTGGCGGCGCGGGCTCCCGAGGAGCCGACGCGCGCCCTGGGACCGAGCGACGGACCCACGCTCGCCAGCGCCGCCGAGCCCGTCTTGAAGCCGGCCTCCGTACCGCCTCCGTCGTTCATCGGTTCGAGTGCGATGGGCGCGATGCAGGTCGCAGAAGCGCAGGCCGCATCGGCGGCACTCGTCACCGAGAGCCCGGCTCCCGCCACTTCCGTGGAAGCGCGACCGAAGCAGCGCTCGGGCGGCGCCGTGTTTCTCTTGGCGGGAGGAGCGCTGGTGTTGACGCTGTTCGTGGTCGCGATCGGTGCCGTGTTGGTCATCGCCCCGTGGTCGAAGAGCGGGGACTCGGCACCGAGCGCGAGCGCCGCGAGTGAGATACCGGAGCCGACCGGCTCGCCCGTGGACACGTCGAGCCGCGAGCCAGGCCTCGGCGAGAGTACTCTGGGCGAGCCGAGCGCCACGGCCAAGCTCTTCCCAGCCAAGACTTCCACCCCGAAGTCGACCGCAACGGCAGGCAAGTCGAGCGCCAGCGTCGCGCCGCCGAGCCAGGCCCATCCGCCGAGCGCTACCGCGACTTCGGCGTCGAGCGCGTCGAGCACGCGCCCGCCACCCCCGCCTCCGCCTCCGCCGACGCCGAGCACGACCTCGGGCAGCCCGTCCAACGGCAAGAGCAAAGGCAAGGGACCGAAGAAGGATCGATGACCGAAGTGCTCGCGCCGGTGGGGCGGGCCTACTGCTACCGCTGCATGAAGCCGCGGATCACGTGCCTTTGCGCGCACATCCTTCGGGTCGACAACCGCACGACGGTCTGGCTGTTGCAGCACCCGCGCGAACGCTTCCACCCCATCGGCACGGCCCGCATCCTCGAGCTCGGCCTCGCGCGGTTCGCTTCGAGCATCGCGTTCCATGCCCAGCGCCCCGCCTCGTCGCCCGCGCTCGCGGGGCGCGCCGCTCTGCTCTACCCCTCCGCCGACGCGCGGGACCTGTCCGAGCTCGCCGTCGACGAACGGCCCGACGTGTTGGTGGTGCTCGACGGAACCTGGCACCACACTCATGCGCTCGCACGCGACTTCGAGTTCCTCGGGCGCCTGCCCCGCGTGAAGCTCCCCGCGGGACCGGCGAGTCGCTACCGCATTCGAAAAGAGCCGCGTCACGAGTGCGTGTCCACGGTGGAGGCCGTCGTGCGCGCGCTTGCCCTCCTCGAGCCCGAAACGCCCGGGCTCGAGGGGTTGCTCGAGGCGTTCGAAGCGCTGATCGACGACCAGCTGCGATACGTCCGGGCGCGGGCTGGCCCGCGGCGGATGAAGCTCAGAAAAGACGGCCCGCGCGCGCTCCCGCGGGCGCTCGGCGCGCATTTCGACCGAGCCGTCGTGCTCTACGCCGAAGCGCGCCCGGAGAGCGCGCCGCCCCACGGTCTCCTGCAACTCGTGGCGCAGCGCGTGGCCGACGGCGCTCTCTTCGACGAAGTGCTGCGCGGCGAACCGCCCCGGGGCCTTTTGCACATGCGGCTCTCTGCCGAGGACTTCATCGACGGGATGGCGCTCGCGGAGCTTGGCGCCGCGTTCGCGGCTTTTCTTCCCGAGCGAGCCGAGCTCCTCGCCTGGAACCAGAGCACGCTGGATGCATTGCGGAAGAGCGGCCTCGCCACGGGCGGGACCAGCCTGAAAGGTGTGTGGGCCGAACGCATCGAGCGCGCGCCCGGTACTCTGGAGGCTGCCCTCGCGCGCCGCGGCGCCAGCGTTGCTCCCCTCGCCGTGCGCGGGCGCGCTGCCGAACGGCTGGCGCAGGCGCGCACCGCGGCCGAGCTCCTGAGGGCGAGCCGTTGACGCTCGCCGTCGTCCCGCACGGCTCGGCCCTCGTCGAGGGCCGACTGCTCGGTCGGCGCAAGCGGTTCTTCGCCGATGTGGAGCTCGCGAACGGCCGGAAGGTGGTGGCTCACTGCGTGAACACCGGCAGGATGGAGGGCCTGCTCGAGCTGGGAAGCCGGGTTTTCCTTTCTCGCGCTCGCCCCGGCCGAAAGCTCGCGTACACCTGGGAGCTCAGCGAACTCGACGGCGTGCTCATCGGCGTGAACACGCTCATGGCGAACCGTCTGGTGGAGGCGGTGCTCCGCGCGAAGCGCTGGCCGGGGTTTCGCCGCTATCGCGAGCTCCGACGCGAAAAGCCCTTCGGCGAGGCTTCGCGGGTCGACTTCTGGGTCGCGAGCGGCGAACGCGAGCACTTCCTCGAAGTGAAGAACTGCCACCTGGTCTACGCCGACGGCTTCGGCTACTTCCCCGACGCGCCGAGCGAGCCGGCGACGCGGCACCTCGACGAACTCTCGAGCGTGGTCCGCCACGGCCAGCGTTCGAGCGTGGTCTTCACCGTGCAGCGCCCGGACGTACGCGGTGTGCGACCTTCGGATTTCCACGACCCCACGTTCTCGCAAGCCGCCCGCGCGGCCGCGCGAAACGGAGTCCGCTTCCGCGCGCTCCGCATCGAGCCCACGCTCGACGGCTACGTGGTATCGGACGAGATCCCCGTCGACCTTCACCCCTACGACCTCGGCTGCGTGACGCGGACGACGGCCAAGCTCACTTCTGGAAGATGAAGTAGGCCCCGAAGGCGATGCAGCCGAAACCGATGGCGTGGCGCAAGCCGAGGGGTTCTTTCAGGTAGAGCGCGCTGAACCCGCTGAAGACCACCAGCGTCATCACCTCCTGGATCGTCTTGAGCTGGGCTGCACTGTACGTGGCATGGCCGATCCGGTTCGCGGGCACCGCGAAGCAGTATTCGACGAATGCGATGCCCCAGCTCACCACCACCACCAGCGGCAACGGTGCCGACTTGAAACGGAGGTGCCCATACCAGGCGAAGCTCATGAAGACGTTGGAGACGGCGAGTAGCAATACTGGAAGCAGGGCCGGCACGGCATCCTCTCCTCGCGCGCGGGCTCGGCCCGGGTCGATCCGGTGAACTCGGCGGCAAAATCGGCTGTTCGAGGGCTACCACGGCGCCGAGTCGTCGCGGTAGACTGCCGCGCATGGACCGTTTCCGGCGCTTCGATGAAGCCTACTATCACCGCTTCTACGAAGACCCGAAAACTCGTGTGACCTCGGAGCAGGAGCACGCTGCGCTGGCGGAGTTCGTGTTCGCGTTCGCTCGTTACAACAACGTCGAGATCAAGAACGTGCTCGACATCGGGGCCGGCGTCGGGTTGTGGAAGCGCTGGATCGAGAAGAACGCCAAAGGCGTCGCGTACACTGGAACCGAAGTCAGCCAGGCGATGTGCAAGAAGCACGGCTTCTCCCACCGCGACATCGCCCGCTGGCGCGACCGCAAGAAGCACGATCTCATCGTGTGCCAGGGCGTGCTGCAGTACCTCCCGGACCCCGACGTCGCACCAGCGGTGGCCAACATCGCCGCGATGAGCAAGGGCCTCGTCTACATCGAGGTGACGACGCGCCTCGACTTGCGCGAGCGCTGCGACAAGACCCGAACCGACAGCGACATCCACGTGCGCAACGGCTCGTACTACCGCGGCATCCTGAGCAAGCACTTCATCCACATCGGCTGCGGGCTGTGGTGGAGCAAAGAGCGCGAAGTCCCGTTCTTCGAGCTGGAAATGGCGGAGTGACATGGCCGAAGGCAGAGGTCCGCTCCGCGCGCTCGTCCCCGTCGTCTTGCTCGGCCTCTCTGGCCTCGGCCTCTACAACGTGTTCGCCGACAATTCCGAGGTGCGCGCCCGAGCCGCCGCCTTGGCCAAGACCGACAAAGACCCGAGCCCGCGCATGACCCGGGAATCGAAGAACCCCATCGGACAGAGCTTCGATTTTCAAGTCAGCGGCGCCGGTCAGGTCGAGGTGAGCTGCCGCCGGGCGTTCTACCTGGTCGGCGAGTACGCCTGCACGCGCGTCGGCGCCGGTTCTGCGCCCGCCACCAGCGCGAGCCGCTGACTCAGGCTTTCAGCGAGACGCCCAGATGCTCGCGGATGCGCGCGTGCTCGACACTGATGCTGAACGCGTGCAGGTCGTCGGTCTGGGCCCGCGCTTCCAGCTCCACGCCGAGGGGGAAGCGCTCGACCAACGCCACGGCGCGTGCGATGTCCCCGCAGGCAATCAGCCCCGCCCGTCCCGCAGCGCGATGCACGCCGCGGACATAGCGCCCGACCCGCGTGCGCAGGCGCTTCTTCTCGAGGGCGCGCGCGAGCTCTTCGACTTCGCCGAGGACGTCGTCGTCGACCAGCTCCGCGAGAGCCTTGGAGAGCGCGAGCGCGTCACCTTCGGCTTCCTCGACACCCACCAGTGCGAGTGTGCCGAGCAAGAGCTTCGCCACGTCGAGGGCCGTGGGATAGAAGATCACGAGGCGGTGCTCCGGGCGTAGGTAGGAAAGGACGCGCGCCCACAAGAACGCGAGTTCGGGCAGGTCGAGCCCGCTCGCCACGTTGCGCCCCGCCACCGCCGTGCTCTCGACCAGCGGCAGCGGCGAAAGATCGCCCTCCACGGTCGGCAGGACGTGCACCACCGGCACGCCGGTACCGAGCAGGCGAGCCGTCCAGGCCAGGCTCCGCATCAGCGTGGTGGTGCCGCTCGGGTTCTGTTGCGTGCTCTCGTCGAGTCGCGGCAGGCGCTTGTTCTTCTCGAGGTCGCGCACACGCAGCTCGATGGCGGCAGGCGCGACGCGCTCGAGCAGAGATTCGAGGGCGTCGTCGCGTTCGCTCCGCAGGCTCGACCACTCTGCTTCACTGAACGAAGCCCGGGCCACGAGCAGGCCTTCCGGGCGATGCGTGTCGGCCAGCAGGGACTCGTTGATGTCGGCTTCCCCGAGGTGATCGAGCACGTTGGCGGCACACCAGGCCGAGTCCGCTTCGCCTGTCTTCTCGAAACACCAGAGGGCGCGGCGGTAGACGTTGGCGTCTCGGCTCGACTCGGACGCTGCAGCGCGCATCTGTCGGGCGGCCGCGGCGTAGTCGCGCTGGGCCTCGTGGAGCTCGGTCAACCAGAAGCGTAGCTCCAGATCCGAGGGCTTCTTCTCCACGGCGCGGCTGAATGCCGCAGTCGCGCGCTCGGCGTCGTCGAGCTCGTCCCGGTACAGCATGCCGAGCTTCTTGCCGAGGTCCCAGATCACGACGTCGCCCGAGACGCGGCCGAGTAGCCACTCGTAGAGCTCGGCCAGCTCCTTCCAACGGCGCCTTGAACCGAGTGCGCGCGCCGCGACTTCGAGAGCCTCGAGCAGCGCGGGGTCCGCGTCGAGCGCGGCCTTGGCGAGGTCGAGCGCGTCGCCGCCGCCGGGCAGGTGCTTCTCCGCCGTGGTCGCCGCCTCGAGGAGCACGCGGCCTCTTCGCCCCGGATCCGTCTCCAAGAGAGCCGCCAGCTCTTTTCGTGCTTGATTCGCAGCCGCGTGGCGCGCCGCCCCCGTGCGCGCCTCGATCAAGCGCGCGAGCGCGTCGGCGTTGGGCTCGAGGGCGATCCACTGCTCGAGCGCGGCGATGGCCTTCGCGGGTTCGCCGGCCAGCGTCTGCCAGAGCGCTGCGATGGCGCTGAGCTCCTTGATCTTGCCGGGCGTGTCGCTGCGCGCATCGAGGCGGCGGCGAAGGAAGCGCTCGAGCCGAGCGAAGTCGCCCTCGGTTTGCAGGAGTTTCGAGGCGCGGTTGTGGGCTTCGTGGTGCAGCGGCTCGATTCCGAGTGCCTTGTCGTAGTTGTGGATGGCTTCGGCGGCGCTCCCGAGGGCCTCCTTCTCGCGACCGATGCGGTAGTAGAGCTCGGCACGCTCGGGCTTTTGGCCCAAGAGGAGCAGCGCCTTCTTGTAGTGCTCGATGGCCTCGGCCGGGCGCCCCGCCTTCGAGGCATTCGTGCCCTCCCGCCAGGCATCTTCGACCACCGGGAGCTTGACCGCAGGCGGGATGGACGGCCGCACGCTCGGCCGCGTGCTCTTCATGGAGGCCGGCGCCGTCGACTCGCTGCCGACCACCACGCTCTGTTCGACGAGCAGCGGGAATTCGCGCCGGC
>Ga0268298_10005160_pt1 | contig 12374 bp, 10 predicted proteins | sample WWTPWeurt_MetaG_FD_194462 | JGI IMG/M metagenome (GOLD analysis project Ga0268298, IMG submission 194462) | Activated sludge microbial communities from WWTP in Nijmegen, Gelderland, Netherland - WWTP Weurt | ecosystem: Engineered > WWTP > Aerobic digester > Activated sludge | place...
GTTTTTATAAATTAATTCCGCCCGTCAGAAGAGATAATTTTTTGCGCTTAAAAAATTTACCTCTTCTGAAAGTACAAGAAGAGGTATACGTCTACACCGTCCTCTCATCTTCCAGATATGAATGACCATGTCATTCGTATTTGCCGAATTTGGCACCTGAACTTTCGTTTGGTTGCCGAAGCTTCAAAGGGTCGGTCCCTCAGCTTCTCTGGATAAGAGCGAATATTTAATTTCGCGGTTTATATCATAGTGACTTTACGCTTGTCAAGTGTTTTCATCAACTCGATTCGGAAAGTACCCATATGGGTCATGCTATAAAAGGTTTTCACTCACCAACAACTCGGCATTATAGATTGATGCACCCGCCGCACCGCGAATCGTGTTGTGTGAAAGTACAACAAATTTAAGATCAAGGATGGGATCTCGGCGCACGCGACCGACTACTGTCGTCATGCCTTTGCCTGCCATACGATCGAGTCTTGGCTGTGGGCGATCCGCTTCATCTCTGACCTCGATGACTGGTTTTGGCGCCGAAGGCAGATTCCTCGCTGACGGTTTTGCGGCGTAATCGCGTAACGCTTGAATGGCAACTTCTGGCTCAACGGGTTTATCCAGTGCCACACTCGCACACACGGTGTGACCATCGATCACTGCCACGCGATTGGTATGTGCGCTGAATTTTATATCCGCCATGTCGATCTTATTCTCGTTGAACTTACCGAGCATTTTGCGTGGTTCCCATTCCACTTTTTCTTCTTCGCCGCCATTGCCTACGTTAGGGATGATGTTATCCATGATATCGAGCGACGGCACACCAGGGTAGCCTGCTCCCGAAAGCGCTTGCAATGAGACCATGAAAACTTTCTTCACGCCAAAGGACTCATCCAAGGCTTTGAGCGCAATCGTCAGACCCGTGCTGGTACAGTTCGGATTGGTGACGATACATCCGCTCCAGCCTTTGTTTTTGCGCTGATGCTTCACCAGTTGAATGTGCTCCGCGTTGATCTCAGGTAAAAGCAACGGCACATCCTCCCCTCGGCGATACGACGACGCATTCGAGCAGACTGCTGCGCCAGCTTTGGCGAAAGCAGGTTCCAATTCATTAGCGACTTCTGTGTGTAAGGCTGAGAAAACAATTTTTGCTTGCACCGCATCCGTGTTGGCAGGGACGATGACCATGTCACGGGCATATTCGGGCATGGGTGTATCCAATACCCAGCGTGTGGCTTTAGCATAGGGCTGTCCCGCCGAACGGTCAGACGCGGCGAGCGCCACCACCTTGAACCACGGATGATTATCGAGCAAAGAAATAAAGCGTTGACCGACAGAACCTGTCGCGCCAAGCACGGCAACGGGGATTTGAGATTGGGACATAATAATTTCTCCTTTGATGATGGGTAGGGGCGGGGCTTGTGCCACAAAGTGGTATCACCCCGCCTCTACAAAATTATTGAACAATTAATTCATGCAACGCTTTGACCGCACTTTCTGTATCCGCTGAATCGACAACAAGAGAAATCGATACTTCGGATGAACCCTGCGCAATGGCGAGGACGTTGACGCCGTCATTGCCAAGCTTGCTGAAAACGCGACCTGAAACACCGGGCGTGTGCCGCATCCCTGCACCGACGACAGTGATGATGGAGATGTCTTCGGTGGACCAAACGCGGTCAATGTCTTCGTCTGCGATCTCGTTGGCGAATGCTTTTTCAAGAGAAGATAACACGGTGGGGGCGAGCTCTGAAGGCACCGCAAAACAAATGGACTGCTCCGAAGATGCCTGCGTAATCAGCGGAACGCTCGTGCCCGTGGATGCAACGGCTCCGAATGCACGCGCCGCAACACCAGGCACGCCCAGCATGCCGCGCCCTTCAATGGTGATTAGCCTTTGCTTGCGGATAGCCGTCACGGCTTTTATAACTTTTCCTTCCACTTTGCCATTGCTTTTCACACTGGGGATCAAGCGTGTACCAGGGTGACTGGGATTGAACGTATTGCAAATGCGCAAGCCAATACCAGCATCCAACACGGGGCGGATTGTTTTGGGATGCAGCACTTTCGCGCCGTAATAAGCGAGTTCGGCGATCTCGTTGTAGCTGATCTCTGGCAGGGTTTGAGCCTCTTTCACGATGCGCGGATCGGTGGTCATCACGCCGTCTACATCCGTCCAGATCCAGACGTCATCGGCGGGGAGCACTGCGCCGATGATGGCGGCGGAATAATCGGAGCCGCCGCGACCAAGCGTGGTGATGGCGCCTTCAGGGGTTGCGCCGATAAAACCAGTTGTAATGGGAACAATACCTTTATCCATGAGTGGATTAAGTTTCCCCCGTGTCTTTTCGGTTGTGACTTTGAAATCGGGATGGGCATTCTGGAAGTGTGCGTTGGTGACCACAAACTCCGTCGATTCAATGCCGTGAGCAGGAATACCCGCATCATGCACAACAGCAGCAAGCAAGCGCACACTCATCCGTTCGCCGAGGGATGCCACCGTGTCCATCGCGCGTGGACTGGCTTCACCGAGCACGGCGATGGCTTTGCACAAGTCCACGAGCGAGAGGATGAGCGCATTGATCTCGGATTTTGTCTGTTCGCGCAAAGACTCATCTTTGATAAGCGCATCGGCGGCGGCGAAGTGTTTTTCTCTCAGTGAAGATTCTATCGCTGGAAGTGAATCCACTTTCCCTTGCGAAGCCGAAGCGGCAGAGTCCAATAGCAGGTTTGTCACGCCAGACATGGCAGATGTCACCACGACGACTCGTTCCCAATCTTTTTTCGCATCGCGAATGATCTGAATGGCGTTCTTCAACGCATCCACCGACCCGACGGATGTTCCTCCAAATTTCATAACTAATGTTTTCGACATAGCATTCTCCTTGGCGCTTCTCTGAAAGAGCAGCAATGGGGTAAATAAAAACGCCCCGCGTTTCCGCGAGGCGTTGTGTGTTTCGAGATAACCTTTGTTCGGTTACTTCATCCCATGCACTAACGCCTCGCGGTGTGTACCGGAGGTAGTGGTCATGGTCATCATAGTGCCGAAGCAATGGTTTAGCATATTGGGCGCTATTCTATGCGAGGGATGTGGATTGGTCAAGGGGGAAAGATGATTTTCAATAAAGACAAAATGTAATCGTTTGTCTTCTCCGAAACGGAAAAACTCGCCCTTGACGGATTGCCGTTTCCGCCTATAATCGGGCGAAACAAAAAGCCCATGAATTTCATTTCAAGCCTCTCCCTTATTGTAGTCGTCCTTGCGGTCCTTATTATTAAGGATCCGTTTTTGGTTAGGATGGCTACGGTGAGAGCAAAGTAAATCACTGAGTGAACGCAGAGCCGCCCTAACCACGGGCGGCTCTTTTTATTACCCCACCCCCGCTCCTTCTCACATCGAATGAAGAGGGGAGCAAAAGAGAGAAACATGCGATCAGATACAGTTAAAAAAGGTTATGAGAAGGCGCCGCACCGCGCATTGTTGCGCGCCACAGGCTTGAAGGATGATGATTTCAACAAGCCGTTCGTCGCCATTGTAAATTCCTATGTGGATGTGGTGCCCGGGCATGTGCATTTGCAGGAGTTCGGCAAGTTGGTGAAAGATGCGGTGCGTGCGGCTGGATGTGTGCCCTTTGAATTCAATACCATTGGTGTGGATGATGGCATTGCAATGGGGCACATGGGGATGAAGTATTCGCTCCCTTCGCGTGAATTGATCGCCGACTGCGTGGAGACCATGATCGAGGCGCACCGCTTCGATGCGATGATCTGCATTCCCAATTGCGACAAGATCGTGCCGGGGATGTTGCTGGCCGCGATGCGAGTGAATGTGCCGACCATCTTTATTTCCGGCGGCGCCATGAAGGCAGGCGTGACCCCCGATGGTGAGACCATTGACCTGATCTCGGTCTTTGAGGGTGTGGGTGCGTTCTCTGCGGGAAAGATCGATGAGAAGCGTTTATCCATTCTGGAAAAATTTGCCTGCCCGTCCTGCGGCTCATGCTCTGGCATGTTCACCGCCAACTCCATGAACTGCCTCATGGAAGTGCTGGGACTGGCTCTGCCTTACAACGGCTCCGCGCTGGCAAAGACCCCCGAGCGGGAAGCGTTGGCGAAGCAAGCCGCAGCGCAGATCGTGACCTTGATCGAACGCGACATCAAACCGCGTGACATCGTCACCGCCGATGCCATTGATGATGCGTTCGCGCTGGATATGGCCATGGGCGGTTCATCCAACACGGTACTGCACACGCTGGCATTGGCCAACGAAGCCGGTGTGGACTATCCGCTGACCCGCATCAACGCTGTGGCAGATAAGGTGCCTCACATCTGTAAGGTCAGCCCGGCGGGCAAATGGCACATGGAAGATGTGCACCGCGCCGGCGGCATCCCGGCCATTTTGAACGAAGTACAGCGGGGAACAGGCATGCTGCATTTTGACCGTATGACGGTCACCGGCAAGACATTGGGGGAATCGATCCAGGGATGTGAGATCAAAGACGAAGAAGTGATTCGAAAATATGACAACGCACATTCCAAGCGTGGCGGGCTGTCCATTTTATTTGGCAATCTGGCTCCCAAGGGGGCGGTTGTTAAAGTGGGCGGCGTGAGCGCTCCCATGATGCAGTTCGAAGGACCGGCGGTGATCTTTGAATCGCAGGATGATGCCATGGCCGGAATTTTGGCTGGCAAGGTGAAGGCTGGCGATTGTGTGGTGGTTCGTTACGAAGGACCCAAAGGCGGACCGGGCATGCAGGAAATGCTCTCTCCGACCTCTGCCATCATGGGGCAGGGACTTGGCGACAAGGTTGCGCTCATCACCGATGGACGTTTCAGCGGCGGGACGCGCGGCGCGTGCATTGGTCACGTTTCACCTGAAGCAGCCGCGCGCGGCCCGATCGCTGCGCTCCAAGCCGGAGACATTGTTCAGATCGATTTGGTGGCACGCGGCTTGAACGTCAAGTTGACCGATGCCGAGATCCAGACCCGGCTCGAGGCGCTGCCTCCGTTTGAATCCAAAGTCACATCGAAGTGGTTGAAGCGATATTCGTATTTTGTCACCAGCGCAGATACTGGCGCGGTGTTGCAATCATAAGGAGAACAAATGAAAAAGACAGGTGCAGAGATTTTGTGGGAGTGTGTGGTGCGCGAAGGCGTTGAGGTGGTCTTCGGGTACCCGGGCGGGGCGAACATGCCGATCTACGATGCGATGTTGAACTACCCCATCCATCATGTATTGGTGCGTCATGAGCAAGGCGGCGCTCATATGGCGGATGGATATGCCCGCGCATCAGGCAAGGTGGGGATGGCCATGGGGACATCGGGTCCCGGCGCGACGAACCTCGTGACGGGCATCGCGACGGCGATGATGGATTCTGTTCCTGTGGTATTCGTGACGGGACAGGTCGCCGCGCACCTCATCGGCGGCGACGCGTTTCAGGAAGTGGATGTGACCGGCATCACCCTGCCGATCACCAAGCATAACTATCTTGTGACCCGCGCAGACGAGATCGCCGAAGTTGTGCGCGAGGCTTTTTACATTGCGCGCAGCGGTCGCCCCGGTCCCGTGCTGATCGACATCTGCAAGAACGCGCAAGTTGAATCCTGCGAATTCGTTTACCCGGAAAATGTGAAACTCCCCGGTTATCAACCTGTGGACCACGCGCCCAAGGCTTCACTCGATGAAGCGGTGAAGCTGATCGAGAAATCTCAGCGTCCAATCATTTTGTGCGGACACGGTGTGTTGGTGTCTGAAGCGGAAGAAGCCTTGATGCAGTTCGCAGTGAAGACCCAAACCCCGGTTGCAAGCACTTTGCTTGGGCTCGGCGCCTTCCCTGCTTCGCATGAATTGAGCCTTGGCATGATGGGCATGCACGGCGAAGTCCACACCAACCTGGCCGTTCAAAACTCCGACCTGATCCTGGCCTTTGGCATGCGCTTCGATGACCGTGTGACCGGCACACTTAAAACCTATGCCCCGCGCGCCAAGAAGATCCACATCGAGATCGATCCCTCCGAAGTCCACAAGAATGTGGCGGTGGATGTTCCCTTGGTGGGCGATCTGAAGACCGTGTTGACCGATCTCATCCCGCTGGTGGATGAATACGATCACGAAGAATGGAAGAAAGAGATCAACGGTTGGAAGACCGAAGCCGATGCTCGAAGCATCATGAACTGGGAAGATGACGGCAAGTTGTATGTGGCGCATCTCATTGCCGACATCTGGAAGGCGACAGGCGGCGGTGCGATCGTCACCACCGATGTGGGTCAGCATCAAATGTGGACCGCGCAGTACTATCAGCTTGACAAGCCCAATCGCTGGTTGACATCCGGCGGCGCCGGGACCATGGGCTTTGGTCTGCCTTCTGCGATCGGAGCCTGGTTTGCGGCTAAAGATCAGGAGATTTGGACCATCGCCGGTGACGGCGGATTCCAGATGACCGCCGCGGAATTGACCACCGCCGTTCAGGAAGGTGCGAACGTCAAAGTTGCCATCATGAACAACAGCTTCCTCGGCATGGTGCGTCAGTGGCAGGAGTTCTTCTTTGAGAAGCGTTACTCTGCTGTGAACATGCTCGCGCCCGATTTTGTGAAACTGGCCGATGCGCACGGCGTCCCTGCGCGGCGCGTGACCAAACGCGAAGAAGTGGACGAAGCGATCGCCTGGGCTCGCAGCATCAAGGGCCCGACCGTGATCGAATTCAAAGTTGAGATGGAAGACGCGGTCTATCCGATGGTCCCCGCAGGCGCGGCACTGGACCAGATGTTACAAAGACCTGCTAAAGCAGAAAAATAGATCCACGGGACCGCTGACCTTGCAGCGTTCGACCCGCATTGTCAGAAAAACTTGTGGATATGAATTTGGAGACAAGAAATGAACTACACCTTCATCGCATTAGTAGAAAATAGACCGGGCGTGTTGAACCGCGTTGCATCGTTGTTCCGCCGCCGCAATTTCAATATCGAATCGCTCGCGGTTGGCCGGACGGAGAACCCCGAAGTCTCACGCATGACCGTGGTGGTGGACTGCCCCAACGGCGATATGGATGCGCATAAGATCGAAGCGAACCTGTACAAACTGGTCAACGTGATCGATGTGCAGGACGTTACCCATCAACCCTCAGTGACTCGTGACCTGGCTTTGATCAAGGTCAAGGTCGGCCCTGAGAAGCGCGCCGAGGTCAACGGTCTCGCGGATATCTTCCGCGCCCGCATCGTGGACGTGGCCGCTGATTCGGTCATTGTGGAGATCACCGGCACCGAAGACAAGATCGAAGGCATGATCGAGTTGCTGCGTCCGCTCGGCATTGTGGAAATGGTCCGCACCGGGCAGGTTTCGATGACCCGCGGTGTGAACGACGGCGTGCGCCGTGTTCCCGGTGTCACCGGCAACCGCTTCGATGACGTCTCTGAAATGGCGGAAATGACGCCCTAAAAGAAGTATGAATTTTGAAGGATAAAGGATGAATAAAACCTTTACCCTGAAACTTGTAACTCAAAACAAAAACACAAAAAATAAACAGGAGAATTTTTATCATGGCAAAGATCAATTTTGGCGGCGTTGAAGAAGAAGTGGTGACTCGCGACGAGTTCAGCCTCGAGAAGGCACGTGAGGTTTTGAAGAATGAAGTGGTGGCGGTTATTGGGTACGGTGTGCAGGGTCCCGCTCAGGCGATGAACATGCGCGACAACGGCATCAACGTCATTATCGGTCAGCGTGAAGGCACACCCAATTGGGACAAGGCAGTTGCAGACGGCTGGGTTCCCGGCAAGACCCTTTTCAATGTGGAAGAAGCTGCCGAGAAAGGCACCGTCATTCAGTACCTTTTGTCCGATGCCGGGCAGCGCTCGCAATGGCCCAAGATCGTGGAATGTCTGAATGAAGGCGATATGCTCTACTTCTCGCACGGCTTCTCCGTCACCTTTAAGGACGATACCGGCGTTGTGCCTCCTCCGCATGTGGATGTAGCCCTCGTCGCGCCCAAGGGATCGGGCACCAGCGTCCGCCGTAACTTTTTGGCTGGCAGCGGCATCAACGCCAGCTATGCCGTGCATCAGGATTTCACCGGCAAGGCTGCGGAACGCACCATCGCGCTCGGCATTGCCATTGGCGCGGGTTATCTATTCAAGACCGATTTCAAGAACGAAGTGCTGAGCGATCTGACCGGCGAACGCGGAATTTTGATCGGCGCTCTTTCCGGCGTGATGGAAGCCCAGTACAACGTGCTGCGCAAGAACGGTCATTCTCCATCCGAGGCTTTCAACGAGACCGTTGAAGAGCTTACCCAATCCCTCATCCGCCTAGTGGGTGAGAACGGCATGGACTTTATGTATGCCAATTGCTCCACCACCGCCCAACGCGGCGCGCTCGACTGGCACCCCCGTTTCCGCGATGCGGTAGCCCCTGTCTTTGAAGATCTGTATGAATCGGTGAAGAGCGGAAACGAAGCCCGCATCACCCTTGAAGCCAACAGCCGCCCGGACTATCGCGAGCAGCTTGAGAAGGAACTTGATGCCTTCCGCAATTCTGAAATGTGGCGCGCAGGCGCTGCTGTCCGTTCATTGCGCCCTGAGAATTGGCAGAAATAGCCGCGAGGTCCTATGGTCTGATGGTCTTTTCGACATTGACTATCAGACCATGAGACCATCAGACAAGGAGACTACATGACAAACTACGTCAAGATCTTTGACACAACATTAAGAGATGGCGAGCAATCTCCCGGCGCGACCATGACCTCAGCCGAAAAATTGGAAGTGGCGCACAACCTCGCCCGCCTTGGCGTGGATATCATCGAAGCGGGCTTTCCCGCCGCCTCACCGGATGATCTGGAAGCCGTCCGGCGCATCGCGCTTGAAGTGGGCAACCCTGCCAACCCTGAGTCTGATTCGAAGATTCCCGTCATCGCCGGGCTGGCGCGTGCCAACAAAGCCGATATCGATAAAGCGTGGGAAGCGGTTCAGGGCGCAAAGCGGCCGCGCATCCACACCTTCCTCGCCACCTCTTCGATCCACATGAAGCACAAGTTGAAGATGGATCCGGAGGAAGTGGTGCAGCGTGTTTCCGAAATGGTGACCTACGCCCGCTCGCTCTGTGCCGATGTGGAGTTTTCTCCCGAAGACGCGGGACGCTCTGACCCTGAGTTTTTGTATGTGGTATTGGGCGAGGCGATCAAAGCCGGAGCGACCACTTTGAACATTCCCGATACGGTCGGTTACACCACGCCCGATGAATTTTACAAACTGATCGACGGCATCATCAAGCATACCCCGGGCATGCACGAAGGCATCACCGTCTCTGTGCACACCCACGACGATCTGGGACTCGCCACCGCGAATGCGCTGGCGGGAATCCGCGCCGGCGCGCGCCAGGCCGAAGTGACCATCAATGGCATTGGCGAAAGAGCCGGCAATACCTCGCTGGAAGAAGTTGTGATGGCGCTCAAGACCCGTCACCCGATCTTCGGTTTGGAGACCGGCATCGACACCACCCAACTCTCACGCATCAGCAAACTGGTGAGCAACTACACGGGCATGGTCGTCCAGCCGAACAAAGCCATTGTCGGCGCGAATGCCTTCGCCCACGAAGCCGGCATTCACCAGGATGGCATGCTCAAGCATCAGACCACCTATGAGATCATGCGCCCTGAAGATGTGGGCGTGAATCAGACCAAGCTGGTGCTTGGCAAGCATTCCGGTCGGGCCGCGCTTCGTAACCGTTTGGCCGAGATGGGGCACTCGCTCGACGAAGTTGAACTCGACAAAGCGTTTGCGCGTTTCAAGGAATTGGCCGACCGCAAGAAGGTCATCACCGACCTTGACCTTGAAGCCGTGATCGCGGACGAATTCTACAAGCCGCGTGATGTATACCTGCTGAATGGAATGCAGGTCACCAGCGGAACGATGGGCATGCCCACCGCCACCGTCCGCCTGCGAGGACCAGATGGCATTGTTCACACTGTGGCAGCCATTGGCACCGGGCCTGTGGATGCGACCTACAAAGCCATTGACCAGATCGTCAATGTGCCCTGCACCCTGCTCGAGTTCAACATCCATGCCATTACCGAAGGCATCGACGCGCTCGGCGAAGTGACGGTTCGCATCCAGAGCGATTCCAGCGCAACCACCATGGACCCGCAAAGTGAAGTTGAGTATGTCCGCATCTATGGCGGGCACGGCGCAGACACCGACATCATCGTCGCCAGCGCCAAGGCTTATATCAACGCTCTCAACAAATTGATCATCGCCCAAACCGAAGGCAAAGAAAAAGTGCAGAACGATTTTGGCGTGATGTTAGGATAAACAGGAGAAATCACCATGTCTTCACAAAATGAAAACCCCAGCACCTACGAATATCAGTCCTTTGACCCTCACCCCACCGCGCCCATGTTCCCTGCCGGCTGGGACCTGAGCGAAATGCAGGCTTCATCCGCGAACGAAGAGACAAAAGACTCCAACACCAACGAAGCGAACTAGAAATATGCCAAAGACTCTTTTTCAAAAAATTTGGGACTCGCATGTGGTCACCGAGCAGGAAGGCGCGCCCGCGGTCCTTTACATCGACCTGCACCTTGTCCACGAAGTGACATCTCCCCAGGCTTTTACAGGTCTTCGCCAACGCGGATTGAAGATCCGCCGCCCCGACAAGACCCTCGCCACGATGGATCACTCCATCCCAACCACACCGATCAACGTCCCGATCGCTGACGCGCTCGCCGCGGCGCAGATCAAGCAGATGGAAACCAACGCGGCGGAATTCGGCATCACCCTGCACGGCATGACCAGCCCGCACCGCGGCATCGTCCACGTGATCGGACCGGAACTGGGACGCACCCAGCCCGGCATGACCATCGTGTGCGGCGATAGTCACACAGCTACGCACGGTGCATTCGGCGCGCTGGCTTTTGGCATCGGCACCTCCGAGGTCGAGCATGTGCTCGCGACCCAATGTCTCTTGCAGAAAAAGCCGAACACCTACGAAGTCCGCGTGGATGGCAAACTCGCCAACGGGGTTTCCGCCAAGGACATCATCCTCGCCCTCATCGCCCGCATTGGTGTGGGCGGCGGCACCGGGCATGTCTTCGAGTACACCGGCGAAGCCATCCGCGGCTTGACGATGGAACAGCGCATGACCATCTGCAACATGTCCATCGAAGGCGGAGCGCGGGCGGGCATGATCGCCCCCGATGACAATACCTTTGAGTACCTGCACGGACGCGAGTTCGCTCCGCAGGGTGAAGAATGGGACAAGGCGGTCGCGAAGTGGAAGTCTCTGCCCAGCGACGATGGCGCGACCTACGACAAATCCATCACGCTCAACGCTGCCGACCTCGAACCGATGATCACCTACGGCACGAATCCCGGCATGGGCATGAAGATCACCGACCGCATTCCCACCGTGGATGCTTTCAGCGAAGCCTCGCAGAAAGCCGCGTTCGAAAAAGCCATGACCTACATGGGACTCCAGCCCGGTCAATCCCTGCTCGGTCAAAAAGTGGATGTGGTCTTCATCGGCAGCTGCACCAACTCGCGCATCTCCGACCTGCGCCTCGCCGCGGGTATGTTGAAGGGACGCAAGGTCTCTGAAAGCACCCGTGTGATGGTCGTGCCCGGCTCGCAGGATGTGAAGAAGCAAGCCGAGCAGGAAGGACTGGACAAGGTCTTCAAGGAAGCCGGCGCGGAATGGCGCGAAGCAGGCTGCAGCATGTGCATCGCCATGAACGGCGATCAGCTCCAGCCCGGGCAATATGCCGTTTCGACCAGCAATCGCAACTTTGAAGGACGCCAGGGTAAAGGCGGGCGCACTTTCCTTGCCAGCCCGGTCACTGCCGCAGCGACCGCCATCAACGGCGTCGTCACCGACCCGCGCACCTTGTTAGGATAAATCTCATGGCGCAATTCACCACACTTACTTCCCGCGCGATCCCGCTCCCCGTCAACGACATCGACACGGACCAGATCATCCCCGCGCAGTTCCTCAAGGTGACCGACAAGAACGGTCTCGCCGACGCACTCTTCTTCAACTGGCGTTACAACGACGATAAATCCCCGAAAGCCGATTTCATCATCAACCAGCCCGAGTCAAAAGGTGCGCAGATCCTGTTAGCCGGAGACAACTTTGGCTGCGGGTCGAGCCGCGAACACGCGCCCTGGGCGCTCACCAGCTACGGCTTTCGCGCGGTCATCTCGACCTCATTCGCAGACATCTTCCGCAACAACTCGCTGAAGAACGGATTGATCCCGATCATCGTGGACGACACGACCCACAAGATGCTCTTCGACCTTTTGGAAGAAGCGCCTCGCGCCGAGCTGACCGTTGATCTGGCGACTCAGACCGTTTCCTTCCCCGGCGGCTCGTTCACCTTCCCGATCGACCCATTCAACAA
>Ga0268298_10005161_pt1 | contig 12374 bp, 8 predicted proteins | sample WWTPWeurt_MetaG_FD_194462 | JGI IMG/M metagenome (GOLD analysis project Ga0268298, IMG submission 194462) | Activated sludge microbial communities from WWTP in Nijmegen, Gelderland, Netherland - WWTP Weurt | ecosystem: Engineered > WWTP > Aerobic digester > Activated sludge | place: Netherlands...
GAAAAAACTCAACTTGAGCCGCAGCGTAAGTGGCGCGATGAGGTGCTTGGAAAAACGGAAGGGTTTATCTTCTACCCTTTCAGCGGCGCTGATTTCCTGAACATATATACTTTCTTTCCGCAAGGGTCAGAGTACGTCTTCTTTGGTCTCGAACCTCCAGGACCTCCGCCTTCTGTGAAAGGAATGAAACCGGCGGATGTAAATCAGAGTCTGGCCGGTCTCCAGGTTTCGCTTCGCAGCATTCTAAACTATTCGTTCTTTCAGACTCTGCATATGGTCAACGACTTGAAAGCAACCAAGCTTTCCGGTGTGGCACCCGTGCTTCTCGTATTTGCAGCGCGAACAGGAAACAAAGTGCATTCAGTGCACAACATTCGCCTGCATCCTGATGGGAAGATTGAATCTCTGCCGGATCCGTTTTCCGGAAAACCTGAACCGGCTGCAACCTCAGAGGACTACGTTTCAGGAATTCGCGTTGTGTTTCAAAAACCAGGAGCCACTGAATACACTCACATGGATTATTTCTCCATTGATATTTCAGAAGAGGGTCTGGCAAAGAAGCCTTACTTCCTGAAATACATTCAGAGTCTGGGTACGCCAACCACGTATCTCAAGGCTGCTTCTTATTTGATGTATAATAAAGATTTTACAACTATTCGCAATTTCATCCTGGACGAAAGCAAGCTCATCCTTCAAGATGATTCAGGAATTCCTCTTCAGTACTTCAAGCCACAGAGTTTTGATCTTACGTTTTACGGGTCTTACACGAGACCCATTCCATTGTTTGATGGGAAATATCAGAAAGATCTATACGAAATGTATCTCCCTAAGAATCATCCTAAACCACTTCCGTTCGGGATTGGCTATAAGTTTCGCAAAGGTGATTCTAACCTGATGCTGGCAAAGCGGAAGACAGATCGTCCTGACATTCCCGCTCCGTCAAAGCAGTGAGTTAACCCGCGCCAGTGTCCGTGCGATACGCAAGGGCAATGGCGCCGGTGCGCGCCATCTCTATAATACCAAACTGGGCCAGGATGTCTATGGCGGCGTGAATTTGTCTGCCGCTTCCGTGTATTTCAATGAGGATAGAATCTTCCGTTACTTCCGCGACCTTTCCGCCAAACACTTCTACAATTCCAAAAATCTCATTTCTTTTTGAGCCGTCTGACTTGATTCGCACCAGAACCAGTTCCCGGATCAGAGAGTCGTGAAATGGAAGGCTTTTCACCTCTACTACATCGGGCAACTTGAGAAGTTGTCCCTGGAATTGACCCAGAGCCTTTTCGTCTCCTTTTAGCACGATCGTGATTACAGAGACGGCTGGATTTTCCGTGACTCCAACGGCGATGCTGTCAATGTTGTAGCTCCGGCGCGTGAAGAGGCCTGATACATGGCTCATCACACCGGGCCGGTTTTTTACAAGGATGGACAATATGTGCTTCAAGTTGGACTCCCATCTCCCCATCGGACGGGAAGCTTCTACGTCAAGCGCAAATGGCGGTGCAGCATGATTCGGATTCTCTTCCAGCTTCTAACTCTACCTCTGCGATTCCTCTGGTTGCTGTATTGTAGAATTCGTAATGTTCGCAAACCAGGTTCGATTCTGGTTCACAGGATCCCGGACAGATTCACAGTATTTCGCAGCGGTGGCGTTCTGTCTATGTTCGCATCACGCGATGATGTGCATTTCGCGGAGTATCTGGCATTGCTCGGTCTTATGGAAGAAGAGCGCGAAATCCAGACTGTTCTGATTTCCATTCCAGACGTTCAGCACAATATGGCGGAAACGGAACAGATTGCGGCGGCACTTGATCGCATTGTAAAATCAGGAAAGAAAGTAATCGGTCACAGCGAAGGAGGTGGAATTCGCACGCTTTATTTGCTCTCCTGCTGCAGTGAGCGATTCGCCTCGCCTGCTTCTTCTTATTCATCTTTCTTCCCCGCAAGCGAACCTCACTACTTCAAAGGGTTGCTCAAGAAATTTGGTGTTCGCATGGAAGTTTTTTCAGCGGGCAAATACAAGAGCGCCGGAGAAACATTCAGTCGTTCCGGACCCTCGAAAGAAGCGCGCGAGAATCTAGAAGAACTCATCAGCGGGCTGCGTGCGAACATTGCCAGAGGAATGGAAGCGAGAGCCCCGGGCTTTGCGAAGAAATTCAAAAACAAGCTTCTCTGGTCTGCTTCTGAGCTTGTGACGGAAGGATTCTTTTCTCGCGAGATCACGGAAAAGGATCTGGCGCGTCACCTTTCGGGGGAGCCCAGGGAAACAGTGAAGCATGCTTTCTCAACCGTGCAGCCAGAACTCGAACAAAAAGGACCTCAATTGCGCATAACGTCCGATGGAGCTCTGGTTCGTCGTCATTTGCGATCCAGGTTCAAGCTTTTGAACCTGAGTCGACGCCGGAGCTTTGCTTTTGTTGCTATGGAAGGAGCTATCTATTCGGGTCGAAAAGGGGATCATGCCAGATCAGGAATGATTTCCGGGCATGCGTATCGCGATTTGCTCCATGATCTGGCAGATTCAAGAGACGAGGCGGTGATCGTCTGGATCAACAGTCCAGGTGGAACACCGGATGGATCTGAGATAGTATATCAGGCTCTTCGTTACCTGGGAGAAAAAAAGCCCGTCGTCGCACTGATGGCATCCGTGGCTGCTTCCGGTGGATACTACATCGCCTCCGCCGCGCATCGTATTTTTTCTCTGGAATCTACGATCACAGGTTCGATTGGAGTGGTTCGGCTGCAACCAGATGCAGAAAAGTTTTATGAGAAGCTCGGAGTAGAATCTACGCGAATTGGATTTGAAGGGAGCGAAGACATTCTTTCGGTGTCGCGTCCCGTGGGTCGCGAAGGACGTCGCTTACTGGACGATCAAATTCAATCCACTTATAGTACGTTCGTACAGAGAGTGGCGGATGGCAGGGGAAAAAGTCCGGCTCATGTGAGGCGATTTGCAGAGGGAAAGGTTTTCACTGGAAAAGATTTTCTGGCAAGTGGACTGGTCGATGAAATTCGCGGCATTCCGGAGACAGTTGATTTTCTAAAATCGTCCATGGGGATTCCTGCAGCCAGGCGCATGCAGCTTTCGCTTTACCCGGAAGTCAGAGTGGATCTGCGCACTCTTGTTTCCGAAAGGTTTCCTATTTCTGCGGCCCTTCCATTGCAGGCACTGGCAAGACAGGTGAGCTTTCCTTTTGCACTGATGGGCAAGCCAGTTCTGTACTTCCCGCATGAGGTGGTTCGATTTCAGTGAGGCTGACGTTCTGTCTCGCCGTCGGGCTGTGCTGGATCGTCTCCGTCGGTTGCCTGAAAGAAGAAACTCCCTGTCTGGATCGCGTTGTCTGGGAAATGGCATTCTCAAAGTCGCCTGACGTTGCAAAAGATTCAGATTTCAGACCGGTAAAGATTGGATACTGGCAGGATCAGGGATATAGCGCGACTGGCTTTGCAACGTACCGAATGCGTCTGAATTGCAGACCGGAAAAAGACACCATTCGAATCTATGAATCCTCTGCTGCGGCGGCCGCTTACAGAAACGGCACGATGCTCGCTTCGTCTGGAACTCCTGGAAAAACCGCAGAGGAAGAAAGGCCACGCATTGCGCCCTGGTCTGTTCCTATACATGAAGGAGATACTTTGTTTTACGTATCCAATCACGTGGCGCGAGGCGGAGGAATTCTTGGATACAGATTTGGCAAAGAAACTGATTTAGAGGCAGAGCGTGCCAGGTCTCTCTACCAGGAGGCTATGGTTCTTGGTATGCTCAACGCCGCCGGGTTCTTCTTTCTGATCTACTTTCTCGCGCGCGGTGGTGGCGCCGCCCTTCCAGTCTTTACTCTGTTGATGATTGTGTGCACCGTGAGAAGTGCCGCATCCAACAGTGTTCTGGAAGAATGGTTTCCGGATCGCCAGCTAACGGATCTTCGCCTGCGCCTGGAATACCTCACGGCGCTTGCCCTTATGCCTCCACTTTACTTCTGGGCGATTGCTCTTTTGTTTCAGGGAGATCCTGAGACGAGCCCTGCGACACTGCGTCGCACGATTACGCGCATTCTATCCGCAGTCTATTCGATCGGTGCGTTTTGCCTGAGTCTATTTTTCATCTTCGCACGCGACGCCTCCGTTTACGGAAAGTATCAACCCGAATACGTTAGCTGCTATCTTCTGCCGGGGCTTGCTGTTTGTCTGTTCTTGCTTTTCATACTTGTGATTGAAAAACGCAGAGGGGCCGGATGGATGCTTCTTGGTTTCCTGAGTGTTTTGTTCTCTACTCTGGCGGATGCAGAAACCACTGTAGCCGGCCAGGCGGGAACACTCTACGTGCCTCTGGGACTTCTTGGATTCGCAGCCTGCTTTTCTGTCACGGTCGGGATTAGAATCAGAAGCGACTTCGAGGAACTCGCCCTCACCAGAAAGAATCTGGCGCTCAGCTTTGAGCAAGACAGGAGAAGAGAGCAGAAAAGGGCCTCCGAGCGTGAACAAATTGCACTCCAGGCAGTGTCCGCTCTTTCGCGCACTGCCTCTGATTTTGAAGAGATGCTCAGTCAGGGCAAAGTGCAAAAGGACGCGGCCATCCCTGCTCTTTCCAGATTGCATTCATTGCGCGTCCGGCTTGAGAAGAGGTTGAGTCGAACTCCAGTGGCTCCGGTCGCGCTCGATGTTCTTCGCTACATTCGCTTTCATCATCCCTCTGTTCGCATCCCATCTCAGGCCAGCCTTGTGGTTTTTTCAAGCAGGCGAGAGCTCGACCGTTTCATCGGGGAAATCATAAGCATTCATGACAGTGCGTGTACGTCTGAAATTGTACTCCTTCGTTTTGATGATCATTCTTTCGCACTGGAAGTTGGCATTCTTGCTCCGGATGCAGATCCCGATATACAGGATCTCAAAGATTCGGGAAATCGCGCGGGTGCGGTTGTATGCTGGTCGATCGAGTCAAACAAACTGATTGTCTACGCGGAGTTTCGCACGCCGCAGACGAGTCGGAGCCTGGAAGAACGTCATGCGGCATTCCTCTCAAAAGTTAAAGCCAACGGAGAAAGCACCTTTCCATTTTGAAAGAGGCAGAGATCTTTTTGTATCATAGGGGGTGGCCCATTCGATTTTCATGAGCGCGCCCGGTATGAGAAACCAGAGGAAATTCGCCCAGTGAATTCCAGCCCCAAACGATAAATGCAAGTCACGAGTGGTTCCTGATTTTCTGGAATAGCCTTGAAAGTCCTGAGGTCTGTCAAACGCAGATCCTGCGTCGAAGAAAAGCGCGCCACGCACCGGCCCCGGGCTCCAGCTGAACGGAACGCCAAAACGCAATGCTTCTATGAAATTGAAATGGTAATCGAGGTTCATTACGAATGCATGCTTGCCTTCAAATTCCAGAAATCTGTATCCTCGTATGGTATAATATCCGCCAATTTGAAACGGATAGAGAGACGCGTCTCTTCCGGATGCGGTCGCACCAAACGCACGTAAGGCGAGAGAAGAGTAATTGTCAAACAGATGATGAAATCTGAATTCGGTTGTGGTAACGTAAAGCTCTCTGTCCCTTCCATTGAATTGAACGGGAACCGAATATTGAAATAGAAACGCGTGTCCGTCCAGGGGACCATACATAGAATAAACGATGTTGTTGTACTGGTAGGCAAATCCAAGAGATTGATGATTCTGGAAAAGATCTGGCTGTTGTTTTTCTTCCGGTCGCACTGTATCGTAGATTCTTTCTTCGCGGCCTGCACTCATGACAAGGGAAATGGAACCAAAGCTATGCAGTGGATATTCAAATCCGCCGTAGGCACCGGTCGTATTCTGATCGAGAACGCGAAAGTACGGATTGTAAAGCAAGCTATTGAGGCTGAAGTCCAGAAAGTTGAAGACTGCGAATATTCCACTCTGTCTGTAGGCGCCCACGAAGAAGTCCGTGCGATATTTCAAATACGCATATTCCAGGTTCAGATTCAATTCTGCGGGGCGAGCATTGTAGCTTACGAGAGTGGACAGTCTATGATCCCCTGATTCGTCTGCCAGAGACATGAATCCCAGGGCTGCCACAGAAGTCTTTCCATCCGGCCCTCCTGCTGCAGTGACAAAAACAAATGGCATTCCTTCTATCGCAAGGAAAGGTGAATATTCTCCTCCAATTTGACGAATCGCGCTCTGCCTTTCGAGCTCCATCATGGGCGCGGGTTTCGCATGGAAAGTAATCAGGTTTTCGTCGAGCTTCTGTGTGGTGCGTACATCCGGCATCAGTCTAACTTCAGATGCCCCCTCTACTCTTTCTGTGAATACGATTCCTTTTTCGCCAGCACCTGCAATGTCGAAGATGCCGGTGAGGCTGGCTGTGATGGCTGACACTTCAGAGGATGGCTGCGTAAGAGTGGAAGCATGTTCGAGCAAGAAGACGTTGGATACTCCGTCTTGCGTGCTCAGAAACAGAATGCTTCCGTCCTGTCGGCTGATTGCGTGGCCATTTTGTCCTGGTATGTTTGTGATCTGAAAAACTTTCCCGGACGCAAGGTCGAATCTGTAAATCTGTGAGGACACGATTTTGCTTTCAGAAGAAGCACTGAAGTAGATCTGATCTCCTGCATTCGAAAACACCGGGCTGCTTTCGTAGCGCGCATCAGAGGTCAGGCGCCTGAGCATGCCTGACCTTTTCTCTAAAATGTATAGATCTGTTTTTCCAGAAATCGTTCCAGAAAATACGATCTTACTCCCGTCAGGCGACATAGAAGGGAAAGCTATTGAGTCGAGAGGAAGCGCATGTGATTCGCTTTCGATGAGATCGCCTGAGTCCACGTCGAAAAACAAAATCGATTGCTGGCCCTGACGTCTTCCCGCTACCATCAAAGATTTTCCATCAGGAGAATAAGAAAGCTTCGTTGTGAGAAGTTGCACTTCTTCGTAATCGCTGGAGCGTAAGGCGCGAAGGACGATCTTTTTTGTCTCCTGTCTCTTTTTTGTAATTCCTGGCCCCGGTGCCGGCCTGATTACAATGGCTGGAAAGATTCCGTCTACGGTTAGATAGGCGATGGACTGTCCGTCCGGGGAAACAGCAGGGCGGATCTGAAAGCCTGTCTGTGATTCATATCGATCTGTCACCTCTCGCATTCTAAGATCTTTTGTTTCTGCGTAGGCGCGCGAAGCAAGCGCGTAACGAGCGCGAAGGTAACGCGCGAAAGCCAGATTGAATTCGTTTGCACTGGTTTTGAACGTTAGGCGAATTGCTTCGTCTATACGATTTGTGTTGTGCGCGGCGCGAAGAAGAAATGGGATTCGATCGATTCCATATGTATCTGCGATGAACATCATCACAGCCTGCCCTCCTTTGTAGTACGCGTATGCGTCGTTTACTGATTCATTGTGCAGGTCTACGAGCTCCGGCATGCGATTGTTTAGCACAGCATCGCGAACGTAGGTCTCCGCAGTCTGGTCCCAGCCGCTCGACAAATATTCTGCCATTCCCTCCATGAGCCAGAGAGGCATGGAGCCCAGACGTTCACCCTGGAGAATGTCAAATTGAAATGCGTGTACCAGTTCATGGTCCAGAACATGTCGCATGACTGCTGGATCTCCCTGAAAAGGAAGAACCACGCGACGTCTGTAGAAATCTGTGAAGCCTCCGGTGGATTCATCCAGTGGAAACGGCAGAATGTTGGTGGTGGCGAAGTCCTGTGCGGAGGCATAAAGAAAAACCGGGATCTGTTTTGTAAGCCTATGCGAAAAAATTTTCTCATATCTGGCAGCTGCATTTTCGCCCAGCCTGGAAGCCTCCCGCGCGGTCTCCTCCATGCCCTCTGGATAGTAGATCAGGAAACGGTCTGTTTCGAGCAGCTTCCAGTTATGAACAGTTGCAGGAATCTTCCAGTGAGGAAAGATTGGCGCTGGGCTCATGAATAAGAAGACCATCATGATCTTGGCGGCCGTTTTTGCGGTGATCGTCCTTGCCTTTGCGCTTGCCGGTCCGGTGGAACGTGCTTTTACGCGCAGTCTGCCTCTTGCAGAAATCAAATCACAGATCATTGCTCAGGCCAAAGAGACTGCGGGGATTGAACTGTCCATTCGAGGCGCACGATTCGAGATTCTTCAGGGCGTGGTGCTCACGGGTGTGAGCGCGCGATTCGGAAATGATCCCGTTTTCTTCCATGGAGAGAACTTGATCGTTGAGATATCGCCATTCAAGGCAATGAAAAAAAATCTAACTCCGCAGATACGAATTGCGGGTGGCAGAATCGTGCCTGAGAATTTACCGCGAGCAAGACTCTTTGAGCTTCTCGATGTACTGAGAAAGAATGAAGGCGGAGATTGGAAGCTTGACTTCGACGGCATCCTGATCGATTCAAAGCCTGCCAGATACACTCTATCCGGTCGTCTCACTCCGGGAGACAACCGCGTGGACGGGAGGCTGGATGTTTCGCTCAAAGGAAAAAGGGTCATCAAGAGCGACTTTCGCATTCTCAAAGCTCACCTCGGCAGTAGTTTCAAAGTGAATTCACTTCCGCTTTCGGAAGCAGCTTCTTATTTCCCGAGCATACTGGCAAAATCGGCGGGGAGCGTTAGCGGCAAAGGCACTCTTTCGATGGATTCATCTTCCCTTGCCTATGATTTCCATGGAGAAATGGCAGACTTCGAATCTGGAATCGTTCGCGGGAAGCATGAAGCGCGCATCAATCTAAACGGAGGCCATGTCTGGAAAGAAAACATTGGCCTCATCGCATCTTTTGACATGAGTGATCCAACATTTTCGATTCGAATGACGGAGAAGCTTGCATCCCAGGGAATTGCTGCGCGCGAGCTCGAAGGTCGAATCCAGTCTCTTCCGTATTTTCAGACGGGAGTATTGAATTTCAAAATCAAATCCAGATTTCGTGCTCTCCAGGAAGTGCGAGAACAAATCGAAGAGATCACGGCGAGCCTCGAGAATGCCGCATACATTCCTGCACATGATGTCAATTTTCAAATCGATGCTGCGAGCATTTCTCTTTCATCGGATTTGAAATTTGATGCGAAAGGAAAAGCACTCGATCATGCGTTCACACTTCACGCTTCGGGTCCCTTTCGTTTTGGAGACAGTCCTGACTTATTTTCCGGTGGTCCGCTTGTGATTGAAGGGGAAGTAGCAACTCTGGATTTACCGCGAATTGCCCGCGCGATGTTTGGAGCACACTCCCACCTCAAAGGAATCGGCACGGCAGAAGATGCGGAAAAAGCGGAAGACACAGGTCCCCTCTGGACTCAGAGAAGAAAGACTCAGGCTCAGGCAAACTTGCTCAGCTATTTCAGCATGAATGGATCCATCGTTGCGAAAGGAATCGCGGGCGTTACAAACGAATCCGTCCCCATCAACATCAGCAAAAATGGCGGAGGAATCAGTGCTCGCGCCGGATACCAGAAGGATGGATTTCGCCTGGAAGGCGATTACGCTCTCGGGTTTGATTCAGACCTCCCGCACCAGACCATCCATCTGAAGTACGACAACGAGCAAAACAATGTATCCATGGAATATCTAACCGGAGACGAGCAGAGCCCCAGGTCTATATCGCTGGATTACAACTCATCCATGGATGGACTTCTGCCCGCGGATCTTTTTTTCAAATCTACAAGCACAATGTATTTCCGCGCGCGCGGTGTGGACACTCGCAAGCTCGATCCAGCGCCTCTTGTTTTTTCCATCGCAGGTATCAAGGATAGCAAGATAGACGAGCTAGAATTCCAGAGAACTACAGAAGGTGGCAGAACCATGTGGACCCAGGTTCACGCATCCAGGGGAGAGGCAAACTGGACGGGCGCAGGCGACTTCTCCAGCCAGGAAGGCGGCAAAGCTACTTTTTTTGTGAATGCGCCTGGTGGCTATTCCAGGCGGATTGATCTTGGAGTGACTGAGGCAGGAAAATGGTATCCACGCGAAAACTAGTTCTCGCCTTCTCACTTCTCGCGATGGCATGCGGGGGAAAACCCCAGGTAGATCGCGGCCTGTCTGTCTCTCCAGAAAAACTGAGCGGTCGATTTGCCATGGTTCCCAGCGCCACGCAAGAAGAGATTCGTTTCAAAGAAGACGGGCTCGTAGAAATGAAATCGGAAGAATCATCCGCGAAAGGTCTGTATGCTCTCGACGCATCTTCTCTCAGGTTTCGATTTGAAAATGGAGACTATGGAATATTTCTCCGCAGCGCATTTCATCCCAGAGAATGGCGAGGCTTTTACCGCGGTGAAGTGCGCATTCTGAAAAGGCTGGAAGGGGCTAAAAACCTTGACCGATCTGAATCGGAGGGCACCACTAGCAAGCCATGAAATTCTCAGAGGTGTTTGAAGAGAAGATCTGGAATGCTTCGAACATTCTGACTATGACCAGAATGATCCTGCTGCCCGTCTACGTGTGGCTGGGTGGAGCCTACCGGGAAGACCCGGGCGGCCCCATGCTGTGGGTCCTCCTCTCTTTGATTTCCGGCGCTGTGATCTCTGATTTCTTAGATGGATTTTTGGCGCGCAAACTGCATCAGATTACAAAACTAGGCCAGTATCTGGATCCCATCTCAGACAAGACGGTGACTCTGGTGGCCATGCTCGACTGCGCCCTCCACTATGGATTCCCGTGGTTTGTTTTTGGGTTCTGCGTATTTCGGGAAATACTCGGTGTCTGGGTCGGATCCTACCTCTATTTCAAGAGAGATATGCAGGGAAGCCCCAATATGTGGGGTAAATTTGGAGTGGGAGCCGTGGCCCTTTCTGTGATCTGGCACGTTCTGACTCCGTACTTCAAATTGAAGGGTCTTACTGGAATCTGGCTCGACGCATGGATTTCTGCTGCTCTTATTTTCTTCATATTCCTGGCAGGAATGATCGCCTATGGGCGAACCTACTGGCGAATTATCCTTCACGGTAAAACTAAATCTACTTGACAAATGTTACCTAGTTCTGGTATGGCTTTTTATGTCACACCGGTCAAATAGGATGGCAAAAAAGATTGGCTGCAACTTCCTGGAAGAGCAGCCCGAGGAGATGTAAATGGCTACGAAGGCAAGGAAACTGGAAGTGGTAGAGACCAGAAGACCGGACCGCAATGCTCCCAATCCTCAGTTAGAGGAACGCAAAAAGGCGGTGGTGGGAGCCATCCAGCAAATTGAAAAGCAATTTGGGAAAGGCTCCATCATGAAACTGGGAGATGAGAGTGCTTTTCAAGAAGTGGGAACCATCCCCACAGGAGCGCTCACTCTGGATATGGCTCTTGGAGTCGGCGGACTTCCGCGCGGTCGCATTGTAGAAATCTTTGGACCTGAATCATCCGGCAAGACAACTGTTTGTCTTTCCACAGTCGCGCATGCACAGAAGGCGGGGGGCATTGCAGCCTACGTGGATGCAGAGCATGCACTGGATCCGCAGTTCGCGCGAAAGCTAGGAGTCAACATTGATGACCTGCTGGTCGCGCAACCGGACAATGGAGAAGAGGCTCTTGAAATTGCTGAGTCTCTAGTGCGGTCCAATGCCGTGGATATTGTGGTCGTGGATTCAGTGGCAGCACTCGTTCCAAAAGCAGAACTGGAAGGAAACATGGGAGATGCGCAAATGGGTCTTCATGCAAGACTCATGAGCCAGGCCATGCGAAAGCTCACAGGCACTATTTCAAGATCCAACACTACTGTGATCTTCGTGAATCAGATTCGCAACAAGATCGGTGTGATGTTCGGTTCTCCTGAAACAACCACAGGTGGAAACGCATTGAAGTTCTATGCTTCTATCCGTCTGGACATTCGCCGCACTGAAACTCTCAAGAAGGGAGATGAGGCATACGGAAATCGTGTGAGAGTCAAAGTAGTGAAAAACAAAATGGCTCCTCCCTTCCGCCAGGCAGAATTTGATATTCTGTTTGATTCAGGAATCAGCCGAGAAGGCTGCCTTCTGGATCTGGGCACTTCACTTGGTATACTGGAAAGAACCGGAACCTGGTATTCCTACAAAGGGGACCGAGTAGGCCAGGGTCGCGAGAATACTTGCCAGTATCTGCGCGAAAATCCAAAAACCGCCGATCAGGTGGAACAGGAAATTCGCCAGAAACATAAAGAAAAAGACAGCCTCTTAAAAAAAGAGGCTGCTGGTAAACCTCCAGAAATGGAGATCGACGAAGAAACGGGAGAGATTATTCCGCCTGAATGACTGAGCCGATAGCCAGAAAAGCTGCCGTATTGGGCGCGGCGGGGTTTACGGGGAAAGAACTTCTTCGCATTCTCGCCGCGCACCCTCTTTTTGAAGTTTCCCATGTCACTTCTGACAAGCATGTCGGGAAAACACTGGTAGAGACATTCCCTGATTTACCCAGACCAAAGAAAAATCTAACGTTCCAGTTGCACAGCGATCCGATTCCCCAGGATGCTTTTGTATTTCTG
>Ga0268298_10005164_pt1 | contig 12371 bp, 10 predicted proteins | sample WWTPWeurt_MetaG_FD_194462 | JGI IMG/M metagenome (GOLD analysis project Ga0268298, IMG submission 194462) | Activated sludge microbial communities from WWTP in Nijmegen, Gelderland, Netherland - WWTP Weurt | ecosystem: Engineered > WWTP > Aerobic digester > Activated sludge | place...
GCGCAGCGTCTCGACCCAGTCCGCCGGAAAGGGCGCCGCCGGCAGCACGCCGAACAGCTGCTTCGGAGGCAGCGTGCAGATCACGTGGTCGGCGAGCAGCGTTCGCTCGTGCGCCTGCTCGTCGTCGGCCGACCGGATCCGCACGCCGCGGGCACGCGCCTTTTCGATCAGCACTTCGCGAACGGCGGTCGATCGCATCACCTCGCCGCCGTGCGCGAGCAGCACCTTCTCGAAGTCCTGCACGATCGCCATCGTGCCGCCGCGGCCGGGCGTGGCGACGGACCCCTTGACGAGGTTCATGCCGATGCGCGGGGCCACGGCCATGTAGCCGATGAAGTCGCCGGCCGGCGTCATCGAAGGCTCGGCCTGGCAGGTCTGCGATGCGGCGAGGACCTTGAGGAAGTCGTAGGCCTGCGGGTGGAGGTTGCGCTGCTCGAGCCACTGCTGCAGCGAGATGCGCAGGCACGCAGCGATGTCCTCGAACGACATCGTCGCCATGTCGCGCAGGATCGCCCGCGTCGCCGCCGCGCCCTCGGGCGACATCCACGGGAACTCGCCGCCGCGCCCCACCTGGAAGAAGTCGCCGGCGCGGCCCTCGCCGTTCCAGCGCACGAACGCGAACCCCTTGTTCAGCGGCAGCGGGAAACTCGTGCCGAGGTGGCGCATCAGGTAGTCGATGCGGCCTTCGTTGCCCCAGAACAGCCCGTGCCCCCCGTTCTCGAACGTCATTCCGTCGAGCAGGCCGCGCTCGAAGATCTCTTCCAGGCCCGGCGTGCACTTCGACAGGTAGCAGCTCGAGTGCGCGAGCGCCTTGCGGAACTCGCGCGGCCCCATCTCGATGCCGTCCGCGACGACCTTGTCGCCCTTGCCGACGAACGTCAGCGTGCGGCCACCGATCCAGGGCGAGCGCTCCAGCACCAGCACGCGCTGCCCGTGATCCCGGGCGAGCAGCGCGGCCGCGCTCATGCCGGCGACGCCCGCGCCGACGACGATCGTGTCGTACTTTCGTTCTGCGGACATGCGATGACCTCCGGTGGTTCGAACCGGTCGAAGGCGGGGCACCGGACCCTGGCTGCGCCGACGCGGGGCGCCCGCGCGCCCGACGACCAGCATAGGAAACTCGGGCGCCTGCGTGCAAGCGCCTGCTCGGGCAGGCCCTACCCTTCGCCCGCGCGTGCCGCCTCGATCAGCGCCGGCGCGAGCAGCGCCCCGAGAGGAAGCAGCGGCGCGATCGCGTCTTCAGAGTAGGCCCCCGGCGCGTCGAGCAGGTTCATCGTGCCGACGACGCGCCCGCGGTACGCGATCGCGACGTTCAGCGCCGACCCCAGCCCCAGCGAGCGGATCAGCGCGTGATCCGGGAACGCCCAGCGGATGTCCTCGTCGTTGCGGCCGATCCAGTGACGCCCCTGGCGCAGCACGAGGTCGCCCCACGGGGTCGGGCCCATCCGCTTGCGACCCGCGAGCGGATACGACACCGGGTCGTTCGAGTACACGCGCGCGACCTCGTCGCCGGAGGGGGTGACGTACAGCACGGTGAACAGCCGGTGCCCGGCCAGCGCGCGCGCGGCCGCGTCGACCTCGGCGCACAGCTCGCCGATCGTGTGCTCGCGCGCGAGCACCGCGACCACCCGGTTCAGGTGATCCAGGTATCGGGGATTCACTTGGGGCTCCTTCGAATGGATTCGGCGAGCAGGCCTTCCGGACGCAGGTGCAGCAGCACGATCAGCGCCGCGCCGACCATGAACTCGCGCATCGCCGCGACCTGCAGCGCCGACAGGCCGGGGATCGCCGCGGCCACGAAACGCGTGCCCTCGACGAACGCGATCACGAGCACCGCGCCGAGCAGCGCGCCGGCCGGGCGCGTGTGCCCGCCGGCGGTCGCCGCGAGGAAGATGTAGATCGTGATCAGCGGCGTGAACACGTCGGGGGCGATGAACGACGTGAAGTGCGCGTACAGCGCGCCGCCCGCCCCGGCCAGCGCACCGGCGATCGCGAACGCCTGCACCTTGAAGCGCAGCACCGGCTTGCCGGCGGCGCCGGCCACCGCGTCGTCGTCGCGGATCGCGCGCAGCACGCGCCCGAACGGGGCGTCGTCCAGCCGCGAGACGACCCACGTCGCCACGGCGACCAGCCCCCACGTCAGCACCAGGTAGGCGAGGTTGAAGTGCTCGCCCAGCTGCGCCTTGAACGGCCCGGGGATGCCGGAGACGCCGTCGCTGCCGCGCGTGGCCCAGGTCTCGTTGATCGCGGCGAGGCGGACCATCTCGGCGAAGCCCAGGCTGACGATCGCGAGGTAGTCGCCGCGCATCGAGCGCGTGACGCGGGTGACCACGACGCCCGCGACCGCGGCGACCCCGACCGCGATCAGCATGCCCAGCGCGATCGGCAGCCGCCCGGTGGTGGTGGCCAGCGCCGACGCGTACGCGCCGAGCGCGAAGAAGCCGGCGAGCCCGAGGTTGACCATGCCGGCCTGGCCCCAGACCACCGTCAGGCTGAGCGCGAGCATCGCGTAGACGCCGGCGATCGTCGCGATGAAGGCGATGTAGCTCAGCACCGGGCTCTCGCTCGCTCGGACACGATCACCTCGTCCGCCCGAGCAGCCCCTGGGGGCGCACGAGCAGCATCGCGACGATCGCGGCGAATCCGACGGCGCTGCGATAGGTGGGCGAGATCCACAGCAGCGACACCTCTTCCGCGACGCCGATCAGCAGCGCGCCGAGCACGGCACCGGGCAGGCTGTTCAGGCCGCCGACCACGCTCGCGGCGAACACGGTCAGCAGCACGCGCGCGCCGGTGAGCGGGTCGATCGACGCCTCCAGCCCGATCAGCATCCCGCCGACGCCGGCCAGGCCCATGCCGACGAAGTTCGCCGAGCGCGCGACCCGCTCCGGGACGATCCCCTTGAGCCGCGCGAGGTCGGGGTTGTCGGCGACCGCCCGCATCGCCTTTCCGGCACGCGTGAACGAGAAGAACGCGAACAGCACGCCCATCACGGCCAGCGCGAGCACGAGGTTCTCGAGCTGCTGCGGATTGACCCGCACGTCGCCGATGCGCACGTCGCGAAGGATCGGGAGCCGGTAGCTCTTGAGGTCGTTGCCGAACGAGAAGCGCACCGCGCTCTCGAGCACCATGTTGAGCGCGATCGAGACGATCGCGACCGTGAGCGCGCTCTGCGGCCCGGTTCGCCGGCGCAGGCGCTCGAGCGCGAGGCCGTCCGAGGCCACCCCCGCGACGCCGGCCGCGACGAACGCGACGAGCAGGCACGCCGCCACCGGCCAGCCCAGCAGCACGTTGACCCCGTAGGCGGCGAAGGCGCCGAGCGTGGCGTGCGCGGCGAGCGCGAAGTTCGCGAAGCCCAGCACGCTGAAGATCATCGTCAGCCCGAGCGCCGGCAGCGCGATCATCGCGCCGGCGATCAGGCCGTTGGCCAGGTGCTGTACAAGCTCGTCGAGGAACATCGGCTCGCAGGCGGTGAACGAGAATGCGACGCGGGCGCGCCGGGTCCGCTCCGAGCGGATCGGCCCACGCACGCGCGGGCCGCGCGTAAGGGGCGCGGCCCTCGTGATCCGCGCCGCCTCAGGCGATCTTCAGCAGCTGGATCTTGCCGGCCCTGATCTGCTCGTACCGGAAGCGCGAGTCGGTGATGTCGCCGCGCTCGGTGAACTGGCAGGGTCCGCTGGCACCGTCGTAGTTGACCGCGGCCTTGGCCGCGATCGCCTTCAGGCCGTCGAGCGCGTTGTCGACCACGCGCGCGCCGGCACCGGCCTGCGACACCTGGCGGATCGTGTCGCGGATCGCGGTGCCGTTTGCCTGCCCGGCACGGGCGATCGCCATCAGGATCAGGTTGACCTGGTCGTAGACCTGGCAGGTGTAGGGGTCGAGGTTGTCGGTCTTGAGCATCTGCGCCAGGCGCTTGTAGGCGTTCGACGTCGACGCCGGCGACGGCGCGATCGTGTAGACGTTCTCGACCACCTCGACCGGCACCGCCTCGATCAGCTTCTGGTTCACGCCGTAGGAGAAACCGACCATCTTGCCCTTGAACCCCGAGCGATAGAGGTCGCGCAGCAGCACGGTGGTGTCGGGCACGTAGCCGCCCAGGAAGATCAGGTCCGGGTTGGCCTTGAGCGCCTGGTCGACCTCGGTGCGGTAGCTGGTCTTCTTGTCCTCGTAGATCACGCTCGAGGCGTCGCCGCCGCCCTTCTTCACGGCCGCCGCGATGTTGTCGACCATCGACTGCGCGAACGGCGTCTGCGGCCCGAGGTAGAACGTCTTCTTCGCGCCGAGCTCGAGCGCGTACTCGCCGAACTTGCGCCCCTGCAGCGTGGTGGTCGGCTGCGTGCGGACCAGGTAGCCCTGGTGCGGCAGCTGCGTGATGCTGTCGGCGCCGGAGACGGTGGCGAGGAAGGTGCGGCTCTCCCAGCACATCGGCGCCACCGCGGACGTCACCGACGACGCCCAGGTGCCGAGAATCGCGATCGCCTTGTCGACGTCGATGAGCTTGCGCGCCGCGCGCACGCCGGCTTCCGGGTTGGTCTGGTCGTCCTCGTTGACCAGCTCGATCCTGCGCCCGAGCACGCCGCCCGCCGCGTTGACCTCGGCGACGACCATCTGCGCGGCCTTGTGCATCACCGGACCGTACGCGCCGCCGCCGCCGGTCATCGGCACCAGCGTGGCGAGCACGATCGGCGCGCCCTGCGCGCGCGCGAACGGCGGGGCGGCCAGCGCCGCCGTCCCGAGGGCGGTGGCTTCGATGAAACGGCGGCGATCGGGGGAGCGTGCGGTCATGGCGGGCCTGGGTCGGGGAGTTCGAGAAGCGATACGATACAACGTCAGCCGCCGAGGAACTGCCGGCGCGTCTCCGGGTCCTCGGCGAACGCGCGCGCGGGCCCTTCGCGCAGCTTCTCGCCCTGGACCATCAGCACGCCGTGGTCGGCGATCTCGAGCGCGGCCAGCGCGTTCTGCTCGACCATCAGCACCGCGATGCCCTCGCCGGCCAGCGCGCGCACGGTGTCGAACAATTCGCCGGCGGCAATCGGCGAGAGCCCCGCCGACGGCTCGTCGAGCAACAGCAGCCTGGGCGAGAGCATCAGCGCGATCGCCAGCGCGAGCACCTGGCGCTGGCCGCCCGACAGGCTGCCGGCCTGCGCGCGCGCCTTCTCGCCGAGCATCGGGAAGCGCCCGAACAGCTCGGCGATCCGACCCCGCGCGCGGCCCGGGGCGAGGTAGCCGCCGATCTCCAGGTTCTCGCGCACCGTCATCGTCGCGAAGACGTTCGCCTCCTGCGGCACGAAGCCGACCCCGCTGCGTGCGATCCGCTGCGGCGAGGCGCCGTCGAGCCGCTCGCCGGCGAGCTCGACCGATCCGCGCCGCGCCGCCAGCAGGCCGGCGACGATCTTCAGCAGCGTCGACTTGCCGGCACCGTTCGGGCCGACGATCACGCCGATGCGCCCCGCGTCCAGCGAGAGGTCGAGCCCGCGGACGATGTCCTCGCCGCCCGGATAGCCGCCGGCCAGGCCGCGCAGCGCGAGCAGCGGCCCCGCGGCGTCCGGCGCGGGGGAATGGGCCGCCGCCGACGGGTTCGCGATCAATGCGCCTCCGGCGCCGGCGCCCGGCCCAGGTACGCCAGCTGCACCTGCGGATCGGCGGCGATCTCGGCGAACGCTCCGCGCGCGAGGAAGCGCCCCTGCGCCATCACGATCACCTCGTCGCTGAGCGCGCGGATCAGCGCCATGTCGTGCTCGATCAGCAGCAGCGTCATGCCGTCGGCGCGCAGTCGCGCCAGGTGCTCGGCGATCTCCAGCCGCAGGCTCGGGTTCACGCCGGCCATCGGCTCGTCGAGCAGGATCATCCGCGGCTCGGCCATCAGCGCGCGCCCGATCTCGAGCAGCTTCTTCTGCCCGCCCGAGACCTGCGTGACCAGGCGGTCGGCGACGCCGTCGAGCTTCAGCCGCCGGGCCACCTGCCAGGCGCGCTCCGCCAGTGCGTGCTCGTGCTCGCGCGCGGCGCGGCCGGGCCACAGCGCGCGCACGAGCCGCTCGCCCGGCTGGTGCTGGCCGTACAGCAGCAGGTGCTCGAACACGGTCATGCGCGCGAAGCCGCGCGCCACCTGGAACGTGCGCACCAGCCCTCGGGCGACGATGCGCTCGGGCGCCAGCCCGGTGACGTCCTCGCCGTCGAAGCGCACCCGTCCCGCGCTCGGCGAGAGCATCCCCGACACGCAGTTGAACAGCGTCGTCTTGCCGGCGCCGTTCGGGCCGATGAGGCCGGTGATGCGCCCGCGCGCCACGGCGAAGCTCGCGCCGTCGAGCGCGGCCAGCCCGCCGAAGCGGCGCGCGAGCGCGTCGATTTCGAGCATCTGTGCGACGGGCATCGTCGTGGCGGTCATCTTCGAGCCGGCCATCGTCGCGCCCGACCCCGGCGATTCGGGCATCGGCGCAAACGGAATCCTCCTGGCGACCTCACCGCGTCAGAGCGCCCGCTTCACGAACTGCCCGTCCTTCACGATCGCCACCAGGTGATCGCCCTGCCCCAGCAGCCGCGAGATGTCCTTCAGCGGGTCCCCGTCGACCACGATCAGGTCCGCCACCGCACCGGCGGCGACGACGCCGAGCTGCCCCTCGCGGCGCAGCACCTGCGCGGCGACCAGCGTCGCCGAGCGCAGCGTCTCGTGCGCGCCGAGCACCTCGGCACGGATCCGGAACTCCTCGGACTGCAGCCGGTGCGACTCGCCGAGCAGGTCGGTGCCGAAGGCCATCGGCACCCCGGCGGCGCGAAACACTTCGAGGGAATTCAGTCCGCCGCGCCGCGCGGTCTCGATCTTGGCGACCGACTCCGCGGGCAGGCCGAGCTGCGCGCCTTCGCTGGCGAGCGCCTCGTAGGTGATCAGCGTCGGCACCGCGATCGCGCCGCGCTCGGCCATCGCCTGCGCGGCCGGCGCGTCCACGAGGTTGCCGTGCTCGATCGTGCGCACGCCGCACTCGACCGCGCGCTTCACCGCCCTGCCGGTGTACGCGTGGGCCATCACGTAGGTGTCGGAGTTCGACGCCTCCTCGACGATCGCGCGGATCTCGTCGAGCGAGTAGCCGAGGTAGTGGATCGGGTCGTTCGGCGACGCGACCCCGCCCGAGGCCATGATCTTGATCTGCGTCGCGCCCTTCTGGATCTCTTCTCGCACCGCGAGACGGCAGGCGTCGACGCCGTCGACCACGCGCGCGATCGCGCCCACCTTCTGCCCGCATGCGCAGGTGTCGATCGTGTCGCTGCGCGGCCGGGAGTCGCCGTGGCCGCCGGTCTGCGACAGCGCGCGCCCGGACGGGAAGATGCGCGGCCCGCGCACGAGCCCCGTCTCCACCGCCTGCACCAGGTTCGCGTCGGCGCCGCCGGCGTCGCGCACCGTGGTGAATCCGCGCATCAGCATGCCCTCGAGGATCGGCACCGCGCGCAGCGTCGCGAGCACGTTGGCGAGCTTGGCGACCGCGCCCAGGTTGTACGCGGACGCGAGCACGTGCACGTGGCAGTCGATCAGGCCGGGCATCAGCGTGCGGCCCTTCAGGTCGACGACGTCGGCCGACGCGCTCGTGATCGGGCGATCGGACACCTCGCGGATGCGGCCGCCCTCGACGAGCACGCTCACGCCCGGAACGAGCTCGGGACGTGCGGGGTCGAACAGCGCGGCGTTGCGAAAGAGAATGGAGTTCATGTCGACGGCAGGGATTGCGATTCGTGGATTGCGCCGCGCTCCGGCGCCGGGCCGGGGCGCGATGCGGCGTCATGATCTCGCAAAACCGGGGCGCGGCCAATTCTGCGCGGGGATTCTGCGCGCGCAAGCCGGCTCGCGCGCGATGCGCCGGCCGCGCCGCGGCCGATGCCGCGAGGCCCTGGAAGACGCCGCTCTGCCCGATCCAGTCGTGCGGCCGAAGTTCAGCATGTGAAACTTCGGCCGCGCGATCCGCTTGGGGCGCGCGGCCCGCGCTGGTACCGTAGTCCGTCATGAAGATCGAATCCGCCCTGAATCTCGCCGACGTGCGCGAGATCGCACGCCGCGCGCTGCCGCGCATCGCGTTCGACTTCATCGACGGCGGCGCCGACGACGAGGTCTGCCTGCGCCGCAATCGCGAGGCGTTCCAGCGCTACCGGCTGCTGCCGCGCTACCTGGTCGACGTCGCGAAGCGCGACCAGTCCACCGAGCTTCTCGGCCGGCGCTACGCGTCGCCGATCGGCATCGCGCCCACCGGGCTCGCGGGCCTGTTCTGCCCCGATGCCGACCGCCTGCTCGCGCGCGCCGCGGGCGCGGCGAACATCCCGTTCCTGCTGTCGAGCGCGAGCAGCGGGGCGCTGGAGGACGTGATCAGGGAGGCGCCGGAGCACGTGTGGTTCCAGTTCTACTTCACGACCGACGCGGCGATCAACGCCGATCTCGTCAGGCGTGCGCGCGCCGCGGGCACGCGCGTGCTCGTGATCTCGGTCGACGTGCCGGTGAACTCCAATCGCGAGCGCAACAAGCGCAACGGCTTCACGCGTCCGTTCCGGATGACGCCGAGCATCGTGATGCAGGGCCTCGCGCACCCGGCGTGGGTGATTCGCTACCTGCGCACGGGCGGCATCCCGATGATGCGGAACTGGCAGCCCTACGCGCCGCCCGGCGCGTCCGCGGCGCAGGTCGCCGACATGTACGGCACGATGACGCCGGCGCCGATGGTGAAGTGGTCGTACATCGAGCGGGTGCGCGAGGAGTGGTCCGGCCCGCTGGTGGTCAAGGGCCTGATGCACCCCGACGACGCGAAGCGCGCGGCCGAGATCGGCGTCGACGCGCTGGTGATCTCGAACCACGGCGGGCGCCAGCTCGACGCGGCGCCCGCGCCGCTCGAGGTGCTGCCGGCGATCCGCGCGGCCGTCGGCGAGAAGGTGGAGCTGATCCTCGACAGCGGCGTGCGGCGCGGCTCGGACGTCGTGATCGCGCGCTGCCTGGGCGCCCGCTTCACGATGTTCGGCCGCCCCACGCTGTTCGGCGCCGCCGCGGGCGGCGAGGCGGGCATCGCGCGCACGCTGCAGATCGTGCGCAACGAGATCGACATGGTGCTCGCGCAGATCGGGTGCGCTGCGTACGATGCGCTGCACCCGGGCTACCTGTGGACCGAGCCGCCCGTGCGCTGAATCCGCACGCGCCGGCTGCGCACCGAGCCGACGAGCCCCCTCGGCACGCCTCGCCGAAGCGCCCTTCAGGGCGCGCTGTGCGAGTACATCGGCCGCCCCGCGGTGGGCACCCGTGCCGTGAAGATGCACCCGCTGCGCGACTCGATCATGTGCAGCGTGCGGCCGTCGGGCCCGCCGTAGGCGCAGTTCGTCGTGTAGGCGCCCTCCGGCGAATCGATGCGGTACAGCGGCTCGCCGCGGTGGCTGAAGATCCACACCGCGCCGAAGCCCACGTGGCACACCGCGAGCCCGCCGGCGGTGTCGAGCGCGATGCCGTCGGGCCCCCCGCCCCCGGACATGCGGATGTACGCGCCGACCTTCGTCGCCGTGCCGTCGGCCATCAGCGGCACACGCCAGATCGCGTTGTCGCGCGTCACCGCGAGGTAGATCGCCGTCTCGTCGAGATTCGTCACCAGGCCGTTCGGGCTCGGGATACCCTGGAGCACCAGGTCGAGCTGACCGGACGCGCGCAGGCGGAACAGGCGCCCGCTCGCGTCGTGCAGGCCGGTCTGGCCCTGGTCGGTGAAGTACAGGTCGCCGTTGGACGCGAAGAACAGGTCGTTGCAGCCCTTGAAGCGCTCGAGCCGGGCACGCTCCAGGGTCGGCTCGACGCGGCCGGTGCGCGGGTCCAGCACCATGATCCCGCGGCGGTAGTCGGCGATGAACGCGCGCCCGTCGGGGTGGAACTTCAGTCCGTTGGGCTCGCCGTCGTACTCGGCCGCGAGCTCGACGCCGCCGCGCGGGTCGATGCGGAAGATGCGGCCCCAGGGGATGTCGACGACCCAGAGGTTGCCGTCGCGGTCGAACGACGGGCCTTCGAGGAAGACCGGCGCCGGCGCACCGTGCAGTTGCGTGCGCGCCCACTCGCTTTCACGGTCGCGGACGTGGAAGCGCTCGGGGATGACGGTGAAGACCTCGGCATCGAGAACTTTCGGCGGCGCGAACATCGGCTCTCCTCGGCGGGCATCGGCGGCGGGCGTTCCGCGGCGGCCGCCGCTTGGCCGGCCACGCCGCGACGCCCTCGCACGATTCGAATTCGTGCGCACTACCTTAGCGTCCGGCACGAAGAGCGCAAGGCCTCGCGCTCGAATCTTTCCGCATTTGGAACCTTTTCGCACCCTCCGACGTCACGGGGCGATCCGCACCGGCGCACCGGATCGCGCTAGAGTGGCCGTCGCCCCGCGGGTCGAGCGCGATCGCCGATCGTGCCGCCGCGCCGGGCGCACAACAGATCCAACATCGGAGGCGACCCCATGAGACCACGGCTCTGGAACCTGACCTGTGCGGCCATCGCGGCGATCGCGCTGGCCCTGCCCCTCGGCGCGAGCGCCCAGAAGAAGTACGACGTCGGCGTGTCCGACACCGAGATCCGCCTCGGCCAGACGATGCCCTACAGCGGGCCGGCGTCGGCGTACGGAACGATCGGCAAGGTCGAGGCCGCGTACTTCCGGATGATCAACGACCAGGGCGGCATCAACGGGCGCAAGATCAACTTCATCACGCTCGACGACGCGTACTCGCCGCCCAAAGCAGTCGAGATGGTGCGCAAGCTGGTCGAGCAGGACGAGGTGTTCGCGATCTTCGGCATGCTCGGCACGCCGTCGAACACCGCGGTGCAGAAGTACGTCAACGCGAAGAAGGTGCCGCACCTGTTCATCGCCACCGGCGCGACCAAGTGGAACGACCCGAAGAACTTCCCCTGGACGATGGGCTGGCAGCCGAACTACCAGACCGAGGGCAAGATCTACGCGCAGCACATCCTGAAGACGAAGCCGGGCGCGAAGATCGCGGTGATCTACCAGAACGACGATTCCGGCAAGGACTACGTCAAGGGCTTCGAGGACGGCCTGGGCGAGAAGGCGAAGACGATGATCGTCGCCAAGCTCACGTACGAGGTCTCCGACCCGACGATCGACTCGCAGATCGTCGCGCTCAAGGGCTCGGGCGCCGACGTGTTCTTCAACAACGGCACGCCGAAGTTCGCCGCGATGGCGATCCGCAAGGCGGCCGAGATCGGGTGGAAGCCGGTCCAGTACCTGTCCAACGTCGCGGCGTCGGTCGGCTCGGTATTGCAGCCGGCGGGCCTGGAGAACTCGGTCGGGATCATCACCACCCAGTACCTGAAGGACCCGACCGACAGCGAGTGGGCGAACGATCCCGGCTACCAGGAGTGGCTCGCGTTCATGAAGAAGTACTACCCGGACGGCAACCTCGCCGATGCGAGCAACGTCTACGGATACGCGGTCGCGCAGACCATGGTCCAGGTGCTGCGGCAGTGCGGCGACAACCTCACGCGCGAGAACCTGATGCGCCAGGCGGCGAGCCTGAAGGACCTGAAGCTGTCGATGGCGCTGCCCGGGATCCTGGTCAACACGTCGCCCAGCGACTTCGCGCCGATCCAGTCCGAGCAGCTGGTGAGGTTCGACGGCAAGACCTGGGTTCGCTTCGGCGAAGTCATCGGCGTGAAGTAGCCGCGCAGTGGTCGCCGGCGCGGCGGCGCCGGCCGCCCCGTCAGAAGGGCGAGTACCGTCCGCCGCGCCCGGTGGGCGCCGGCGCGAAGTCGATCCGGCGCCGCTCCTCGATCCGCTCGCCGGCGCCGCGGCCGGCGAGCGTGCCTTCGACCAGCTCGTAGCCGAGCAGTGCGAACACCCGCTCGCCGACGAAGATCGGGCGGGCGTTGCCGTACCAGTCGACGCACGACGCGACGCACGCGTCGTCTCGCGTGCCCGCCGAGCTCGAGCCCAGCGGGCCGAGCGCCGCGAGCCGCAGGTCGTGCACGCGCAGGTACAGCACCGACGCGCCGGATCGCTCGAGGGTCGGCAGCCCGAGCACGCCGCCACGCTCGCCGCCGGGACGGAAGAAGAAGCCGTGCGTGCGTGCCTCCCCCTGGCGCGAGCCCGTGCGCAGGTAGGCGGACGCGATCGCCGCGTCGAAGGCCCCGAGCCTGACGCTCGTGAACTTCAGGTCCTCGCCGGCACTGCCGACCAGCACGGCGTCGCGTCCGAGTGCCTCGATCCGCTCGACCGCGTGCCCCGGGTCCAGCGACCTCGGCTCGCCCGCCGTCGCGTAGCGAACGGCCCACGCGGGCGCGTCGGCCGGGCCCGTCCCCGGCGGGCGCGAGCGAGCGCCGCGGAATCCGCCCCACACGAGCCAGTCGCCGATGAAGCGGTTCTGGACCT
>Ga0268298_10005165_pt1 | contig 12369 bp, 13 predicted proteins | sample WWTPWeurt_MetaG_FD_194462 | JGI IMG/M metagenome (GOLD analysis project Ga0268298, IMG submission 194462) | Activated sludge microbial communities from WWTP in Nijmegen, Gelderland, Netherland - WWTP Weurt | ecosystem: Engineered > WWTP > Aerobic digester > Activated sludge | place...
ACCTCGAGCGCGCGGCGGCTCTCGCGCGCGAGCACAAGATGAGCCGACTCAAGCTCTATTTGATGATCGGCGTGCCCGGCGAGACGGACGAGGACGTGGACGAGTGCGCCTCGTTCGTGACGTCGCTTTCGAAGATCGTGCCCGTGGCGCTGGGGATCGCGCCCTTCTGCCCCAAGCGAAACACGCCGCTCGCGAACGAGCCCTTCGCGGGCATCGACGTGGTGGAGTCGCGGCTCGATCGGCTGCGGCGCGGGCTCAAGGGGCGCGCAGAGGTGCGATCGACGAGCGCGAAGTGGGCGTGGGTCGAGGCTGTCCTCGCGACGGGCGGCGAGGCCGAGGGGCGCGCGGTGATGGAAGCGACGCGGAAGGGCGGCGGCTTCGCGGCGTACAAGGCGGCCTTCGCGGCGGCGGGGGCCGGCGGGAAGGGCAAGGCCTTCGGTCGGCGCTCGCTCCCGATCGCGAGCGAGACAGGCGCGTGAAGCGAGTGACCTTCTACACGCGCGTCGACTGTCACCTGTGCCACGAGGCGCTCGAGGTGGTGCAGCGCGTTCGGGAAGAGGAGCCCTTCGAGCTGGTTGTCCTCGATCTCGATCGCGAGGCCCCTGCCGAAAAACGTGCGGCGTACACGTGGGAGGTGCCCGTCGTCGAGCTCGACGGCCGAAAGATCGCGAAGTACCGCGTCGACGCCGCGCGGCTCGTGCGGCGGCTCCGCGACGCGGCTCCTGGCGGCGACGACGCGTGAGCGGCTCCGAGTTTGCGCGGCCGTCCCGCTGATGTAATAGGCCCGCAAGTGAAAGCCGGCACGATCGCACAGATCCTCTTCATCTTCGTCGCGGCGATCGCCGTGTACGGGTTCGTTCGCGCCGCGCAGAACGATCAGCGCTACAGCGCCTGCACCGCGTTCTGCACGCTCCGCCCCGACTACGCCGCGCGCAACCGCACCGCGCCCGAGTTCGAGCTGCCCGACCTCGACGGGCGCCCGGTGAGGCTCTCGCAGTTCCGCGGCAAGACCGTGTTCCTCAACTTCTGGACGAAGACGTGTCGCCCCTGCCTCGAAGAGATGCCTTCGCTGGCCGAGCTCGGGAAGGTCCTCCAGAAGCGCGACGACATGGTGCTCATCGCCATCTCCACCGACGAGAGCGCCGTCGACGCGCGCGACACGCTCAAGGTCGTGCTCAACAACGAGATCCCGTTCCTCGTGCTCGTCGACTCGGAGTCCGCGGTGGTGCGCGAGAAGTACGGGACCAAGCTCTTCCCCGAGACGTGGATCATCGATCCGAAGGGCGTCATCCGGGCTCGCTTCGACGGCGCGCGCGACTGGTCGGACGCCTCCGTGATCAACATCGGCGAGATGGTGCAGCGCGTGGGCGGGTGCCCCGTGGAGTTCTGGAAGGGCTCGCCCACCGGCAAGTTCGGTGGTCTCTGCGCCGACGAAGGCTGACCGCCCGACCTCGGCCCCGCGCGCACCGCGGAGCTCCGACGGCACGCGGCCATTGCGCCGGAGAGCGGCATGGCCCTTAAATGCCTCGCCTCATGGCAGCGACTCCACGCACCGGTGCACGAAGGCGCGATCGCGCGGACGAGGCTGCGGCAGACGATCGCGTCGGCGCTGCGCGAAAGGCCCTGCTCGAGGGCGTCGGCGCGGAGATCGCTGCCTCGTTCCCCGGCATCACGCGGCTCGGCGGGCAGGTCGTGGCGGCGCTCTACCTCTCCGACGGCCCGCGATCGATGGATGAACTCTCGATGGAGCTCGGCCGATCGAAGAGCAACATCTTCGCGAACCTCCGCGGCCTCGAGGCCGCCGGCATCATCGAACGTCGCCGCTCCGCCGGCGCGCGGCACGACTCGTACACGCTCCGCGGCAAGTACCCGGACGTCGTGATCGGCGCGTACATCACCCGCCTGCGCCGCGTGGTGCACGACAAGCAGGCCCTCTGCCAGCGCGCCCTCGGGCTCCTCGGCGACGCGCGCGGCTCCGAGGCCGACTCGCTGCGCGCGCGGCTCTCGGATCTCTCACGCAAGTACGATCACTTCGCGGGCTACATGCAGCTCCTCCCGGCGATCGAGGGCCCCGTCGATCTCGAGGGCTTCCTCGAGCTGCTCCCGCGCGAGGTCGTGCAGGCGGCCGGAGCGGCTGCGCGCAAGGCGCTCGGCCTCGACGGCTCCATCCCCCCGCCGAGCGTCACGAAGAAGAAGAGCGCCTGACCGAGGCTCAGTTCGTGTTGAGCTCGACGCGCAACAGCTTGCGGCCGATGAACACGTAGTCACCCTGGCCCAGCTCGCGCTCGGCCTTGATGCGAATGTACGTGCCGTTGCGGCTGCTCAGATCCGTCAGCGTGAACTTGCCGGCCTGCTCATCGATCTTGCAGTGCGCGCCCGACATGTAGAGATCGATCGGGAAGTTGAGGTCGCTGCCCTCGCGCCCGATCTGGAGCGTGTTGCCGCGCGCGCAGACGATCATCCCGAGCGCGCCGCCCTGGAACACCTGCACGAGCCGGAAGGGGCTCGGGTGCTTGGGCGACGAGTAGAAGTACGTCCCGTCCGGATCCTGGCCGTCCGTCGCCTTGGGCGTGGCCTCCAGGCGGAAGAGCTGCTCGCCCGCGAGGAACACGTCGCCGGGCGTGATGTCGACGGTGCCGCGCACGCGCACGAACACGCCGTTGAGGGAGCCCTCGTCGCGCACGACCAGCTTGCCGTCGCGGTAGAAGAAGTTCGCGTGCTTCGGCGACACGAAGAGATCGTCCGGGAACACGAGCTGACCGCTGCGCCCGACCACGTGCTGCTCGGCCTTGAGGTGGAAGCTCAGCCCTTCCATTCCCTCGCCGCGGATCAAGATGAGCTTGGCCTTCGCGGGGTTCTGCATGTCCCCGAAGAAGAGCGTCTGCGCGGCCAGGATGTCCGGCGGCACCGCGGCGCCGCAGCGGCCGCAGAACTTGTGCCCCGTGGGGACGATGCTCGAGCAGGAACGGCAGACGAAGTGACGGGCTTGCTCCATGAGCTCCTCCTGGGATAGCGCCGAGTAATCCTTGCCGGGCGACGATGCCTTGGGCGGTGAGCTCTTGCTCGCCGCGCCCTTGACCGCGGACTTCGCGTCGGTCGCAGCGCTCGTCCCCGAGCCCGGAGCTCGCGGCAACGGCGACGGTGAGCTGCGCCCCGGCGTGAAGAGGGACAGGTCGTTCTTGCACGATTGACAGCGCAGAACGCCCATCGCGTTCCACGTGTCACAGTGTCCGCAGACGATGCCGATCTCGGTCCGCAAAGTCGTCCTCGACGTGCCTTTCGCGCGCCCTCTATGTACACGAACCCGCGTCGCTCGTGAACGAAACGACGAAGCTTGCGCAGGAGCCGCGCAGAACGCGCCTCTTTACCGCTCCTCGTGAAACGGTCAAAGTCGTTCCATGAAGGCTCGCCGCCCTCTCCCCGGCCTGCTCGCGGCGCTCGGGCTCGCCCTGGCCCTGTCGCTCTCGGCGGGGTGCAAGAAGAAGCTCGAGAACACGCCCGAGAGCGTCGCCGACGCCTTCGTGGAGGCCTATTTCCAGCGGGCGGATCAGCAGAGCGCCAAGGAGTTCACCGCGCTCGGCGCGACGAAGATGCTCGAGGCCGAGCTGCGCGAGGTCCAGGAGGTCCGCAAGGACGGCTACGCGCCCGGCTCCGTCGAGATGGCCGTGCGTCGGGGCGAGCCCTCGCCGCGCGACGAGCGCGTCCGCATCCCCTACGAAATCGAGATCCAGACCGAGGGCATGAAGCAGGTGCGCGACGCCGACATCGAGCTCTCTCGCATCGACGGCGCGTGGAAGGTCGTGCGCATCGGCGTGAAGGCGCGCGACGTCCCCGCGGCGCCCTGACTTCACCTGCGCGCGCCGTACGAAGAAGGCGCGCGGCGCGCCGTACGAAGAAGGCGCGCCCTCAGTGGACGTAGCTGACGCGCCCCTGCTCGTCGGACCAGCCGCCCTTGCCCCAGAGCCGAAACACCGGTCGATCGACGCACGTGCTCACGTCCACGAGCCCGAAGTCGCGCGAGTCGTCGTGCATCGCCGTGTTGTCGCTCAGCAGGAACACCTTCCCCACGCCGACGTGCGTCGTCTTCTTCTGCTCCGTGTGCTGCGTGAGCGCCGCGAGCCTGTAGTGCCAGCCTCCGCCCATCGGCACCACGTCGCACGAGAGCTCCGCGTCCTTGTTCGTCTCGGGGTGCTTCACGAACACCTTCGGCTGCGCGCACGCCGTCTCGCCCGCGTACGAGCGCCCGTTCACGGTGAGCCGATGCCCCTCGATCTCGACGTCGTCGCCCTCGACCCCCGCGATGCGACCGAGCACCCAGGCCTTTGGATCCTGGGGATCCGCGCACCGCACGAGGTTCCCGAAGCCCGGCGTCCCTCGCCGCAGCATCACCACCGTGTCGCCCGGCCAGAGCGTCGGCGCGGCCGACACGAGGTACGGATCGTCGGGCATCGACCACACATCGAACGCCGTGATCCGCAGCACGAACAGCGCCACGACGAGGATCCCGATCGTCCAGCCAAGGCCGCGCCAGAGCTTCCTCATGAGCCGGAACGGTAGCAAACCCACCGGCCGGTGGCGCAATTCACGGCGCGCTCAAGGTCTGTCGCGGCGGATCGTTCAGAGGCTGCAGCTTCGATAAGGCGGGAGCTCGCTCGGGCTCGCGCCTTGCGAAATTTCGCGCGCCGCCGCGAAGAGCCCGCGCCACACGTCGAGCCGCGTGTAGTGCGTGAGGCCGATCGTGCTCTCGTCGTTGTCCATCACGCTCGTGGAGATGAGCCCGACGAGCTCGTCGTTGACGGTGAGCGCGGGGCCGCCCGAGTCGCCGGGACAGATGCCGGCGTTGCCGAGGAACTCTGCGCGGTAGATGGCGTCAATCCCCCCGCCTGGGCGCGACGTGAGGTGCACGGCGTCGTGCGAGAGGGCGCAGCGACCGTAGCCCCAAGGGAGGATGGTCTCGCCCTTGGGGGGTGGCGCGTCGAGGCGAGGGGACATCGTCGGCATGCCGACCAGCTTGCGGCTGAGGACCACGATCGCGATGTCGCCTTCGCCGCGCTCGTAGCCGCAGTCTGGGCTCACGATGGCGCGCGTCCCGACCTCGCCCCACGGAAGGTGCGATCCGCCGAGCTCGATCTCCAAGCTCTCGGGCGCGATGTCCTGATCCATCACGCGCCCGCGCTCGTCGCGCGCCGAGACGCAGTGGTGCGCGGTGAGCACCAGGTCTTCGCTGATGAGCGTCCCGCTGCACGTCACCTCGCCCGCGACGAGCCGGACGATCGCGTCCTTGTTCACCGTGACGCGCATCGTCGACGACACCTCGAGCGGACGATCCGGGTTGTCGGTCATCTGCGCCGCAGGCGTCGCGACGCCGCCGTTCTGCATCGGTTCGAAGCAGCCCGTCGAGCCTGCGACCGCAAGCGAAAGCGCGCACATCGCCCCGAATCGGGAGCGGAGGAGGGAGTCACGAGCTTCGGATTCCACGCGCGGGGGGGCCTTTCCGAGACAGGTGGCAGGGCCTCAAGCAAGCAAACGCGAAGTTGGGTCGTTCGACAACACCGTTCTTTGTCGCTTGGGTTCCTCCCCGCAAAAAAACGACGGCGTGTCGTGTGGATCGCGGAGCGCTCAGCGCGGGCACACGCAGCGCGCGTCACGGAGCGCTGCGGACGGAGACGAAAAGGAAGATCGAGGGCCGTTCAGCGCATCGCCACGAAGCGGATCTGCCGCGCGCTGCGGTCGTACGCTTCGCGCGCCCCGTCCGGGTTCATCGCGGGATCCTCGATGCCGGCCGCGCTCATCTCCTCGAGGAACGCGAGCTGCCGGGCGCTCCGCGCGAGGAGCCAGCCGGGGCACGCGCCCTTGCCGCTCGGGGCGTCGACCGTCGCTTCGCACGCCGCTTCCACTTGACGGGCCATCGCGAGGGCCTCGGGCACCTTGCCGCGGTGGAGGAGCGCGCGCGCATAGAGGTGCGAGATCTCGGGGGTCGCGCGCACGGCAGGCGAAGCCTTCTCGATCGCGGCCGACGCGAGGCCGGGCTGCTCGCGCTCGAGGTACGCGGAGGCGAGCTTGCCGATGCTGTCGACGCTGGGGCTCAGGGCGGCGCGCTCTTCGAGGGCGCTGAGGCCGGGGTCTGTCGAGATGGGGGCGCGGGCGTGGGCGGGGAGGAGGCCGGAGGCGCCTGTCTCGGTGCCGTGCACGAACATCCAGGCAACAGCGCCGATGACCAACCCATTCAGAAGCAGCTTGCCCGCGCGCATCGAGTCCTCCAGCAGCAAGTCGACGAGGTAGGGAGTGTGACGCCACACGTGGGGCGAGGTTCCAGAGCGTGACGACTTCCCCCAAAATGGGTGGGATATCCTCTCACCCGTTTACTCGGCCGGCAGCACGACGAGCTCGTCCCTGTGGATCAGCTCTTCCTCTCCTCCGGGCTCCCCGCGCCTGTGCGCCGCCTTCGCTGCGTCCGCGGCGCTCAGCCTCACGAGCCCGCGCGCGATCTCGACCCCCTCGGGATCCAGGACGGACACGCTGTCGCCCGGGCGGAAGGCCCCGCGCACCCCGAGCACGCCGACGCACAGCACGCTCTTGTGCTTCTCCACCACGGCCGCGCACGCCCCGCGATCGAGCAGCACAGCGCCGCGAGGCCGCAACGTGTAGGCGATCCAGTACTTCCTCGCCGACAGCTTCTGGGGCGCCGCCGCGAAGAGCGTCCCGATGTCCTCGCCCGCGAGCACGCGCCCGAGCACGTCCGGCTCCTTCGCGGACGCGATCACCACCCGCGCCCCTGCGAGCGTCGCGCGCCGCGCCGCCTCCACCTTGCTCGCCATCCCGCCGGTGCCCACGCCGGACGTCGAGGCCCCGGCGAGGTGCCTCGCCTCGCGCGCCACGCTCCGAACGAAGGGCACGCGTCGCTTCTGCTCATCGAGCAAGCCGTCCACGTCCGAGAGGAGCAGCAGCAGATCCGCTCCGCAGAGAGGCGTCACCATCGCGGCGAGCTGATCGTTGTCCCCGAACTTGATCTCCTCCACCGCGACGGCGTCGTTCTCGTTGATGATCGGGATCGCGCCCGCCGTGATCAGCGCCTCCAGCGCGTTGCGAGCGTTGTTCGCGCGGGTCCGATCCGACAGATCCGCGTGCGAGAGGAGCACCTGCGCGACCATGAGGCCGACCTCCCCGAAGGTCTCCTCGTAGCGCTGCATGAGCACGCTCTGCCCCGCGGCGGCCGCGGCTTGAAGCCTCGCCATGTCCTTGGGCCGCGACGCGAGCCCGAGCTTCTGCACCCCGAGGGCGATGGCGCCGCTCGACACGATCACGACGGATCGCCCTTCTTTCGAAGCCGATCGTGACGCCTTTGCCCCGGCCTTCCGCGGCGCCGCTCCCGTGCCCTTCGCGCTCGCCGCGGGCCCGGCAGCGCCGTTCGTCGCTCGGAGCACCTCGTTCGCGAGCCTCTCCCACGCGTCCCCGGCGAGGCTCTTCGAACCGATCTTCACCACCACGCGCCGGCACGACGCGAGGCTCGCCCGCTCCTCCGCGCCCGCCGCGGAGACCTCGTCAGCCCCCATGCGCCTTCGCCTCGGCCATCACTTGATCGAACGCTGCTTCCAGCCGCCGCTCCACGTAGCTCGGGAGCGCCGCCGTCGTGAGGAGCACCGCGTCCGTCCATCGCGTCCACTCGTCGCGCACGTCCTCCACGGGGCCCGGCAGCACCGCGATCGCGGGCCTCAGGTTGGGCGAGAAGCACCGCACGATCGAGCGATCGATGAGGTCGCGAACGCGCCGCGCCTCGTCGGCCTGGATGCGCACGCCTCGCTCGTCACGGTGCTTCGACAGGTACCGATCGAAGAGGTGCCCCAGCGCGAACGTCTCCACGCCGCGCGCCACGAGCACCGCGGCGCCCAGGGGCCCGAGCCTCCGGAGCACCTGCGCGATGAGCATCTGCGCGGCCTTCACCGCCATCGCGCGATCGAGCCCGCCCGGCGCCGCGAGCACCGCTCGAGCGTCTGTCGTCAGGCTCAGCCCGTGGCGCGAGGCCGTGTCGTGCGCGACCGCGCCTCGCACGCGATCGACGATCTTGTCCGGCACGATCGGCACCGGCACCGCGGAGGCGGCGACGGCGAAGGCGGTCATCAGCCCGAGTCGCCCGGCGGGAGGCGCGCTCGGCGCGGTGGCATCGATCGAAGAGGGCGTCGTTGTCGCGGGGGTGGCCATCGCCAAAGACCCTACTACGCGCGGCTTCGGAGGCCCAGAAGCCGGCGCCTCGCGTTCATGTCGCGTACGATGCGCCGCATGCGAACGCTTCGTCCCACGCCGAGGTCGCGGCTCGTCTCATCGCGCGTTGCGACTCCAAATACCCTTCCCTTTGCCTCTCTTGCCCTTTGCCTCGTGTCGCTCGCGTGCGGGGGCAACGTCACTGTCAGCGCCGGCGGCTCCGGCGGTGGCACGTCCACAGGTGGCGCCACCTCCAGCACCACGTCCAGCACGGCGCCGGACGACTTCACCTCGTGCACCGGTCCGGGTCAGTGCACCCTCGCGCTCCCGGGGTGTTGCCCTTCGTGCCAGGTGCCCGAGCTCGGCTCGTTCACGGCGATCAACGCGGCCAAGGTCGACGCCTACTCCAAATTCGTGTGTCCCGAGCCCACGCCTTGCCCCGCGTGCGATCCGCCGCCGAACCCCAACCTCTTCGCCTATTGCAAAGAGGGCACGTGCGTCGCCGCCGACATTCGCCAGGAGCCTCTCAGCGCGTGCGCGGACAACGGCGACTGCCGACTTCGCAACACGGCCGAGTGCTGCGAGGTCTGCTTCGGCGACTCCAACAATCTCATCGCGATGCGCTCCGACGCTACCTCCACGCTCATGGGCTTGATGTGCGCGCCGGACGCCGCGTGCTCCAAGTGCTTGCCTCAATATCCCCCCACGGCGCTCCCGTATTGTGGTGAAGACGGCCATTGCGCTGTTCAAGGACCCTGATCGCGGCGCCAGGGGACGGCGGGAGAGGGGATGCCCCCCACCGGTCGTGCTCGCGGCTTCGCCGCTTGCGCGCGGCCTGGCCCCCCAAGCGTGCTCGTCGCGCTCCGCGCTCCTGCGCTCGCGGGGGGCCCGCCTTCGCTCGAGCGCGCGGCGCGCGCTGGGTTTGGGGCCGCTAGCGTCCCCATCGCGACAGACCGCGCGCGATGCTCGCTCATGCGCCCGCGCGCCGACCGTGATACGCGCGCTCCGAGGAGCAGCGATGAAGATCCGATACCTCGTATTCATGAGCCTGATCGCCGGGGCCTTCTTGCTTCCCGGGAGCGGCTGCGGCGGCGCGAAGAGCTGCCAGGACGTGTGCGCGGCGCGCGAGTCGTGCCCGGACGTCGTCCCCGGGAGCAAGTCGTGCGAGCTCCAGTGCAAGGACGAAGAGGCCCTCGTGAAGCTGGCGTTGTGCGAGGACCAGCAGGCGGTCTTTTACGACTGCCTGAGCGACCTGACGGACCAGTGCGACGCGACGACGACGTGCGCGACCGAGGGGAGCAAGCGCTACGCGTGCCTCAACAAGTTCTGCACGGCGCACCCGGACACGGCCGGCTGCGGCTCGTACGGCGGAAATCCGTAGGGTCGTTCGGGGCTTTGGGGCGAGGAATGGGGCTCTTCTTCACCACGGAGGCGCGGAGGTCACGGAGGTTTCACGGAGGGTTTTTCAACGGCTGTCGTCGTCGCGCCGTCGCTGCCATCCCTGCCGCCCCGTCGTCGCCGCTCCTTCTTCGCCATGGAGGTCCCGGAGATCTCACGGAGGACTTTTGTTGTCAGAGCTTCTGGGACAAAAAATCTCTGTGTGACTCCGTGATCTCTGTGACTCCGTGGTGAAAAAGTCCCCAGAAATCGCTTCGTCGCTCCACATTGCGCCCCCCGCTATCCCAAGAGCGGCACCATCTCCACGACAGCGGACCGCGCTTCGCTCGCGGCTTCGAGCACAGGCGCCGTCGTCGTCCCCGGGGGCAGCGCGACGGTGAAGTGAATCGCGCCCTTCGTGCCCGCGCGGCGCTCCGCGGAGGGCCCCTCTTCCAGCCGCAGCCCGCGCGTCTCAAGGGCGCCGCGGAGCGCGTCCGCGTTGCTCGCGACGGTCAGCCGATACACGCGCGCCTCGGACGCGAACGACGCGGGCGGACCCTCCGCGACAACGCCTGTCTCCCCGAGGAACACGAGCTGCGTCGCGGATCGCGCCATCGTCCCTTCGGTCGATCCCGGCTCGATCCGATGCGCCGAGAGCAGCGCACGGCGCCCTTCGGTGGCCGCGGCCAGCGCGCCGAGCACGAAGCCCGCCGCCTCGCCCTCGAGCCGATCGAGCGGCGCCTCCGCCACGATCGCCTGCGGATCATGGGCGATCGCCTTCGCGATCTGGAGCGCGCGCCTCTCGGCCACAGCGAGCGTCCCGCACATGCGCGCGGCGCTCCGGAGCATCCCGACCTTGCCGAGCGCGCTCGCGGCGAGCTCGTTCGCGGCCCGCGGCTTCACCCCGGCGAGGCGCGCGGCCCACTCGACGTACGCGATGCAGCTCATCGCCTTTGGAACAGGCGGATCCAGCGGCGCGAACCCCACGACCCCGAGGTGCGCCTGCTCCCCGACATCGAGGCCGCAGAGCCGCAGCTCGCCGCTCACGACGCGGGCCTCCCCGGCGAGGGCCGGCTCCCCGGCGGGGCTCTCGCTCGAAGCCGCGAGCAGCGGCACGCCCGAGAGCGCCGCGAAGAGCACCGTCACGTCCCCCACGAGGAGCACGCGGTCCCCGTGCGTCGTGACCGAGAGATCCTCGATGGCGATCACGTCGTCCACGGCGACACGCGCGCTTCGGGCGAAGAGGAGAGGGGGGGAGTCGTCGGCCATGGGCGGGGCACCGTACCATGGCGGGCATCGAGGGAGCTTCTTTGGCGGTGTTCAGGGATTGAGCTCGATGAGGGGGGAGCAGATCGTGATCTTGCCGTCCGCCATGGTGATCGAGGAGCTCCCGACCTTGATCTCGATGCAAGCGGCGGCCTCGACCTCGATTTTTCCACCTTCCGAGATCGCCAGCACCCTCGCCAGACCGCCGTTCAGGGTGGCCACGCCGATACCAGTGAGGGTCAGATCATTGGCGATCACCGTGTGGAATGCCATCGTGGTGTCCGTGCGCGAGCCGTCGCATTGAAGCGCCATGTCCCCGGTGCTGTGCAGCGTGAGCTTCTGCGCCGTGACGTCGTACGTTTCGGCCGCCGTCGTCGACAGGTTTCCGCCACCGGGATGGCCTCCGCCGCCGACAGTCAACGTGGCATTCCCCCCAACCGTGGTCGTGGAGTTGCGAAGAGCCTCGCAGTAGTAATCCCGCTGCGCACGGAGCGCGAGCAGCTCCCGCCCTTGGGCGTCGTCCAGGATCATGTAGTTGTAGCCGTCACCCCCCGGCGTGGTTCGTGACACCCACCCCGATCGCGCTTCGAACTCCGGCAGCGGGATCGTCGTGGGAGCAGCGGCGTTGTTCACGCTGCCGACCACCATCGGCTGGTCCGGGTCCCCATCCAGATAGCCAATCACCACCTCGTCGCCGACGCGCGGGAGCGTCCAGAACGCCCGCCCGCGGCCGGCCCAAGGCATGGCCACGCGCACCCGCCGCGACTTGCCCTCCGGGCGCAGGTCCCAATGAAACCGCACGGCCACCCGGCCCTCCCCGTCCACATCGATCTCTTTCCCCTCCGCGCCCACGACAAATGCCGTCTGCGTGCCATGGATTCGCGGCTTCGGGCGGGGCTCCGGGCTCCAGGGCTGCGCCGCGGGGACCACCTCCGCCGTGTGGCTTCGGCCGTGCAAATCCACTTCGGATCGCGCGGACACCACCAGAAAGTCGCCATTTTCATCCTCGCGAGGGTGGTCGTGGAGCCGGATCTTCATCCCCGGTCGCAGGGCAAAGCTGGCTTCCCACCGGCAGGTGCGGCTCTTGGAGCGAGCCTGTTCCAGCGCCACGCTGGAGAGCCGCAGCCCCTGAGCCTCGTCCTCGAAGCGCCCGACAGCGAAGCTGTACCTCTCCAGCGGCTCCTCCGCCCGGGGCCCTTCACCCGACAGCGAGCGTCCTTCCAGCGTGACGCCCGGCTTTCGATGGTCGTAGTCCCGCAGCCGCACGTCCGATGTGCACAGCCGCGCGTTCACCATGGCGGCCGAGACGTGCGGTGTGTCTTCGCCGAGCGCGCCTGACGGGGGCCGGTAGGGGACGACCATGTCCGCGCTCCCGATCGAGGTGTCATCCGTGACAATCCAGGCCCTCTTTCCCTGCGCGTCCGGTTGAAAATAGGACACCAGCCCGCGCTCCGCGAGGATCCGGAACAGAAACTCGTTGTCTCGCTCCCCGCACTGCACGCGGTACTCATGGATGGGCAGCGTCTG
>Ga0268298_10005167_pt1 | contig 12367 bp, 7 predicted proteins | sample WWTPWeurt_MetaG_FD_194462 | JGI IMG/M metagenome (GOLD analysis project Ga0268298, IMG submission 194462) | Activated sludge microbial communities from WWTP in Nijmegen, Gelderland, Netherland - WWTP Weurt | ecosystem: Engineered > WWTP > Aerobic digester > Activated sludge | place: Netherlands...
GACTGCAATGGTGCCTTTCTTGGGGAATAGTCCGAAGATCTTTGCCGGACTCGTCGATGTCAGTTCGACGAACCGATTGACCGAGATGCGTCCGGGCACGACGCCTCCATTGTAAATGAGGCTCATGCGGGTCTCCACGCCCGGTCCCCCGTTGGGTATTTTGCTGAAATCGTCTTTGCCCAGTTCTTTCTGGTCTTTGAAGCAGAAAGGGCAGTGGTCTGTGGAAATCACCTGCAGATCGTTCATTCTCAAGCCGGTCCACAGTTTTTCCTGATTCCACTTTTCACGCAGAGCCGGTGTCATCACGTACTTGGCGCCTTCAAATCCTTCTTTCTCGTAGTAGCTATAGTCGAGGAAAAGATATTGCGGGCAGGTCTCTGCAAAGGCAGGAATGCCCTCGTCACGCGCTTCTACTACTTTTTTCAGGGCGTCGTAGCAACTCAGGTGGACGATATATACAGGTGAATTAGCCATCTCAGCTAAAGCAATTGCCCGGTTCACGCCTTCTGATTCTGCTTGCGTGGGGCGCGTCAGGGCGTGATATTTGGGCGCCGTATGCCCTTTTGCCAACGCACGTTGCACAATTTCGTTGATGACGATGCCGTTCTCGGCATGCATGCACACTAATCCGCCTTCATTTCCGCAAAAGTCCATGGCTCTGAAAATGGTGGCATCGTCTACGAGCAAAACGCCCGGATATGCCATGAACAGTTTGAAGCTGGTGACGCCTTCGTCATGAATCAAACGTTTCAGATCCTTGGTGCGTTCGTGGGGAAGGTCGGTGACAATCATGTGGAATGAATAGTCGATGGCAGTCTTGCCAGCGGCTTTCTCGTGCCAGATGTCGAGCGCTTCCATAATCGCCTGACCCTTGTTCTGGATGGCAAAGTCGATAATGGTTGTAGTGCCGCCATGGGCAGCTGCCAGTGTGCCGGTTTTGAAATCGTCGGCGGAGGTGGTGCCTCCGAAGGGCATGTCCATGTGGGTGTGAGCATCGATACCGCCCGGAATGACTAGTCTGTCTTTCGCGTCGATGACCTTGTCGGCCTCCATGTCGAGCGTTTTGCCGATTACTGATATCGTTTCGCCGTCTATCAAAATGTCGGCGACGTAGTCGTCCACCGCCGTGACAATGCGACCGTTTTTGATCAGTGTTTTCATTGGGTGAACCACCTTTGTTGAAACGATATCTGGGTGACGCCGGCGGCACTTGCCCGCCACTCGCTGTAGTCAAAACTACCCAGTAGGAAGAGAACTGAAAACTCTCGTACTGATGAAGTAGGTATACTGATGCGCTATGGTATCTGATGGATATGCGACGGGATCGCTTAGAAACTTCCAGCGCAGGTTAATTTCGGATTTCAGGCTAATAAAGATCTGAGGTTCGATCGCCTGCAGAATTCTTCAGTGTGCCAAACCTGGCACCGTGTTATAAAACTGGCAACCACTCTTACAAAAGCGCACTCGAGCGCCTTAAACCCTTCGCATGCAAAAATGCGCCCGCATGTCCGATGATTGGCTTCTTGTAGCATCGCCATCGAATTTTCCAAGGAGCCTCAGTCAGTGAAAGGTGTAACGCCTGAAGTTATTGCCGAAGTTCGCCATCGGGCGAATTTAGTCGATATTATTTCCGAAACGGTCGTTTTGAAAAAAGCGGGCAAGGAATATCGCGGGCTATGTCCTTTTCACAATGAGAAATCCGGCTCCTTTTACGTAAACCCGGACAAGGGCATTTTTAAGTGTTTCGGCTGTGGCGAAGGGGGCGATGTTTTTGCCTTTCTGCAGAAAGCCAAAGGGCATGATTTCATCGACACGGTTCGGGATCTTGCCAATCGATACGGCATAAGGCTCGTCGAAACGGTTGAAGAGAAGCAGCATTACGACAGGCGCGCTCAATTTTTCGCATTGAATGAGGCGGCTTGCAATTATTTCGTTCAGCTATTACAGGACCCGACCGACGGCGCCACGGCCAGAAAGTATCTCGAGGGGCGCGGAATAAGCGAGGAGATAATCTCTCGCTTCAAACTCGGTTTTGCTCCCAATTCTTGGGATGGACTGCTGCGCTATTTGAATAGCACCATGAAAGTTTCCGAAGCTACTCTTGAAGAAGCCGGACTGGTGAGGCGTCGCGCTGAGTCCACCGGCGTCTACGATCTTTTCCGCAATCGCTTGATGGTTCCGATCATGGACGATCAAGGTCGGGTAGTGGCCTTTGGCGGACGCACGCTGGGCGATGACCAGGTCAAGTATTTGAATTCTCCGGAAACGCCGATTTATGTCAAGGGGCAGCACCTGTATGGGTTCAACCTGGCAAAAGATGCGATCAAGGCGAAGGATGCGGTCATTGTCGTAGAAGGATATTTCGATGCAATCAGCCTGCACCAGCATGGGTTCAACAATTCTGTCGCTACTCTCGGCACGGCGTTGACCGAGCAGCAAGCAAAAATGTTAGTGCGATACACAGAATCGAAACGGGTCTTTCTCTCTTTCGATAGCGACCAGGCCGGGCAGAAAGCGATCGAGCGAGGAGCTGAAGCGATTAATCAAATTGCCGAAGGTGTTGGTATCGAACTGAGGGTGATTCGTATTCCCGGAGGAAAAGATCCAGACGAGTGCTTGCGCGCAGAGGGCGGGCAGGAAGCCTTCACAAAAGCGATGGAGTCGGCGCCGCCCTTCATCGATCACGAATTGCGGCAAGCCTTGAAGGATGCCGATCTGGCCACTCATACGGGGCGATTGGAAGCAGCCGGTCGCATTGTTCCTATTCTTTCTCAGATCAAAAATCCGATGGTGCGCGGCGAATATATTCGCTTATTCGCCATGGAAATCAGTGCAAAAGAGGATGAACTGGCACATTCGGTGCGCGAGCATATGAAACAGCGCAAACAGCCTTTTAGACCTGACAATTTTGGCAGCGGTGCGGCTAAAGTCATGAAAAATCGAGGCTCGGTCGGCACACCGGGCTCAGGTGGCTTGGCCGGTGTTCTCGATGCCGAGCGGAATCTGCTGGCTCTGCTCCTGACCAGCCGCGAGGACTATACACAGGCTTTTCCTGTTGTTATGAATATCGATTTCAATGTTCCTGCTCATCGGGTTCTTAAGGATGCTTTCGAGGGCGTTGGCGATCAGTTTGCCACGGTTCAAGACCTCACAGACCGCGTCATGGATCGTGCCGCACCGGATAAAGCAGCGGCAGCCGCACTTGTGGACGTCATTCTCAAAGTGGAAGAGTTCAGAAAGCAGCAAAGGCCGTCGGATGTGGTCATCAAAGATTCCTTTGCCAGACTGATAAAGGAGAGAATGGAGTTGGCCAGTCGCCAAATGCGCGCTACTCTTGCTTCATCCCTTCCGGAAAATGATTTGATCGAGCTGCAAGGTAAAATATCTACGCTTCAACGTTTGCAGTCCAGCGAATTGCTGACGGCAAGCTCCCTTGATGAGCTCAATGAATTGACTTCCAAGATAAACGAAATAATACCGGTGAATTAGATGGAAGCAGGCGCGCCAGCAAACTTATTGATGGGTGTCATCGCCGGCGCCACCATTTTCCTCGGTCTGCCTGTGGCTTTCCTGCGCGGCGTCGGTGAAAAAACGCGTGGCAGCTTGACGATGGCGGCTTGCGGCGTACTTGTTCTTCTGATAGTCGATGTCGGTTATCACATGATCGAGTCGCTTGAACGCACGGCAATGGAGGCTAATTGGAACAAACTCGGCATTATGTCGGCGATCGTTTTTCTTGGCTTGATGTATGGTCTGGTCGGGCTCGCCAAATTAGAAGAGAGGCGCGGAGCCATGAAAGGCGAAGGCGACCCTCTTTCGATTGCCACAATGATCGCACTGGGTATCGGCTTGCACAATTTTGCCGAAGGGCTGGCCATCGGGCAGTCCTTCTCCGGCGGCGCGATAAGCCTCGGTGTCGTACTTGTGGTCGGATTTGCCATGCATAATGCCACCGAAGGATTCGGTATCGCGGCACCCCTGGCCGGTAAACCCGTCAGTTTCTGGCGTATCGCTCTTTTGGGCTTGATTGGCGGCGGACCGACGGCGATTGGCGCTCTTCTAGGTGGTTTTTTCGTCAACGAGTATGTCACTCTGCTCTTCCTCACTCTGGCTGTGGGTTCTCTTATCTATGTGGTGCGAGAATTATTGCGATTGCGCTTCGCTTCTTTGACTCCATCCGGGGCTATGTTGGCTCTCAGCATCGGACTTCTTTTCGGCATCTATACGGAGATTGCTGTCGAGGCTGCCACTAATTCCAGCCGTTCGGCGAATGTTCAGAATGCTATCGAAATTGACTTCTCGCGCGCCACGGCAGGAAAGCAAATGTCGGTTCCGGCCGGCAGCCAGATCGTCATCAAAAATTCGGAGTCGACGACATTGGAATTCGAATCCGATGGTCTATTTGCCGGCGAGGTTTTCTTGAAAGCCGGTGACCAGGCACCAGTGACGGTCACGAACAAGCCCGGCGATTATAAGCTCATTATTGAAGATACCGATTTTGCACCGATTTCCGTAAAGGTCACTCAGGGCAACAAATAATCGGATCCGGCGCCTGAACTCAGTTGTTTGTAGAACCTGAGGGCAGCGCTACGGTCGAAAACCAGTATTCAAGCATGTTCTTAGCGATGCGTTTATATTCCTCAAAACGAATCGGTTTGACGATATAGCTGTTGCAGTGATTTTCGTAGCAGAAGGAAATGTCTTGTTCGAGGTTGGACGTGCTCAGAATTACCACCGGAATGCGGCGCAGCTGAGGATGCTCTTTTAGCCGCTTGAGCATTTCTCGCCCGTCCATTTTGGGCAGGTTGAGATCGAGGACAATCAAATCCGGACTGTTCGCTCCCTGGTTCTGCAGGTTCTGTTCCAGTCCGCTCAGAGCCTTTTTGGCATCGTGGGTCACTTGCACTGTCGCTTCGATGCCGATCGACTCGAAAGCTTCTTTGAGAAGATCTGAATCAGCTAGATTGTCTTCAACGTGCAGAATTTTCATTCGCTGAAGAATCCCCCGTGGCTTTCTGTACGGTTGGAAGGCGCACGAAGAAATCGGAGCCTACTGCCGGTTTCGACTCAACCCAGATAGCTCCGTCGTGACGGTCGACGATGCGCTTGCAGATTGCTAAACCCATGCCTGTTCCAGGATATTCGTCTCGGGTGTGAAGCCGCTGGAAGATAACGAAAATTCGCTCGAAATGTTCCTCTTCCATGCCGATGCCATTGTCTTTGAAATCGAGAGTCAGCATCCCGTTTTCCAGTTTTGAATGAACCGAAATTTGCGGTGTTTCCTGTCTTCGATATTTTATGGCGTTGCCGATCAAATTCTGGAAAAGCAGGAGCATTTGCGATCGGTCAGCTTGAATCTTTGGAAGTTTGTCGGCGACAACGACAGCGCCGCTCTCTTCTATGGCGATGCGAAGGTTTTTGGTGGCAGAGAGAAAAACCTCTTGCAAGTCCACCTCTGCAAATGGTTTGCCATGCGTGTCCACGCGACTGTAGTGCAGAAGATCTTGAATCAGTGCTTGCATCCGCTCGGACGACTCGGCGATGCGGTTGATGTACTTCACAGCCCTCTCGTCCAGCATTGCCGCGTATCGGCCGGTCAGCAAATCACTGTAATTGGCCATCGCTCTGAGCGGTTCTTGCAGGTCGTGTGCGGCTGCAAAGGCAAATTGTTTCAATTCATTATTGGAACGTTCCAGATCGCGGGAAAATTTTTTCAAGGCTTCCTCGGACTTTCTCTTTTCCGTTATATCCCTTGAGATGACTGAGATTTCCGTGATTCGGTCTTGTTCATTTCGGATACACGAAATGGTCAAAGCAACCGGAATTTCCACACCATCTTTTCGTTTATGCACTGTTTCAAACATCTTCGGCGGCGTGCCGGCCATCACCATTGTTCTTATTTCTTCAGTCTCCTGAGTTGGACCCTCCTCTTTCGTGATCATAAATATCGACTGGCCGACTATTTCTTCAGGGCTGTAGCCGTAAATTTTTTCGGCACCGGAATTCCAGCTCATCACGCGGCTTTCCAGATCGATGCTGAATATGGCGTCGTTGCTCTGCTCAACGATATCCGCCAGTTTCAACCTTTCTCTTTCCGCTGGTTCCAGCTCTCTTATTCGCTCATTGAGCATCAGATTGAGCTTTTGAATTTCCATTTTGCTGCGGCGCCGCTCGACTATTTCACCAATCAGATAGGCTGCGGAGAGCAATCGCTTCTTCGACTGCTCGATAATGAAAGGCGGGCGGCTGTGGTACTTCTGTGCCTGATTGGAAAGTTCTTCCACTGTTGTTTCATATTTCAGTGCCAGCGCTTCCAGAGCTTCTTTTTCTTTGGGCGGATCGCCATAGCCAATATTTATGGATCCGACAATATCATTGCCGGCCTTAATCGGCACTGCAAAAATGCGAATCCCTCCGTTGCATGCTTGATCGACCGGAAGTCCGCTTTCCACAGCCATAAGGGAGGTTTCGCGGCAGGACTGATTGCAATGCCATTTTCCTGATTCGATGGCTTCTCTGTTATCGCCTGGTGCTAATTGGCGTGAGCGCTCGTCCATGAAGCGGCACCATTTCGAAGCCTTGATGCTTAGCGCATAGTCTCCGTTGCTCTCGAAAATTGCGGCGGATGTTTCAAGAAGATTTAGACCGTCATCGAGAATCTCACGCAAAAGCGAGTCGCCGACTGCCTCGAAGATGATTTTGCTGTCGTTGAGTTCAGCCAGGTCTCCATAAGGTTGGGGCGCCCGGCTGTCACCGTCTGTAGTGCCAAGGCTCTTTTGCAGCAACCACTGTATTCGATTGAGAGCATCACGAGCTCCTGATTCCAGATCTTGTGAGGGCGGATTGCCCTTTATGCGCATGCAAGTCAAAGTCATGAGATTAGTAGCTCTATCCAGCAGAACTTCCGGATCCACACCTAGATCGCTGACCGTGCAAATATGTTTGCATACTTCACTGTTTAGACTGGTGATTGCTTTCAGGCATGGCTCGCTCTCGAACAGCAGTCCCTCGGGCAATTCGCACAAAACGACGGCACAATCTCTGGGCATGCGCACATCCGTCGAGAAAATTGCATCGACGAAAACCTGGGAGATTGTCTGAAAGAGATCTTCTTTGCCCGCGACAAATAGAGCTTTTGCTTTCAGTTTTTTCAGCCAGCCGGTTGTTACGGCGGCATCAAGCAGACCGCGTCTGAGTTCGCTGACGCTGTTTTCAACGGGGTGGGTGCTACTGGTTGAGTCACGCATATATCTTTAGCTTAGTCTCTTCCAGCTAAATTTGGGGCAACCGAGCGGATGACTTTGATGATGTATTTTGTGCCCTCGTTCGGGTGATTTCAATTATCAATCCATTGATTGAAACGGTCCCAGCGCGCAAAAGTGTAAAAAAGCAACGAGAGAGGGTTCCCCCCCTCTCGCCCCTCCGATATAAAGTCTCTCCTCGCGCCTCTGGGCTTTTCAGTTGCCGCAGCCGTTCATCGAGGATGTTTCAAATATAAGAGTGGAATCGGCAGAAGTTGTTATCGAGTTGTAAACGAAAAAAAACGGATCAGTTCTGCGCTGACTGCCCGCGGTCCAGCCAGCAAATTCGTCCTTTCAGCCGCCGAATGAAAGGTACGAGCGTAACATTCAGAATCGCCTCATTGGCATGTGTGGAGGGGACTCCCGGCTGTTTGCTCACGGTGATATGAAGAGTACCGCCGTCAAAAGGACGTTGGCTCGAACCGTCTATAGATACAACCAGAACCTGTATAGACTGCGTGACGGAGAATCCCCTCGTCTCGAAATCAACCGAATCACCTAAAATGCGGGCACCCGGTATCCAGTCAGGCGAAAATTGTTCTCCATTAAGAGGATAGGCAAGGGTCACATGATCTCCACGCACTTCCTCGTAAAGAGCAAGCTCGCGTACTATTTTGCAACTGTCGCCATCAAGCGCTACTGCCAGGTATTTGTCCGGTTCGCTCATTCTTCGAGCCACTCCAGGACTTCAGCCTGCCTTTTCAGCTCTTCCAGAAGTTCGTATAGGCAGGAGGCGTCCTGCGCCGGCACTGCACCGGTTGGAACCGTCAATACTCTTACTGTTACAGCCCTGGAACCCAATTCCAGATGAACGAGGTCGCCTGTTTTTATTGTCAAAGAGGACTTGGCCGGCCGGTCATTGACATAGACTCTGCCCTGGTCGCACGCCATTTGAGCCACAGTGCGTCTTTTAATCAATCTAGAAACTTTCAGCCACTTGTCGAGGCGCATAGGTGATTCGCTTGTATAGAATTCTGAAAACTAGAACGCGGATTATATCTGAAAACGACGTTAGTAGACTGCGTGCTTGTCAGCAAAAGGATAGGTTGGCAGGCTGGTTATTTCCACCCGCACGTCTTCAAACTGGCAACTTGAGCGTTGCATCTCTTCGGGTTCGACCGGACGGGTCAATTCAGTAAATGCAGGGCTGAGCACATGCATGCGCACTTCAATGGCGCTGAGTTTGCCTGGAAAAGCCTCAGGCTTAATCGGACAAGCCACGTCAAAAGTGCGCCACTGATTTGATGCGGGCAGAACTTTGGGTGCCCAGGGAGCGTTATACGCGTACTCTTCTCCATGGTCGAGGGATTTCGTTATTATTTCCACACCGGGCGGCAGCTTCCCGTGGCTACGGTATCTTCCGGACAGTCTTACCAACCAGCGATCTCCAGGGGCATAATTCGGCACTGGACTCATTTTCATAGTTTTGAAAATCTCGTTGGTGAGCGAGAGTCTCGGCTCGACATTCACCTCATGCACTTGCTGATACGACAGAGCCTGTGTCTCTCTGGTTTTTGAGTCAGCCGGGGCGGGCAGCAGCAAGCGAACATAATGTCCGGTATCGCCTCGATGAGCCTCGAGCTTGTGGTCGGTCCTGGGGTCGCAGATGCCACCTCTGCGTTCAACACCATAGAAGGCTTTATCCCAGCTGTAATATTGCCATTCCGGAATAATCAATTCCTTGTCGTCTCTTGTCAGCGCCTTGAAGAGTCGCGTACGACCGGCTGCAGTGCGTTTAATCGTGATTCTCATCGAACGACCGCCTTCCTGAGTTGCCCGGGAAAGAGCCATCAGAGAAGGCTCTTTCTCAGCTGGAATGGCAATCAGGAACCATTGACGAACGTCGTTATTGCCAACGCCAACGACGCTGGAGAAGCTCTCGAAAAGGCACTCGGCTACGCGGGTCAACTGATTGCCGCGTCGCTCGAAATGATCTTGATCGTCGAGCAAGGACAGTCCCGGAATATAAGGTCCGCTTAAATTCTTGCCGTCAATAGCTATGGAAAGCCCATTGGTAAGACTGTCCAGGCTTTCTGCATCGACCATCAAATAAGCTTTTCCGTCTCTGACAGACTTGGCCACTGCCGGTGGTGCCACGAGTTCGAAGGTGACACCGTCTCCTGGACGGGTAAAAGTGACCGGTCTCTCGTACCAGCGTCCGTTTGCTCTTACAGGCAAGCACAGAGAAGAGAAGCTGAGCGCCAGGATTCCCAGCAATAGAGAATTGCTCACTGCACGTGAATAAAAGCCCGTTTGCTTTTTGTTGATGAGAACATAGGTCATGCCGCCAAGAAAGAAGAAGAAAACCGCTTTCAGTCCGATGGTTGTCATAATTCCTATTTCTGCGGCTCCCCTCTCACCGAAGGCATTGACCAGAACGGCAAGCGGATCGGCCAGGACAAAAATTACGAAGAGCAGGTAGATAGAAGGATATGCAAGCTCCAGGACGTCAGCTTTTTCGCTGCTCCAGTTGCCGAGATGGCGCAGTCTGCGCAATCCCCACGCTCCGAAAACCATAAGGAAAGGCATGGCCGTGAGATTGTAACGGCCCACAGTGACAAAGAATATGTAGGGCAAATGCATAAGCAGGACGAGCACCATGAAAATGACACCAGTCATTCGCCCGCGCCACTGATTAGTCTTCTCCTTGGTACTATCCAGGCTGAGAATCATCCCAGCTGCGGCAAAGGCAATGATGAACTGGTGAAGAACGTCCTGGGCGGGCGGAGAGAATACTCCCAGCCAGGTTTTGAAGTCATTCCAACCACATTTCAACAAGCGCGGGATTTTGTCCTGCAAAAGCCATAAATAAGGTCCAGGATCTTCAGACAAGTGTGTCAGAGTCTGCACATTTACAGTGCGATCCATGATTGGCTGGAAGTGAATTGGAAATCCTGTCCATCCCTGCGTTTGCGATGAAGTGCCCAGGCCGTAGTTGAGGCGGCTGACTCGATCGATGACCAGGCTGGTGCGACCGACAATCAACTTCTGGGCGGCAAACCACGGTACTAGTATGAGCGCGAATCCGACAACAAAAGAGGCCACTGCGCTCAACCTCATCTTGCCGTTCAGTCTGAAAAACAGCATCACGACAGCGATTGCTGACAGTGGCAAAAGCGTTGTCCGAGCCAGTGAAAGGCAAGCAGCTATGCTTCCAAGCGCAACGGCGGCGCCGAAAAGCTTTAGGAAGCGGAACCTTTCTTCCGGCTTTTCTTCGGCCGAACGAATTTGAGTTTGAGCGACGTATAAAAACACGTATGAGAAAAGCACGAGCAGGAAGGCTGCAAAAGTTTCAGTACACGCCCTTCCGCAGTTGATTATGAAAGGGGGATAAATTGCCGCAATAGCACCAGCCATCACACCTGTTTTGCGATCAAATAGTTGTCTTCCGATTGCCGCAATCAGTACGACTGTTACTGAGGAAAGCATGCATTGCGCTGCTACGGGCTTCACCCAGTCGGCCGGGTCGTAGGCGGATATCGTGAGAATATTCGAAAGTACTAAGAATATCGGATAGGAAGGACCCGACAACATGAGAGGCTGAAGAGACAGCAGTTTCTCGTGCACATTTGAGGCTACAGACGCTGACGCACCGCCAGTCAGCGTTGACAGGCAGTCTTTCGCGAAACTTGCGGGCAGAGTGTTAAGCTCGAAAATTGCCTTAGCGGCATTTATATATCCAACTGCGTCGAAGCCTGCATATGCATTGACGTGACTGTGGAAGAAGCAGAACCAGAGGCGGATTGTAAGAGCAATTGCAAATAACCAGAAGAGTGCACCGCGCACGCCCTGCCTGGAGATGTCTCCTTTGTCTTCCTGGGGAAAGAATGGCTCAGAATCTTCGTTTGTAAGCAGTCGGTACACAGCGATTTTGGGTTTGCCAATCTGGCGCGTGTGATGCGCCGCTAACAATCTTAGGAAATAACGCACTTCATAGAATAAGCGCCTAGCCTACTTCTTTGATAGTGTATGCTCATAACTGGCGGTCAAACTAATTTTAGTGTTTGTTCGCAATCGGAGACTCTAATGTGCAGACAACACCTCATAAATACGCCTCGTGAAGGTTCGATTCAAGGTGTATATCGGCAGGGTATTTTCCTCGCCAGCATTTTTCTTTCGGTTATTTCTGTCGCGAGTCTTTCTTCGTGCGGCACCAAAAGTGATTCTGCGGATGCCTCGCTTTCCAATCACTCAGTTCCGAGCGGACCTAAATTAATAAAAGTTAGTGAGAAGGTCGCACAGCAAATAGATATCCAGCATGAGGCTGTTGAGAAGCGGTCACTGACAATTCCCATGCACGTGACTGGAAAGATCGAGCCTGATCTCGGCAAAGAAGTCGACGTCACAAGCCGCATTAACGGGCGTGTGAAGGAAATTCGAGTAGCGCCCGGTCAGGAAGTCAAACGTGGGCAAATAATGGCTGTTCTGGACAGTCAGGAAATTTCTGATTTACAAGCAGAGCTCATTGAAGCCAAAGCTAAGTTGAATATCGCGCAAGCGCATGAAGAGCGTGAGCGAATGGTTTACAACGAACTATTGATTCGTCCCAAGTCGCTCATCGAGGCTCAGACTCAATTTGATGCAACCCAGGTGCAAAATGATCTGGCTCTGACAGAATTTCACCGTCAAGAAGGCTTGTACAGAGAGAAGATTTCAGCCCAGAAGGACTATCTGGCAGCTAAGGCCGCATCTGCGACTGCCAAAGCGAATTTCGAACAAGCTCGCATGGCCTATGAGAGAGAAAAGAATCTTTTCAAGAATAAGTCCTTGCTGCGAAAAGACTTGCAGTTGGCGGAAGCCGAAACTGCAAAAGAAAGGCAGCATTACAACACGCTCAAGCAGAGGCTGGATTTCCTGGGCGCCGACCCGAGTATTCTCTCTAATGTGCTCAGTACCGGGCATATCAGTGGGCTGGTGCGCATTATTGCGCCTGTCAACGGCGTTGTCAGCCACCACGACCTGGCTGTGGGCGAACTGGTCCACCCCGACAAGAGCATATTCAAGGTAACGGATTTGACTTCGGTTGCAGTGAAGGCTGATTTGCCTGAAATTGATATTTCGCGCGT
>Ga0268298_10005168_pt1 | contig 12363 bp, 13 predicted proteins | sample WWTPWeurt_MetaG_FD_194462 | JGI IMG/M metagenome (GOLD analysis project Ga0268298, IMG submission 194462) | Activated sludge microbial communities from WWTP in Nijmegen, Gelderland, Netherland - WWTP Weurt | ecosystem: Engineered > WWTP > Aerobic digester > Activated sludge | place...
CGCGAGGTCGGCCTCGTGCTCACCGAGAGCCCCGCCGTGACGAGCGTCACCGGCACGTTCGAAACCGACTGGGCGACGGCAACGCCGTTCTGAGCGCGCGTCGGCTCACAGGTGCTGGAGCCGCACGCTCAAGGCGTAAGGACCGCGGACGACCCGGAAGGCGGCTCGCTCGAAGCTCGGAGGGCCGAACAGACTCGGCCGCGCGTCGCGAGAGAAACCAAAGCCCTCCTGCGGAATGCCCAGGAACGTGTCGAGCTCGCCGTCGTCGTCGGCGTCGTGGAACAAGGCGACGGCGTAGGTTCCCCGCGGTACTTCGCCGAAGCGGCAGGTCGCTCCGGCCTTTCCCACGCGCACCCGCGTCGAGCGCAGCGCGTGCCGCCCGTCCGGGAATCCGGACTTGGAGCGGAACAGCGCGCACACCACGTGGCCGTCGAGGCTCTGAAATCCCGTCACCGATACCCGAAGCGAGCTCTTCGGGGCAGCCTGTGCCGAGGCCGGCCCCAGCAGCACGAGCGCAGCGACGAGTAGGCGCTCAAGCACCGCCGGCCTCCCGGGGCGAGTCCAGCGCTGCGCCCGGCCCCGGCAACGTGGACCGGAGAAACTCGCCGAAGCGCGCGACCGGATCGTGGCGAGCGAAGGTGAGCGCGAGCTCCCGGGCCCGCGCTTGCATGCTGGAGTCAGCGAGCGCGGCGCGGACCGCGACGGTGATCTCGCTCCGGCGGAGCGTGCCCGCCCGGAGGCCGAGGCCCGCTCCGGCGCGCACGATGGCGTCCGTCGCCAGGTACTGATCCAGGTTCGAAGCGATGCCGATCACGGGTTTTCCTGCGGCGAGGGCTTGGTAGCCGGTGCTGCTTCCACCGTTGGAGATCACGATGCTCGCCGCCCTGGCCAAGACTTCACCCGGCAGGTAGTCCGCGACGTGGGCGTTCCGCGGAACGTGTCGCGGCGTCACGCGCCCAGCGGTGGCCGCCACGACCTCCACGTCGAGCTCCGAGAGCGCGTCGAGCACCCACTCGAGCCGGCTCGCCTGCCCCGACGAGCCGAGCGTGGCGTACACCAGGGGAACGTCGCGTCGAAGCTCGGACCAGAACGCAGGCAGCGGGACGGGCGGCTGCCAGGGGATCGCTCCGAGGAAGAGCTCCGAGCTTCGCTGCTCGGTGAGCGGTGCAATCGACGGGATGTCGGGGAAGAGCGTGGCGTCGCCGTCCAGGAGCAGGTCGAACAAGTCCTCGATGTCGGCGATGCCATGGCGGCGACGGAGCTCGCGGTACGGGCGCGCGAAGTGGCGGAAGACGTGGGGCATCGCCTTGGGGAAGTAGCGCGCCGCGCGCTCGACCCCGACCAGCGACACGATGGGATGGTCGGGCATGGGCACTCGGTCGCGCACGGCCCGCGGGCTCCAGTAGGCGTTGATCAGGTTGGCGTACGGGATCTGCGCTTCGCGCGCGCTGACCGCGAGCGACGGGCGGAGATCGCCCACCACCAGGTCCGGCTGGACGCGCTCGAAGACGCGGTGGTCTTCGGCGACGCTGGCCTCGAGGCTCGAGAGATCGTGATAGGGCTTGCCCCGCGCGACCGCGTCGAGCGCCACGTTCGGGTTCGGTCCCTTCACCACTACCTGCTCCGCGTCGAGCTCGCGAAACACCAGCGGATCGAAGTGAGAGGTCGCGAACACCACGCGGGCGACTGACCTGGGAATGGAGCGCGCGAGCACGCTCAGGCGCACGACCTGCGCCAAGGTCACGCTCTCGGCCATGAAGAGCACGGTCGATGGCCGCTCGTTCCGCCTCCCGTTCCTCACGCCGCGCGCCTCCGAAGGACGGCGTGACCGAGGACTCCCGCCGCGCACCCCACGGCGACCAGCACCGCGAGCGAGGGCAAGAGCTCGCGCGGACCGAACCCTCGCCAGAGCGCACCCTCCAGCGCGAGCACGCCCCAGCGCACGGGAGAGATCACGCTGAGCCCCTGCATCCAGCCGGGCATCAACGACACCGGCACCATGGCGCCCCCGATCATGGCCAAGAACAGCAGAGTGGCCCAGCCCGCGCCGGACACCGCCTGCTCACTCTTGCCCAGCGTGCTGAGCAGCAGGGTCAAGCCCACGAAGCAGAGCGTGAGCGCTCCGATGGCGAGGCCCACGGACAGCGGCTGCGCGATCTTCACCCCGAACCCGACGCGGGCGACGGCGAGGAGCAGCGCTGCGTCGAAGAAACACGCGAGCGCGCAGGCCAAGGCCTTGCCAGCGACCAGAGTGGAGCCCGACAGGGGAGCGGCCCGCACGCGGATCAGGGTGCCGCCGGTGCGCTCGGCGACGAGTGAGACGGCAAACGTGGCCGCGCAACCCATGAGACCCCAAGCAATGGCTGCCGGGAACACCAGAGCGAACGCGCTCGGCGCGTCAGCCGATCGGATCACGCTGCGCACCGGGATCTCCTGCGGCGGCACGAACGCAGCTCCGAGCGCCGCCTCGACGAGCCGCGTCTCCGTGGAACGAGAAGGGTCGACCCAGAGCTCGACGGCGCCCCCGCTGGCGCGGACGGCCGCCGCGAGCTCCCCTCGGCGCACCGCCGTTCGTGCAGCGTCGAGGGTGCCCTCGCTGAGCTCGAGCTTCGGGTCCGCGGCCAGTCGGGCACGCACGAGGCGGGAGGATTCGTCGTGCGCTTCGTCGACGAACCCGACTCGCACTCGAGCGCGGTCGAGGCCGAGCGAGAGCGAAAGCACGCTGCCGATGAAGAGCGCGAACAGCACCGGGAAGCCGACGGCCCAGAAGAGCGCCATCGGATCGCGGACGAGGAGCCGCAGGTCCTTGGCCGCGATGACCCAAGCTCGCCTCAAAGGGCACCTCGCTGCATAGACGAATCTTAGAACACGTGGAGTTTTCCGCAACCTCTAATCTATACAATATTTAGACAGTCGATGGACACCCGGGCACGGGGCGGGGGCGCGCTGGGCGTTCAGAGCCCGAAGACGCCGTCGATGGTGGTCTTTCGGGTCTTGTCGGGGGCGCCGGCTTCGGGAGCGGGACCTTTGCCGCCTCCGGCGGAGACGCAGGCGCCGTCTTTGAAGAGACAGCGCTTCACCTGAGCGCACACCGACGACTTCTGGCAGTCCGCCGACGAAGCCGCCACGCAGGCGCCGTCCTTCGCCGAGCAGTTGCCTTCGAGCTTGCAGCGCGCCGACGTGCGGCAGTCGGCGCTGGAGTTGGCGACGCAGTTACCGTCTTTCTCGGTGCACTTGCCGTCGCGCTCGCAGGCGGGAGAAGACTTGCACGCCTCGGCGCTCGCGACGCAGCGTCCGGCTTTCGCCGTGCAGCGTGCTTCGTTCTTGCACGCCACGGAGGCCGCGCAGTCCTTGTCACTGTCGGCGACGCAGCGCCCGTCCTTCGCCGCACACTCGCCGCGCGCGACACATGGGCTGTCTTTCTCGGGTTTGTCGCTGCTGCCGCCTGCGCAGTGGAAGCGCGAGAGCGCGCTACAGCGCCCGTTCCGCATCGCGCACGTTCCCTCGGTGCTGCAGTTCTTCGCGCACTCGCTCTCGACCAGGTTGGCCGCGTTCACGCACTGGCCGTCCCGCACCGAGCAGAGCTCGCGCGATTTGCAGTCCTCGCTGCCTCGACAGTCCGCCTCTTTTGCCACCACGCAAGCGTTCTCTTTCGCGCTGCACTTGCCGTGGACTCGGCACTCTTCGCTTTCCTTGCAGTCCCCATCGCTCGCTGCGGCGCAGATGCCCCGCGCGTTTTCGCTACATTTGCCGAGCTTCTTGCAGTCACTCGTCGACTTGCAGCGCTCGGGGTCGTTGCAGGCGGCGAAGGTCAGGGCGAGCAAACAAGCCGCGAGGGACAGCGAGAACGCGCGAAGGCTCGGCATGGCCGGATGAGCTTATCAGGCGCTCTCCGGCTGGCGGCAACGCCGGAGCCCGAGGCGTGCTAGCCTGCCTGTCATGCGCGCGAGCGCCTGGCTCCTCCTCGGTACGGCTCTCGCGGCCTGCTCCGTGGACCTCGCTCCGGAGGAGTCGGAAGGCACCGGTGGCGGGGCAGGCGCTTGCCCCGCAGCGTTGTGTGCGACGGGCGGCTCCGGCGGTGCGGCGGGGGAAGGTGCGCTCGGCGGCGCGAGCGGCGGCTTCGGCGGGACGTCGGGAACGTCGGGCAGCGGCAGCACGCCGAGCGGCGGTGCGCCAGGCGGCGGCGGGACACCGGGCGGCGGCGGCACGGGTCTGGGTGGCACCGGTGCCGGGGGTGCGACGGGCGGCACGGGTGCGGGCGGAGCCGGCGGTAGTGGGGCGGGTGGCACGGGCGCAGGCGGCACCGGCGCTGGCGGCGCCACTCCCGTCTGTGGCGCGAACCCTTCCTGCCCCGCATACGATCCGGTCTACTGCGAGTGCGTCGGATGTGGCCCGCTCTGTGATGATCCCATCGCCGGCTACACGTCGGATTGCATCTGCGACTCCTGCTACGGCCACCCCTCGTGCGACCAGTGGTGCAACTACGACGGCGTCTGTAACCCGTACGACGAGACCTGCGCCTGCCCGGACTGCGGCCCGTGGTGTCAGTGAAATTGGTACTTCGGGGAGGTCTTCATGCGCAGTAACCAGGCGTTGGCGCAGATGCCGGCGTCGAGGTAGCGAAACCCTCCGCCCGCCTCGAACCGCCACCACGTCTCTTTCAGAAACAGATCGAGGTCGCTCGACGACGGGGCGTGGGAGAAGCTCCGCTGCCCGACGTAGGGAACGTCGTACACCATGGCGACATGCCACTCGTCGCGGTTTGGTGGAGGATCGAGCGGGTGCCGGTAGAGGTGCGCGACATGCCAGGAGTTCTGGCGTTCGACCCACAAGATGACGCGGTCGACCACCAACGGGCGGTCGTCGACCTCGATGGACCACGTGAGTACGCTCACCTCGAGCCCATCGATGGGCTGGCCGGGAAAGAGGGCGTTCAGCATGGTTTCGCTTTCGAAACCCAGCGGCAAGCGATCCCCCCGCGCGTCCACGTGGCTCGGCGGCGCGGCATCTGCCACGCGCACGAGGGCTCCGGCTTCGGCCGGCGGGCTTCGCTCGGGGAGCGGCGGCGGAGCCTCTGCGCTGCCGGTCGCACGCGGCGTGGCACTCGGAACGGCGACCGGCGGCGCCGACGAGCGCGGCGCCGGCGCGGCGCACGCCGAGAACAGCTCCAGCGCGGCGCAGAGGCTGCACGCTGCGCACGGAGCGAACCCGCTCGTCGTCATGCCCGCCGCCGCGGCTGACGACGGCGAGCCGCCCCAACGCCGGCTGCGAGCACGGCCAGCACGAACGCGAACGGAGCGCGGGTTCGATCTCGGGCCGAGCGGCAGCCGCAGCCGCCATCGTCATCCGAACCCGTGGCCTTCGCGCCAGAGCCGCCCGCGGCCGAGCTTCCGCCGGCGCTCGTTCCGCCCAGCGCTCCGGTGCCCGCGCCGCCCGACGCGATGCCCGCAGTGCCGCCGCTCGGCGCGCCCGCTCCGCCGCCGGAGCCACCGAATCCGGGACCGCCGCCGTGGTCGAATTGGAACGCGCCGACGTCCGTACCGTCACTGGCGGCGTTCCGCGCGGGCGAGCCCTCGGTCAAATGAAAGTCGAGTTTGGCGAGATCCACGAACGCCGGATCTTTGCCGATGGAGCCCGGATCCTCACCCGACTTCATCCAATCGGCGAGCGAGATGGCGCCGCCTTGGTACACGTCCAGCGCCGGGTTCGCGAAGTTGAAGAACAGGTTGTTCTTCCCCGCGTAGTCACTGGCAGCGCCAGGCAAGACGAAGCAGTAGAAGCGTGTTCCGTCTTTTTGGTTCCGGCAGCCGAAGATGTTGTCGGCGAACTCGACCTCGCGCACGACGGTCGGCTTGTCGAACACGAAGCCGGGCTGGGTGTCGGCGCCACTGTAGATGGTGTTGTGCTGCCAAAAGGCGCCGGTTTGGGCGCCATGATAGACGGCCGAAGCGCTGCCCGAAGCGAGCACGTTGTAGCGGAACAGCGTGCGGTTGTCGTCAGCGGTCGGGTTTTCTTCGTAGCCCTGCACGTAGATCGCCGGCGCGTCGTGGGCGTAGACCAGGTTTCGCTCGAAGTGGAGACCGCTCGGATCGGTCGCGGGCGGGTCGTTGCCCGAGGACGGGATGATCGCGCCGTAGAACACGGGAAGTCCGCCGGGGTTCCGCAGGTCGAGGCAATTGTCGCTGAAGTCGGCGTTGTCGAGGTCATCGCGCAGATAGATCGAGTTGGCGTTGCCGGCAGAGACCAACAGGTTCTTCGAGAACACGTTGCGCTCGGCGGCCGCCTTCCCCGCCGGCGCGTTGCGCCAGGTGAAGTTCGTGATCTCGTCGCCCTGTGCGGCGGCGTATTTCGAGAAGAACACGTTGTCGGTGAGCGTGTGGCGAACGGTGCCCCCGGTGCCGTAGGGAACGCCGCCCACGAGCTTCATGTTCTTGACGCAGTCGCTCTCGACACGGTTCCGTTCGAACACCAGATCGTCGATCAAGTTGCCGGGCGTGGCCGGCTCGAAGTTCACGCAGCGGTTCTCCGCGGTCGTCCCCGGGCAATCGCAACGAAACACCGAGTCGGCGACATGCAAGCCCGAGACCGCGAACACCTGGGCGACGTAGGCGTCGCCGTGGTCGAACCGGCACTCGCTGATGGTCACGTCCGACGGAGTTCCCGTCGCGCCCATGCCGAGGGTCCCCGTGGTGTTCAGGCGCCGAACGGTGACGTGTTTCACGTTGCCGATCTTCACATCGGCTCCGACGGGAACCTGAGCTCCGTCGAGCTCGACGCCGTCGGCGGCGATTTCGATCACGCCCGCACCGCCCCCTGCGAGGCTCTGCGCGATGCAGTACTTGGTGTTCGGCTGGTCGAGCTTGGCCGGAATCGCCGTCACCGGTTTGGCGTCCGTGGCGCAGGCCGCGGGCGAGGGGTTCGTGAGCGGAGGCGGGTCGGGGCAGATCTGCGCGAGCCCGTGCGCGCTCACGAGCAGGAGTGACGTGGCGAACGCAGCGCTGAAAAGGCGACCGGGAGCCATACGTCCCATCCTACACGCTCGATCCGGAGCGTCGAAGCGGGACGGCGGGGGGGCGCCGCCGCTCGTGCGCGCGCTTCGCGCATCCCGAATGGTGCCAGCAAGGCGCTCGCCGTCGCCAGCGAGAGAGGCGCACGCCGGCCCGACTCTGTTACCCTGGCGAGATGAATGCAGGGCTTCGCAAGACCGCGATGGGAGGCATCTGGCTCGGCTTCGGCATCGCTTGCGCCGGTTTTCTCTTGAACGCCTTCCTCGGCGGGCTCGGGCCGCGCATCGCACAGGGCTTTGCGCTCCTCATCACCTTCGGGAACGTGATCTTCGTGCTCGGTTGCATCAACCTCGCGCGCGCCAAGGGGCAGCCCTGGTACTTCGGTTTGCTCGGCCTCTTGAGCTGCGTGGGGCTCCTCGTGCTCTGGTTTCTCGTTCCCGACAAGGCCTGAGGGGCTGTGGTGCGAGATCGCGACCCCGCCGAGTCTCGGTTGCGCATCCTGGAACGCCGAGCGCGATTCCTGGCGGCAGCACTGGGCGGTCTCGGCTGTCAGCCCGACGCAGCGCCCGCTCGCGCGCCGGAGCCGCCGCCCCGAGCCAGCGTCCAAGCCGAGCCTCGTCCACGGGCGGAAGCAGCGGTCGACGAAGTCGATTCGGACGGGGACGGTGTCCGAGATGCCGACGATCGCTGTCCGTCCGACGTGGGCGTCCACGACGGGGATCCGAGCTACCTCGGCTGTCCACGCGCAGTTCCCATGCCCTGCCTCTCCATCGTCGTGCTCCACCCGCTGGAGTTCGAGCCGGGGAGCGCGCGCATCCTGCCCGCGTCACACGCCGTGCTCGACGAGGTCGCGCGAATCCTCCGTCAGGAGCCCGAGCTCTCGGTCGCCATCGTCGGTCACACCGACGACACGGAGCCCGCGAAGCTCGGTCGGGCGCGTGCAGAGGCGGCCCGCGACTACCTGGAGGAGCACGGGCTCGCCCCGGCGCGCATCGCGAAGCTCGAGAACGCGGCAGCGAGCCACCCGAGGGCCGATCCCAAGAGTCCGCTGGGTCGCGCTCGGAACCGGCGGGTGGAATTTCTCCCGATCCGCGCCGCCGAACGCTGACGCGAGGGCTCAGCGCTCGGTCGCGAACGCCGCCAGCGCCCCGGCGATGGCCCGATTCCGCACCGCGTACCCCTGGGCAGTGTGGTGGATGCCGTCCGCGAATGGCGCGACTCCCCGGGCCGCGACGGCGCTCCAGTCGAACACCCGCAGGTTGGGCCAGCGCGCGCGCGCCGCGAACAGCGCTTCGTTGAAGAGTCGCATGTTCGCGTTGGACCAATGGCCGGACTTCTTCAGCGTGAACGCCGTCACCCAGAGCACCGGAGCCCTTCCCGACGGATCGATGGCAGCCATCATCTGGTCGATGACTCGCTCGCGAGTGTAACGGGCGCCGGCCGAGATGTTCGCCGTGTCGTTGGTGCCCAGAGCCACGACCCAACAGCCGTCGAATCCGGCTTCCGAGAGCGCGCGCGCGGCCTGCTTGCCGGTGTGGGGATCGGGACGGAGCTTCTGCAACGTGGCGCGCCCGCCGTAGGCGTCGATCTCCGCGCTCACGCCCACCGATTCGTAGGCCCGGGCCAGCGACTCCTTGGTGTAGGCGCTCAAGCTGTCGCCGATGTGCGCCACGCGACGGCAGCGAAGCACGGGTTCGTTGGGCGCATCGGCGCGCGCGGATCGACTGAAGCTCGAGAGCAGGAAGAGCGAGAGCAAGAAGGCGGCGATACGCATTCGAACGCGACTCGAAGCCTATCGATCGGGCTCCGAGCGGCCGAATTTCCGGCGTCTCTTCCGTCCAGCCCAGCGCACGCGCCTTGACCCTGCGCCCCACGCGCGCGAAGACTCGCGCGAGCGCACGTGGATCCTCGCCCATGACCGACGCCGACGCGGACTTCGACCCGAGCGAGTTTCGGCTGCGCGTCGAGCTCGAGCGCCACCACTACTGGCACGTCCACCGCAAGCGCGTGCTCTTCGACGCTCTCGAGCGAGCGTGTCCCGACCGCTCCGCACGCCTGCTCGAGCTCGGCGCTGGCGTCGGCAGCGTCGCCACGTACTTCAACGCTCGCGGCCGTCACGTCGACTACTCCGACGTGCACGGTGAGGCGTTGGAGCTCGCCGAGGGGGCGGCCCGCGCGGAGCTCGGTCCGGGCTTCACGCGGCACTTCTTGCGACTCGATGTCACCCGGGACGAAATCCCGGAAGGCTACCTGGGCTACTGCATGTTCGACGTGCTCGAGCACCTGACACCGCACGAGCGCGTTCTCTCCAAATTGCGGAGCGCGCTCGACGCTCGGTCGAAGGGCTTCGTACTGCTCAGCGTGCCCGCGTTCTCGCTGCTTTGGTCGCCCTGGGACGAGCTCGAGCGGCACAAACGCCGCTACACTAAAGCATCCCTCCGTCGAGTGGCCGAAGCAGCCGGTTTCCGGGTGGAAGAACAGCGCTACTTCTTCCTGCCGCTGTTCTTCGCTGCGCTCGGGGTCAAGGGCGTGAGGCTCCTCCGCCGAGCCACCGTGGGCCCGCCTCCGAAGAGCGACATTCGCGGCATGCTCGAGACCCAGTCCAGCCCCGCGCTCGACCGCGCCATGCTCGGCCTGCTCGCCCCCGAACGCCGCTGGCTCGCCCGCGGTGATCTCATGCTCGGGACCTCGCTTCTCGCCACGCTGCGCCCGGTCTGAGCTCGGCGCACACGGACGCCGGGGAAGCCTCCTATACTCGGCGCGTGCCTCGCCCGAAGCTCGACGCCAGCGTCCTCTTGCTGCTCGCGCTCAGCGTCGCGCTCGCGCTCTTCCACTACTCGTACACGCCTGTGCTCTTGCGCAACCCCGACGCGAGTCAGCATCTCGCGTACATCCAGTTCTTGCTCGACCGGCACGCCCTGCCGCGTGCGACCGACTGCTCCGTCTGCCACCACCCGCCGCTCTATTACCTCGCCGCGGCGGCGCTGGCACAGGTCTGCCGTGCACTCGGAACCGCTCCCGAGCGAACGCTCCAGCTCGCCTCTTGGACGCTGATGTTCGCCGTGAACGTGCTCTACGCGTACGTGAACACGGCGCTGTTCCCCCGCCCGGCTCAGCGCGCGTGGGCCACCGCTCTCGTCGCCTTTTGGCCCCTCGGCATCATCGCGTCGGCGCGCGTCAACAACGACGTCGGGTTCTACGCATTCGCCGCCGGGGTCTTCTTCTGCCTGGTTCGCTGGTGGCGACGCCCCCAAGCCCGCTGGCTCGTCGCGGCAGCGGCCGTCGCGCTCGGCGCGCTCGGGGTCAAGGCCAACGCCATGGTGCTCGTCGGCCTCGTCCTCGCCCTCGTCGCCTATCGCAGCTACCGGCTTCGCTCGCGCCCCGAGCGGACGTCCATCGCCGTCGCGCTCGGACTGCTGCTCGGCGCCTTGGCGCTCTCGGCGCTCCGCGGGGAGCCGGGTGCGTCGCTCCCTGCGCGCGCCCTCGGCAGCGCCTACAAGTCGTCATCGCGTGAGCTCGATGCTCGCGGCCCGCGCTACTACCTCGCGTTCGATCCGGTGAGCTTCGTGAAACAGCCGCGAGCCGAGTCCGCCATCCCCAAGAGCGCGGAGCCCACGTTTTGGAATCACTGGTTGAAGTCCAGCTTGCTCGGCACCAAGAACCGCGGGCGCACCGCGCTGTTCGAGGTCGAGCCCCGTGGGAGCGAAACCGTTGCCCGAGCGCTCAACGCTTCGTTGCTCGGGCTCCTCGGCTTCGGGTTCGTGGGGGCCTGGCTCTCGCGCAAATACGCCGGACCCTACCGAGGGTTCCTGGCGGTGTGTGTCGGCGTCTGGGTCGTCGCTGGCGTCGGCTTCCACGCCTTCGTTCCCACCGGTCACCATGCCGACTTTCGCTTCGTGCTGCCCGTGGTCGCGCCCGCCTCCGCTCTGCTCGTGGACGTCGCCTACGGACTCCGGCGCCGGGGCCTCCTGCTCTGGCACGCAGGCTACATCCTGAGCGAGCTCGTGCTGGCGTTTTCCACTGCCTACTTATTCGCGTTGAAGCCCTGAGTCATGCGACACCTCCGCTCCCTCGCCTGCATCTTCTGGCTCTCGAGCTGCGCGACCACGCCGCCGCGAGAGCGCGGCGAGCGGCCGTCTCCGCCGGCACCGGCCCAAGCGGCGTGTCAGGGAGCGAGCGCCGACTGCAACGGCCTTGCGGGCGACGGCTGCGAGACGGACCTCATGAGCGACGTCCGGAACTGTGGCCGCTGTGCGCTCTCCTGCCAGACTGCCCAAGTCGCCGAAGCGCTCTGCGTAGAAGGGGTGTGCAAGATCCTGAGCTGCGCGTCCGGGCGCGGTGACTGCAACGCTCGTGGCGATGACGGCTGCGAGGGATACATCTGCTACCACTCGCACGGCCCGTCCTGCGAGACCCGCTGCGAAAGCGGCGGCGACGCGGGCTACGGCTACGAGTTCTGAACGGAGCGTCGCATCCGCGCTATGCTCGGCCCGGGATGGAGTCGGCCGAGGCCAATGCGTTCCGAATCGCGGTTGCGTGCGCGATCGCGCTCGGGTGCCTCGGGCCCCCGGCCTGCGGCAGCGAGGCCGATGGCGTCGGTAGCGTGGGGACCAGCGACGCGAGCGCCGACGCAGCGGATTCCGGAGCCGACGCGAGCCCGGACGTCGGCCCCGACGTCGACGCTTCGCTCGCGGACGCCGACGCGGCGCCGGACGCGTACGTGGACGGCTGCCCGCCCGAGATGGTGCGCATCGATGCGTTCTGCGTCGACCGTTGGGAAGCCCACGTCGTGGAGCTCGGCCAAGACGGGAGCGAGCTCACCCACTCGCCCTACCTGGTGATCCCCGACGGCGTCTCGATCCGCGCAAAGAGCGCCGAGGCCGTGGTGCCGCAGGGTTACATCTCTCAGCTCCAGGCCACCGAAGCCTGCGAAAACGCCGGCAAGCGCCTGTGCGACGCGGCCGAGTTCGTGCTCGCGTGCCGAGGAATCGACGCCAACGATTACTACCCATACGGCGGACAGACGCACGAACCCGGCGCGTGCAACGAAGGCAAGGGCAGCGCCGTCGCCTTGTTCCACGGCAGCGACCCGTCGCTCTGGACCTACGACGACTTCAACGATCCGGCGCTCAACATGTGGGACGGCGGATTGGCGCTCACCGGCGAGTTCACCGAGTGTGTCTCACCGTTCGGCGTCCACGATTGCGTCGGCAATCTCCACGAGTGGGGATCGGACGCGCCGGATCCGAAGGGCCACGGCCGGTTTCGCGGCGGGTTTTACGGTGATGCAGAGTACAACGGTCACGGCTGCCTGTACGTGACGAGCGCGCACGCGCCGAGCTACCACGACTACTCG
>Ga0268298_10005169_pt1 | contig 12359 bp, 12 predicted proteins | sample WWTPWeurt_MetaG_FD_194462 | JGI IMG/M metagenome (GOLD analysis project Ga0268298, IMG submission 194462) | Activated sludge microbial communities from WWTP in Nijmegen, Gelderland, Netherland - WWTP Weurt | ecosystem: Engineered > WWTP > Aerobic digester > Activated sludge | place...
CCGCGAACCTGGAGGCGCAGGGGCTCGATCGCGGCTTCGAGATCGGCGCCGTCCTCCCGCCGGAGCAGGCGCGAGGAGTGGAGAAGACGCTGCGCGACTGGGCCAGCTCGTTCCCGTGGGAGTACCGGGCGGACGCCGCCCGCGGCGATCACCTCGGCGATTTCTGCCCTGCCGAAGCCTCCCTGCGGGACGGAGTGAAGCGAGTGACTCCATCGGTCACTCAGCAGCTTCCGAAGGTGGTGGCGCCCGACGCTCTCCGGCTGAAGGACGCCCCGGCCCCTGCGCTGAAGCCGACACCCCCGCCTGGGGAGCTGCCAAGGGTGGCTCATTTCGAGTGGGACGTGGTGCCCGGCAGCTTGCCGAAAGGAGCGACAGAGAGGCTGCGGGAGATCGAACAAGAGGAGATGGGAAAGGACGGGAGAGCACAGAAAAAGACAACGCGTGTTCCGTACAATCCCAGGGTCTTCGAGCACGCCGGGAGAGCCCTGGTCGTCCTCGGCAACCCCGACGAGATCGAGCAGGCGCGGCGGCTCGCGGCGAGCCTGGGAGGGAGCGTCGTGTTGCCCTGAAACAGTTGGTGGACGGACGCGGGCGGATCTATCCGCTGCGCTGTGCGCTGATGGCGCCATAGACCATGGCGCCCTCCTCGAGCAGGGGCCTTTGCGCAAGACAAGCGAGGCCGTGCTCGAACCAGCGCCGCGGCAACACGCCGATCCGCGCTGGCAACCCCACCGGAAGGTAGAGCACCTTCATCAGCCGGGACATGTACCTCGCCGTGGGTAGGATACGGTCTGTTAGATCCACGTAGCGTGCCCCGGCAAATCCGGCGTTCGCCAGCAGCTCCAACATCTCGGATGGCGTCGCCAAGCTTTCGATCTGCCAGCCGACGCACAGCTCCCTGTATTTCTGCTCCTGCCGCGGGGTGCGCGCCCGCGCAGACAGCCAACCGTCCACGATGAGGATCCGGCCGTTTGGCTTCACGACGCGGAAGAGCTCCCGGCACAAGGTGGGCCGATGCCTGGCATGGCACAAGCTCTCCAGCCCGTAGGCCGCGTCGAAAAGACCGTCGGCGAACGGGAGCGCCTCGTAGTCCGCGATGCGCGTCTCCACGAGCGTTTCCAGCCCTTCGCGCTCCGTCCGGAGGCGCGAGGTCTCGGCCTGCTTCGTGGACAACGTGACGCCTGTCACCCGACAACCGAACCTGCGCGCCAGCGAGCGGCCCGTCTCGCCAACACCACAGCCAGCATCCAGAACATGGCTGGACGCGTCCGGCGCGAGCCTCTCGGCCAAATAACGGTCGGTGTTGACCAGCGACTCCCGGTGCGAAGTCGTTGATTCGTCCCACATGCCGTAGTGCAGCGCGTGGCGGCTCCAGAGCGCCTGATAGATGCCGTGCGTGCTGTCGTAATAGGCCGCGATACGCGCGCGGGCCCCCGGGGAGAGCGACGAAGTGGTCACCTGGACTCCAAGACAACGGTCTGTGCTGGCCACCTTCCCTCTGCGAGGGCGGAGACAGTGTCGCGCGCGAGACGCTGTGCGCGAGCGTGCACGGAGAGACCGCGCGCGCCCCTCAGGCAAGCTCGGAGCACGTAGGGGACGAGCTTGGTCGCGAAGGGGCCTCGCGGTACGCCGAGCGTGTCGGCGAGCGCGTCCCCCAGAAAAAATCGGGTCATCGTCGAGGGCACGACGCCGAGCGCTCGCGCGGGCAAGACGGCCCCGTACCAAGCCAGAAGGGCCTGCATCAGCGCACGGCCATCGTCATTGGGGCCAGACACCGCGATGTTGCGCCGAGCGATGTGGCCCCACAAAACCTCCCAGCTCGCTCGATCCGCTGGCAACAGGCGTGGATCGACCCCGCACACGAACCCCACCACGCGAAAGAGGTGCAGCCACGCATGGATATCCCGCTCTCTGAGCTGGACGCCGAGCCGCAAGAGACCCAACATCGGCACGAGGCCAAAACACGCGATCGTGCCAGCCTGATCCTCCTGATTGACAGGCACGCCGAGGGCCAATTCGTCCCAACGAGCGGCGCGGCCGACGAGCGAGCTGCGCACAAACCCATGGGCGAGCCGCACCTTTTGGCACGTGAGCACGCCGGCGGGGTCTCTGCAGGGGATGAGCGCGCCGGGCCGCGTCACCTCGACGAGCAACTGTGCGGTGCTCGCGAGCCTTTGGTGAACAAATCGGTAGGTCGACAGGCGTCCTGTGGCGGTCAGGACGGCGGCCACCTTGGGAGCCCCGTATCCCGACGGCAAGCCATACCCGAGCAGCGCGAGGATGATCTCGGCGGCGTGCCGTTCGTACAACCTCTGTGCGGCGCACAGCAGGTCCGGATCGAGCCACGGAGGCAGCTCACGCGTGCGCTCGAGCAGGTTCGCGAGCGCCGGATCCGCGTCTGTCGGGAGGCGATCGTCGCTGCGATGGAGGGTGCGGAGGTGGTCATTCCAGGCACCGAGCACGCCCCTTGTCCGCGCGTCCGACAGGGCAGGGTCGACCAGCGGATCGCCCTGCATTCGTAGTGTGTCGAGATCTTCGTCGGTCCAGCTCATCCGTGATCGTGGTGGGTGCGCCGAAGAGGCGCCGCAGTGGGCGGTGTTGTCGCAGCCGCCGATCCATCGTGCACGCCATGCGACGCCAATTCAAGAGGCCGCTGCTACGGGCGCTCGGGGATCGCTCGCCACTTGGCGAGGGGGCCTTCGCCGCTGTGCAGGCGCGGCAGCGAGTCGCCCAGCTCCAGCCACGGCACGCGCGACTCGAAGAACACGTGCGCCTGGGGGACGCGATCCGCAGGGCCGTCGAGGCACACCTGCGCGATGTGGACCTCGCCGGGAGCCATCGTGGAGGTGAAGAAGAGGGTGGTCCCGCAGGTCCGGCAGAAACCCCGGCGGCTCTCCGTGGAAGAAGAATACCAGGAGAGCGCATCCTCGGCCGAGGTCAGCTCAAAGCCCTCGTCGCGCACGCCGAGCCAGGTGACGAAGGCCGCTCCGTGGGCCCGCCGGCACCAGTGACAGTGGCAGTGGCAGGAGAAGAGAGACGGCCCCTTCGCGCGGAAGCGCACGGCGCCGCAGAGGCACCCGCCTTCGAATGTTTCGACCTCGCTCATCGGTCCAGCCATAGCAAGCCGCGGCGCGGAAATCGACTCCCTCCGCGACGAGGATCTCCTCGGCGGCGCCGAGAAGCGGGAGCTCGTGCTGGCGCCGTGACCCGGCCCGCTGGCACAGGCCCGCTCCTCAGGAGGGGTAGGCGGCCTCGCGCCCCGCCTTCACGCGGCGACGAACAACGACAGTGACTGGCTCCTCGGCGTGCGTCGTGCTCATTCGCGGCTCCTCGCGCTCTCGCAGCGCCCTCAGCGGCCGAGCGTCTCGATCACCAGATTGGCGGTCTCCGCGCCGGAGAAGTTCTGCTGTCCGGTGATCAAGTTGCCGTCACGGATGGCGAAGCCGCGCCACAGGCCCGCCTGCACGTAGTTGGCGCCCAGCTTCTTGAGCTCGTCCTCGATGCGCCAGGGCATGAGGTGCTTTTCGCGCGGGAGCGCGCCCATTCCCCACACGGCGTTGTCCGCGAAGTCCTCTTCCACGTTGGCGAAGCCCGTCACTGTCTTTCCCTTGACGAGGCTCTCGCCGGAGGAGAGCTTCGCGAACCGGAGGAGCGCCGTGCCGTGGCAAAGCGCCGCCGCCACCTTGCCCGCCTCGTAGAATTCGACGAACTTCTTCTGGAGATCGATCGCCTTCTCGAAGCTGAACATGGGGGCCTGTCCGCCGGCCACGACGATGGCGTCGAACCGCGCGACAGGGATCTCCGACACTGGCTTTGTCTTCTCGATGAGCGCGGCGAGGCTCGGGGTCGAGAGGAACCCCATGCTGATGAGGTCGCTCGCCGAATAGCCGCTCGCGTCGCGCGGATCGCTCATCCCGTCGGCCTCGCACTTTCCACCGGACGGACTGAAGATCTCGACCTCGTAGCCGGCCTCGTGAAAGGCATAGTAGGGGTGCGTGAGCTCGGACCACCAGAAGCCGACAGGCCACCCCGTGGTGGTGGAGACGGCCGGGTTGGCGATGACGATGGCGACGCGCTTGGGGCTCGATTTGCGGGCGACGTTGGGATCTCTGAGGCTCATGACTCCGCTCCTGGCGAACGCGTGATGCGTTTCTTGAAGGGGAGTATCGGCAGCCCGGACCCGCTCGGCAACGAAACAGTTGTGAAGGGACAGTTGCATCCGGTGCAACTGTCGGCTCCGCGGCGCCCCCACCCTGACGCTGGCTTTTTGCGCTTCACAAGGGTAGCTTCCCCGCCATGTCCACGTTCAAGCTCTATTACACGCCGACAAGCTGCGGCGCCGCCAGCTTTCTCACCGCCACCATCGGCGGCCTCGAGTTCGACTCCGAGGTCGTCGACCTCCGCACCCACAAGACAACGTCAGGGGCGGACTTCTACGCCATCAACCCCAAGGGCAACGTGCCGACGATCGTGTTCCCCGACGGCTCCATCCTCAACGAGAACGTCGCCACGCTCACGTACCTCGCTGACACCGGGAACGCGCAGCTCGCCCCGAAAGAGGGCACCCCGGAGCGCTACCAGTACCTCAACCACGTCGCGTTCGTCGCCACCGAGCTGCACAAGGGAGTCGGCGCGCTCTTCAACTCTTCGTTGAGCCCGGAGGCGCGCGAGGCCGCGAAGACCCACGCCCTCAAGAAGATCGACCAGCTCGTCGACGGCTGGCTCGACGGCGGCAAGAAGAGCTTTTTCAACGGCAAGACGCTCAGCGCCGCCGATCTCTACGCGTACATCGTCCTGTCCTGGTCCGGCTTCGTGGGCCTCCAGCTCTCGGCACCTGCACAGGCGTACTTTGACAGCATCAAGGCCCACGAAGGCGTCCAGAAGGGCCACGCCGCCATCGCCGCCCGTCAGTAAAACGGGGGGAGCGGCGGACGCTCCCCCGTGGAGATCAAGCCGTCGCTCCATGGCTATCGTGAAGCGACGATTTGTGCGCTACGCTCGGCAGACGATGCGCCGAATCCTGCTCGCTTGCTTCTTCTCGATCCCCGCTCTTTGGGCCGCTTGCGCCGTGGGAAACAACCACAGCGGGGTCCCGGGCGGGGCCGCAGGAGCGGGCGGGAGCACCGGGACGGACACGCCCGACGCGTCGATGACAGGAGGCACCGGGGGGACCGGGGGCGGGCTCGATCTGCCCGACGCGGAGCCCGATGGCCCCGTCGTGACCCCCGACGGCGCCTGCGCGAGCACGGCCCAGGAGGCCACGACCACGCAGCTCCCTGTCGACATCCTCTGGATGGTCGACAACTCGGCGAGCATGCTGCCCGCGATCACCGAGGTGACGGCGGGGCTCAACGACTTCGCGGCGCTCATCGCGTCCAAGAACCTGGACTACAAGGTGATCATGCTGTCGTTGCGCAGCCCGACGAGCCCGGTGTCCATCGGGGGGTCCAATCGATATCCGGTGTGCATCCCGGAGCCGCTCGCCGGGGACGCGATGTGCGGGAACGGGCCGCGGTTCTTTCAGTCGAGCATCGATATCCGGAGCACGCAGCCGCTCGAGCAGTTCCTGGGGACGCTCGGGCAGACAGCCGGCTACACGGAGGGCGAGGCGAAGGGCGGAGAGCCGTGGAAAGACCAGCTCCGGCCCGAGGCGACGAAGACGATCGTGGTCGTGACCGACGACAACGCGCGGCTCTCGGCGACCGATTTCGAGACGTTCCCCGGCGGCAAGAACCCGTTCAACAGCCTGACCTTGCCCCCGGGCATCCTGGACGCGAGCTGGAATGGCATCTTCAACGACTATGTGTTCAGCGGGATCTACGGGTGGGGCGCGCCGAACGATCCGAGCGTGAAGTGCATGTATTCGGATGGGACACAGCCGCCGAGCTCGGGGCCGACGTACACGACTCTGGTGAACAAGACGAACGGCGTTCGGGCCAAGGTGTGCGACGCGAGCGCGGCGTGGGGGCCCTTCTTTGAGGCGGTGGCGACGGCCGTGGAGCAGACGTCCAAGCTGTCGTGCGAGATCGCCATCCCTGTGCCGGAGAACGGGGAGCTGGATCCGGCGGCCGTGAACGTGCAGATCGTGGCCGACGGGGTGCCGACGACGCTCGCGAAGGTGGCCAATGCGGGGGCGTGCGGGCCCTCGGGCGGGTGGTACTACGACAACGACGCGGCGCCCACGCAGGTGCTCCTTTGCCCGGCGTCGTGCGATCTGGCGCAGGCGAGCGTGGGGCCGGGGAAGACGGGCAGTATTCAGGTGCTGTTCGGGTGCGCGACGATCTTGATGTGACGGGCAATTTCACCACGGAGGCGCGGAGGTCACAGAGGTTCACGGAGCGTTCTTGTTCACAGAAATCTGCTGGAATCTGGGACAAAAAAATCTCTGTGCGACCTCCGTGCTCTCCGTGGCTCCGTGGTGAAGATGAGCCCCTCTCCTCGCTCGCTCATGCCTTGAAGTAGTCGTAGCGCGAGGCCGTGGGCGCGATCCGAGCCTCGAGGGCCGCGCGCTCGTCGTCCTTCATGGGCGCGAATCCAGCGCGGGCCGCGATGAGGTTCTCGCGGACCTCCCCCGGCGAGGAGCAGCCCACAATGCACGTGTCGGCGAAGCTCGCGGCGTATCGGAGGAGCTCGGCAGGGGACGCGGCGCCGTCCTGCACGAGGCGGCCATGGCCCATGACCTTCATTCCGATGATGCCAATCCCTCGCTTCTTCGCCTCCGGGACCACCGAGGTGAGGAACGGCGCCTTGCGGCCGTCGGCGGGGTTGATCGCGCAGAGCACGGTGTCCACCGGATAGCGGCGCATCGCCTCGACGAGGATGGCCGGGTCGTGGTGGCCTGTGATGCCCACAAATCGTATTCGTCCGTCCGCGCGGGCCTGCTCGACGGCCTCGATGGCGCCGCCCTTGCCGAAGATGGCGTCCAGATCCTCCGTGAAGCGCAGGTCGTGGAGCTGCCAGAGATCGAGCCTGTCGGTGCCGATTCGCTGGAGGCTGTCGTCCAGGAGGCGGAGCGCCCTGTCGCGGCTGCGCTCGTGGGTCTTGGAGGCGAAGAACACCTTGTCGCGCGCGCCCTTGCCGGCCTCGCGGAAGGCCGCACCATAGTAGTCCTGGCTCCCGGAATAGGCAGGCGCTGTGTCGCAATACCGGACGCCGAGGCGGAGGGCCTCCAGGATCATCGGGACTGCCTCTTTTTCCTGGCCCGTGGTGCGCAGGATGCCCTCGCCGCCGAGGGAGAAGACCTCCACCTGGGCCCCTGTCTTGCCGAGCGTGCGCAGAGCCCCGGAGGCCGCCGGCACCTCCGAAGCCGCAGGGGCTGCCTTGGCCGAAGGAGGCTTTGCCGTGGGTGAGATCATGGGTTGTTGCTCTCCGCCGGGAGTGGAGCACGCGGGCGCGCCGATCGCCGCGAGCGCCGCCACCTTCACCGCTGTTTCGAGGACGTCCCGCCGCGATTTTTGGCTGCTCATCGTCAATCCTCGTAGCAGGCTTTGGGGCTCGGCGCCCCGGTGCAGCCGGTGCCCGCAGGGACGCAAGGCGCACAGGCTGTGATCCATTCCTGGAGGGTCTGGGACTCGGCGTCCGTGAGCTGCTTGGACCCTTGAGGCATGTAGTGGGTGCAGAAGAGGTAGAAATCGGCCGTGCGGAAGCGGGTGCGCTGAGGGCCGCAGTCCTGCTCGTGGAAGCGATCGCACGTCAGGAGGTCAATCGGGGCGCCGGCGCCGTGAGGATCGGCGTGACACGTGTGGCATTTGGCCTCGAGGATGGTGAAGACGTCGCACGGGAAGTCGCCGGACTGGGGGGCGTCCGAGCACGCGTCGCCTCCGTTGGTGCTCGGCACGCACATCGTGGTGGTGGTGCTGCCGCTCGTGCTCGTGGAGGCGCTCGTGGTGGGGTCGTCTTGCTCCTGGCAAGGGCCGTCGAAGCATCGAGTCTCGACCTCGGCGTTGCAGGCCAGAAAGCCGGCGCCGAAGGCCCACGCGACGAGGGCGGCGCCGAAGCTCCGGTGAATCAGGCGACGGGGAGGGATCATCGTGGGAATCTCTCGCGGTTGGAAGGGGACAGTCAACCTCGCAGACTGCCTGTTTGTCGGCTGCGCGCCGGACGCGGACGCGCCGCGCACGACGGCCTCTCGCGAAGCCCCCGAGCTACGCGCCTGCCCCCGCGGCGGATCGGCTGTTACTTCGCGAGCTTGGCGGCCATCTGCGCGCCCAGCTCGGCCGAGCGACGCGCCGCGGCTTCGACCGCGTCAATGAGCGTGCGGCGAAGGCCACCGGCCTCCAGGGTGTGAAGGCCCGCGATCGCCGTGCCCCCAGGGCTCGTGACCATGTCCTTCAATCGGCCGGGGTGCTCGCCTGTCTCGAGCTGGAGCTTGGCCGCGCCGTAGACGGTCTGCGCCGCGAGGAGGAGCGCGACGTCCCGACCGAGGCCCACCTTCACGCCGCCGTCCGCGAGGGCTTCGATCATCACCATGACGTACGCGGGGCCGCTGCCCGAGAGGCCCGTGACGGCGTCGAGGAGGCTCTCGTCGAGGACCACGCAGCGTCCGACAGCGGAGAAGAGGCTCTTCGCGACCTCGATGTCGGCCTTGCCCGCGTGCGCTCCGGGGGCGATGGCCGTGGCGCCGGCGAGGGCGATGGCCGCTGTGTTGGGCATGGTGCGGATCACGCGTGTTCCAGCGGGCAAACGAGCCTCGATCGCCTCGATGGGGACGCCGGCCGCGATCGAGATGACGACGTCGCCGTCGCGCACTCCTGTGGCGATGGGTTGGAGGACGCGATCGACGATCTGGGGCTTCACGGCGATGACGATGACGTCCGCCCACTCGGCGAGGGCCGCGTTGTCGTCGGTCGTCTCGACGCCGTATTTGGTGTGCAGCTCGTCGCGGCGCTCTTCGTTGGTGTCGCTCGCGCGGACGTTCGCGACCGTCGCCGCGTGCGAGGTGAGCAGGCCGCGGAGGAGCGCCCCGGCCATGTTTCCGCCGCCGATGAAGCCGATCTTTCGCCCCGAGAGATGCGAGGTGCCGCTTGTCATGATGGGCGCACGTTACCGCACCTTCGCGTCCGAGAGACGGAGGAGCTTCACGCCGCGGGCGCGCAGGATCGGGATCGCGTCCATCACGCCCTCGGCGGTGTGGCCGTCGGGGTGGTTCATGTGAAAGAGGAGGATCGAGCCGCTCTTCGCCTTCACGATCGCCTCCTTGACCTGCGCGCGGGTGAACCCGGTGCCGCCGTCGCCGTTCACCGCGAAGCCCGCGGGGCTCTGTCCGAGGGCGCCGATCACGTCGAGGCACACGTCGTCGAAGTACGCGGTCCCGGGGCGGTAGAAGCGCGGAGAGCGACCCGTGAGATCGAGGATCGCGCGGGCGCCGCGCTGGATCTCGTCGACCGCGTCGCCCACGTTGCGCGTGCCTCGGATGCCCCACGCGGAGCGGCCGGTGACGGAGCAAGGGCGGTGCGCGCTGCCGTGGTTCTCGATTTCGAAGAGGGGATCGCTCGCGAGCGCGCGCGCGGTGGCTCGGCGCTCGGAGATCCATTTGCTCGTCAAAAAGAGGGTTGCGGGGATGTGCTCGCGCCGGAGGTAGTCGATGAGATCGGCGTCGTAGCCGTCGCCGCCAGATCCTCCGCACGCGTCGAACGTGAGGGCGATCGCAGGGTCTTCGGTGGTCACGTGGGTGAGCACGCCGGGGAGGGACATGCCCCACGCGCGAGGCCGACGGCCCGCGAATTCGGCGACGACGCGCGCCTTCTGAGCGATGGGATCTTCGGGGGGCGAAGGGGGATCTTCGATCGCCGAGGTGGGATCGGAGGACGCGTTGGGGAGAGGCGTCGAGGCTCCGGGCGGGATCCACGAAGGCGCCGAGGTCGGCGTGCGGATGGGCTTTGGAGGAGCGTCATTTCCAGGCGGCGGCGGGCCATTTCCGCTGCACGCCACGAGCACGGCGATCGATGCGCAGGCGGCGAACAGGATCGCGGGGGCACCGAGGACACGCACGCGTTCACCATACTTCCGGCCGCGCAGGTTTACAGTTTTCGGCGCTCGCGGTACGAAACCCGCGCGCTGGGGAGCCCGTGGAGAAGAAGATCTCCCGATGGGTCCCGAAGCGCCGGAAGCGGAAGCGAAAGCGAATGGCGGCCTCGGACAAGGAAAAGAAAGACCACCGCGGAGATCGGGTGATCGCGAAGAACCGCCGCGCGAGCTTCAACTACGAGCTGGGCGACAAGTACGAGGCCGGGCTCGTGCTCGTGGGCACCGAGGTGAAGATGCTCCGCATGGCCACCGCGGATCTCACCGACACGTGGTGCTCCGTGCAGCGAGGTGAGGCGTTCTTGAACGGGATGAACATCCCGCTGCTCGAAGGGGCGGCGTTCGGGCACGCCAGCGACAAGCGCGCGCGGAAGCTGCTGTTGCACGCGAAGGAGATCGAGGAGATCGAGCGTGCGCTCCAGCGCGAGGGGATGACGGCGATCGCCACGCAGATCTATTTCAAGGACGGACGGGTGAAGGTGGAGATCTCGCTCGCCCGAGGGAAGAAGCACGCGGACAAGCGCCAGGCGATCAAGGAGAAGGACGCCGATCGCGAGGCGAAGGTCGCGATCGCTCGGGGACGCAAGGGCTTTTGACGATGATCGTGTGGAGCAAGGGCGGCGAGGCCGCGGTGATCGAGGCGAAGGACGATCTCGTGGCCGTGCGATCGACCATCCCTTCGGCGCCTGGATCGCGCATCGAAGGTCGGGTGCCGTCCGGGAGCGGCGTGCGGATCAAGGTCGCGCGGTGCAAGGCCGAGGGCGGGCGGTTTCGCATCGAGGGCAAGCTGCTCGACGCGACGCGGGCGATCCGTGACGAGGTCGCCGGGCTGGTCACCTCGGGAGAGCCGGGCTCCGCGGGCTGACGGCGCCGGAGCGCGCTGCTAGCCTCGGGACCCATGAAGATCGTCGATCGCCCTCGGGTCATCCTCCGCGACTGCAAGACGTACGACGTCGAGAAGATCCGCAAGATCCTCCGCGAGGGCCTCGAGGAGCTGGGGCTCGAGCCCTCGGGGCGCACGCTCGTGAAGCCGAACTGCGTGGCCTCCGGCGACATGTTCATGAACGCCTTCACGCGCCCCGAGTTCCTCGAGGGCGTGCTCCTCGCGCTGAAGGATCGCGATCGGGGGAAGGTCACCGAGCTGGCCGTCGGCGAGCGGTGCGGCATCACGATCCCCACGCGGCTCGCGTTCGAGGGCGCCGGCTATTACCCGGTGTTCCAGCGCACCGGCGTGAAGCACTACCACTTCGAGGAGGTGCCCCAGGTCGAGATTCGCTACACGCACCCGAACCGGCTGCGGGACTACGTGTTCACGCCCGAGCCCGTCGCGAAGGCCGATTTCTTCGTCAACTGCCCCAAATTCAAGAGCCACCCGTGGACGACGATCACGTTCTCGATGAAGAACTACATCGGCATCCAGGACGACCGGCACCGCCTCATCGATCACGACCACCGTCTCGACGAGAAGCTCGCGGACCTGATGTACATCCTCCAGCCGCAGTTCATCGCGATCGACGCGATCACAGCGGGTGAGGGGCGCATGCTGACGCCCATCCCCTTCCCGCTCGGGCTCGTGATCATGGGCAACAATCAGGTCGCGTTCGACAGCGTGTGCGCGAGCATCATCGGGCTCGATCCGATGACGATCCCGCACGTGCGCATGGCGGCGGAGCGCGGCTTCGGGACGACGGATCTCTCGAAGATCGAGATCTCCGGCGACGTCTCGCTCGACGACGCGAAGGCGCGCGCGAAGGGCTTCAAGGTGGGCCTCATCCGCGTGGAGAAGTACTTCGAGGGCACGCACATCACCGCGTACGCGGGGCCCCCTCCGGCCGACGGCGCGCTCGGGCAAAAGAGGCGCGACCAGACGCACGCGGCGCCGGACGTGGACTACTGCTGGGGCGGCTGTCCCGGCGCGCTCGAGGAGGCGATCGAGATCCTGCGGCTCTACGACAAGACGTGCGACGAGAAGATCCCGCACATGCACATCGTCTTCGGTGCGTACAAAGGCGCGATCGACGCGAAGCCGGGCGAGAAGATCATCTTCATCGGCGACTGCGCCGAGTACGACGGGAAGGTCGGCGACAAGCTGATCAAGATCGAGAACCTCTACAAACCTCGGTCCACAAAGGATCCGCACCACGCGAAGCACGACGACATCTTCGCGAAGATGGTGACCGTCACGGCGAAGCTGGCGGCCGCGTCCGCGCGCGGCGAGTCGGTGCTGCGGCTCTCGGGGTGCCCGGTGAGCGTGGCCGAGCAGGTGCTCGCGCTCGTGTCGCTCGGCAAGCTCAAGAACCCGTACCTCGCGCCCGACCAGATCGTGGAGTTCAACA
>Ga0268298_10005171_pt1 | contig 12357 bp, 9 predicted proteins | sample WWTPWeurt_MetaG_FD_194462 | JGI IMG/M metagenome (GOLD analysis project Ga0268298, IMG submission 194462) | Activated sludge microbial communities from WWTP in Nijmegen, Gelderland, Netherland - WWTP Weurt | ecosystem: Engineered > WWTP > Aerobic digester > Activated sludge | place: Netherlands...
ACGAGCGGGTGGCGGCGATCACGAAGGCGTACGACGACGCGATCGCGAAGCTCTTGTTGGACCTTCAGAAGCGCGCGGGGCAGTGAATCGGGGGATGGGCGCGCCTACTTCGTACGGCGCGCCGCGCGCCTACTTCGTACGGCGCGCCGAGCGTTTTGCTCTCGGCCATTCCTGGCCGTCACCTCGGCCATTCCTGGCCGTCGCCTCGGCCATTCCTGGCCGTCACCTCGGCCGTTCCTGGCCGTCACCTCGGCCATTCCTGGCCGTCACCTCGGCCATTCCTGGCCGTCACCTCGGTTGCGACGAGCGGATCTGAGAACAAAAAAAATCCTCCGTGAAACCTCCGTGACCTCCGTGCCTCCGTGGTGAAAAAGTCCTCAGAAATCGCACCTAGCGGCGCTTCTTCTTCGGATTCTTGCGAGGAGCCGGCGGCAAGAGGAGCACAGGAGTGGGCGCGCGCTCAGGGGGCGGCGTGGTGACAGGCGTGAATTCGGCCGAAGGGATGGAGCTGTCGGGGGAGCGGCCGCGAGGAGGCGAGGAGCCCGCGGCCCTCGGGGCGCTGGCGCTCGCTTCGATGGCCGGTGACGGAGCGCCGGGGCCCGTGGGCGTGCCCTCGGGGAGCGCCTTCGGGGACGCGCCCGGGAGGACCTCCATCGCGCGCAGGTAGGCGATGAAGAGCGAGAAAGCGAGCGGCCCCACGAGCACGCCAGGCAGGCCGAGCAGCGCCACGCCGCCGACGAACGCGACGAACGTCCAGAGGAAGCTCAGGTTCGCCGACGACTTCATGAAGATGGGGCGGAGGATGTTGTCGACGAGGCCGATGACGGCCGCGATCGCGATCATGAAGATCGCGGCGCCGACGCGGCCCTGCGAGTAGCAGTAGATCGCGGCGCTCACGGTGATGGGGAGCGTGCCGACGACGGGGACGAACGAGAGGAAGAACGAGAGCGTGCCCCACACGAGCGCGCGCGGGAGGCCCACGATCACGAGCGAAACGGAGCAGATCGTGGCCTGCGCGATCGACACGACGACGTTCGCGACGAGGACGCTCCGGAGGACCTCGGCCGTGGTCTTGCGGAGGATCTCGCGCTCTTCGTCCCACGGGATGAGCTTGGGCAGAACGCGCTCGCGCGCGGCGCGGCCCTCGACAGCGAACGCGACCCACGCGAAGAGGAGGATCACGACGTCGAACACGATCGTCGGCGTGGACGACACGAGGCCGCCCAGCTTGGTGCCGAGGAACGAGAAGCTCGTGGCGAGGGCGGCGCGGATGCGATCCGAGACCTCGCTCTCGGGGACGACGAGGCCGATCGACGCGGCGCGGTTGCGGCCCCAGTCGATGTAGCGCTCGACGTGGCCGGCGGTGGTGTCCCAGTTGATGCCGGTGACGAGGGTGATCGCGTCGCGCACGGCGGCGATCGTCGCGAACGTGAGCGGCAGGACGAGGCCCGTCACGATGAGCACCACGAACGCGGCCGACACGAGCCAGCGGAGGCGCACGCTCTTCTCGCGGCGCAGCTTGACGAGGATGAAATCGATGGGGCGCTCGGAGACGAACGCGAGCACGCCGGCGCCGAGGAGCGGCAGCGCGAGGCCCCACGCGACGGCCGCCGAGAGCAGGGCGCTCGCGAGGAAGAACCAGCGAATGCGGCTCGAGGGCGGGGGCATCACGCCCGACTACTTTGCGGCGAAGACGGCCTCGAAGGCCACGCGGAGCGGGAGCACGGGGTACGCGCCGAGCGCGAGGACCGCGATGCCCGCGAGGACGAGGGCGCTCGCGACGTAGCCGGAGCGCATCGGCTTGGCCACCGGAGCGCCGGGGGCGGGCTCGCGCATGTACATGTAGACCAGCACGCGCAGGTAGTAGTACGCGGCCACCACGCTGTTGAGCAGCAGGATGACCGTGAGCGTGTAGTGCCCCGCGACGACGGAGGCCTTGACGATGTTCAGCTTGCCGAAGAAGCCGCCCGTCGGCGGGACGCCCGCGAGCGAGAGCAAGAACAACGAGAACGCCGCCGCCACCGCCGGGTGACGCTTCCCGAGGCCCGCGAGGTCCTCGTAGCTGACGGCCTCGGCGCCGCGGCTCCCGCACATCACGAGCGCTCCGAACGCGCCGATCGTCGAGACGGTGTACGCGAGCAGGTAGAAGAGGATCGCGGCCTGCGAGTCCTCGGAGGCCTGCGGGAGCGACGTGACCGCGACGAGCATGTAGCCCGCGTGCGCGATGCTGGAGTACGCGAGCATGCGCTTGACCGACTCCTGCCGGCCCGCGGTGAAGTTCGCGACGGTCATCGTGAGCACCGCGAGGAACGCGATGACGGGCGGCCAGCCGCTGCCCCACGACGCCATGTCCGGGTGACCGAGCGCCGTCGAGAGCACGCGAACGAGCACCGCGAAGGCCGCCGTCTTCACGGCGACGGCCATGTAGCCCGTCGCGGGCGTCGGCGCGCCTTCGTACGCGTCCGGCGTCCACATGTGGAACGGCACCGCGCTCACCTTGAACGCGAGGCCCACGATCACGAGCGCCGACGCGATGAGCACGATCCCGAGGTTGGGCTTGAGGGCGCCGAGCGGGGGCGTCGTGAGCGCGAGGCGAATGCCGCTGAAGTCGGTGTGGCCCGTCTGGCCGTAGAGGAGCGCCGCGCCGTACAGGAGCAGCGCCGCCGCGAACGAGCCGAGCAGGAAGTACTTCACCGCGGCCTCGGTGGAGCGCGGCGAGGTGCGGCGGAAGCCGGTCATCGCGTACACGCCGAGCGACATCGTCTCGAGCCCGAGGAAGAGCGACAGGATGTCCCCCGACGCGGCGAGGATGATCGCGCCGACCGTCGAGAAGATGATGAGCGGGTAGAACTCGCCGCGATCGAGCTTGTGCTCGGGCAGGTAGCCGCCCGCGAGGAGCGACGCGAGCCCCGCGCCGAGGCACAGGATGAACGACACGAAGGTCGTGTAGCGGTCGACGAGGAGGTACGGCGCCAGGGTCTTCGCGCCCTCGATCTTCTCGGGGCCGACGAACCACACGGCCGCCGCGAAGATCGCCCCCACGAACAGCGTGACCGCCGTCGCGAGCGCCATCTCCGACGAGGGCCCCACGTGCCTCGTGTCCGACTCTTCGCGGCGCTTCGAGAAGGCCTCCGCGATCATCAGGAGCAGGCCGCCGAGGGTGATCACCTCGAGCGGCGCCATCGCCATGAACACGCCGAGGTTCACTTGGCACCTCCCTCGGCCTGCGCCTGGGCTCCGCTGTCCGCCGCCTTGTCACCGCCGTACTGCGGCGCGCCCTTGAGGAAGGCCCCGGAGAACGTGTCCTCCGGGAGCAGCTTCGAGGTGTGATCGTCGGCGAACAGCACGGCCTGTCCGGACACCGCCTTGAACTGGTTGTGGATCATGTCGACCGCCGGCTTCATCCGGTCGAGGAAGACGCTCGGCGCGAAGCCGATGACGAAGATCATGAGGACGAGCGGCGCGAGCGCGAGCGACTCGCGGACGGTGAGATCCGGGAGGTGCTTGTTCTTGGGGTTGGAGAGCGGCCCGAAGAACACCTTCTCGACGACGCCGAGCATGTACACCGCCGCGAGGATCACGCCGGCCGCAGCGCCCACCGTGTGGATGCCGCTGAAGTTGGCGAGCCGCTCGGAGTTGAACGTCCCCGTGACGATGAGGAACTCGCCGACGAAGCCGTTGGTGCCGGGCACGCCGATCGACGAGAAGGTCACGATCAGGAAGATCGTCGCGTAGATGGGCATCACCTTCGCGATCCCGCCGAACTCGTTGACCTCGCGCGTGTGCCGCCTGTCGTAGATGACGCCGACGAGCATGAAGAGCGCCCCCGTCGAGACGCCGTGGTTCACCATCTGGAGCACGGCGCCCTGCATGCCGCTGGGCGTCGCGCCGAAGAGCCCGAGCATCACGTAGCCGAGGTGCGCGACCGACGAGTACGCGACGAGCCGCTTGATGTCCCTCTGCTTCCACGCGACGAGCGCGCCGTAGAGGATGCCGCCCAGGATCGCGACGCCCGCGAGGTTCGCCGAGAGCGACGAGGCGGGCCCCGGGAAGAGGCCCATCGAGAAGCGCATGTACGCGTACGTGCCGAGCTTCAGCATCACGGCCGCGAGGATCACGGAGCCGCCCGTCGGCGCCTGCACGTGCGCGTCCGGCAGCCACGTGTGGACCGGCCACATCGGCACCTTGATGAAGAACGCGATGGAGAAGGCCCAGAAGCAGACCATCTGCATCGGCCGCGACAGCACCACGCGCGAGAGCGCCAGGTAGTCGAACGACAGGTGCCCGGTGAGCTTCGCGTTCTCCCACACGAGGAACACCATCGCGCCGAGCATCAGCACGCTGCCCGTCATCGTGTAGACGAAGAACTTGATCGCGGCCTTGATCTTGTCCGCGCCGCCCCAGATGCCGATCATCAGGTACATCGGCACGAGCATCAGCTCCCAGAACACGTAGAAGAGGAACAGATCGAGCGAGACGAACGCGCCGATCATCGCGCCCTGGAGCAGGAGGAACGCGAAGCAGAGCTCCTTGATGCGCGTCTTGATCGAGCCGAACGACGCGTACGCCGCGATGGGCGTGATGAACGTCGTGAGGAGGATGAGCCACAGGCTCACGCCGTCGACGGCCACGTGGTAGCGGACGCCGATGCGAGGGAGCCACTCGCGGATGTACTGGAAATGCCAGCCTTCGCTCATCGGCGACGCGAGGAGCCAGAGCGACGCGACGAACCCGACGCCGAGCACCACGAGCGTGAAGCCGCGGAGCAACGACAGCATCTGCCGCGGCATGAAGAGCACAGCGACGGCGCCCAGGATCGGCAGGCCCACGAGCAGGTTGAGGAGGTGCTTCCACTCGGTGGGGGCAGCGCCTTCGGCCGCCGCTTCGGGGCCGGAGAGCAGCGCCTGCAAGCCGAGCGCGACGAGCGCCGCGATCACCGCGAGGCCGATGCGCAGCTTCCGAGTCGATCGTTGCGCCGCGTCCTCTTCGCCCTCTTTGATGGGCAGGAGCTTGATCGGGGCCGACGGGACGAGCGCCCCGAGCGCGGCCGCGATGATCGCGGGCCAGAAGTGAAAGAGCGTGCCGAGGATGCTCATTGGGCCCCCTTCGGCAGCAGGAGCTTGTGGATCTCGTCCCCAGGGATCTCCCCTGTCGGGATGTCCGGCCGCACCATGCTCGGCACCTTGGGCTGCTCCGGCGGCTTCATCCCCGGCGGCAGCGCGGGACGGCTCACCGAGACCGTCTTCGACGTCTCGAGGCCGAACGCGTTCTTGACCTTCACGGTCACGTCTTTCTTCTCGCCCGGCTCCAGCCGGACGGTCACGTCGGAGCGCTCCGACAGCTTTGAATCCGCCTGACCGAGCCCGTCCCAGTGGAACGAGTACCCGTAACCGGGCGCCGCAGAGAGCTTGATTTGCCCTGACTGGCGCACCTCGGTGTCATCCACGACGACCTCCGCGTGCGGCGCCGCGAGGAACCAGCCGACGCCCGCGAGCCCGAGGAGCATCGACGCGGCGTACACCTGCACCCGCCCGTTCTGCACCGCGCGGAGCAGCGTCCCGATCAGCGCCGCGAGCGCCGCCGTGAGCCGCGCGAGGACGCCGTCGACGAGCCAGCGATCCGCCATCGTGAAGATGTCGGCGAGGGCGTCCACCATCCCGACGACGGTCGCGTCGTACAGCTCGTCGATGCGCCACTTGTCGTAGATCAGCCTGTAAAGACCGGGCATCCGCGCCGCGAACGCGCGCTCCGGGGCGCCGGCCTTGTTGAGGTACACCCACATCGCGGCCGCGGTGCCGACGAGGAACGCCGCGAAGCCCGCGCCCATCATCGGCCACATCATGTCCTCGACGCCGGGGCGCTCGCCCACGACGCGCTTCGCATCGTCGAACACGCCCTCGAGCAGGTGCCCGAGCGGCTCGACGTGGATCGGGTGCGCGTAGAGGAAGCCCGCGAACAGCGCGAACGCCGCGAGGATCACGAGGGGCGCTGTCATCGCGGCCGGCGACTCGCGCGGCTCCGGGCCTTCGAGCGGGCCCGTCTCCTCGTGGTGGCCGTGGTGATCGTCGTGGCCGGCGTGGGGATCCTTCCAGCCCTTCACGATCTTCCATCCGCGGAAGTTGCCGTGGAAGGTCATGAAATACGCGCGGAACATGTAGAACGACGTCATCGTCGCCGCGAGCACCGCCGCCCAGAAGATCGCCTGGCCGAGCCACGACGGCCACTCGAACGGCGTCATCCCGCCGAGCGCCATCGGCGGCGTGATCTTCACGGAGAACGCGCTCCAGAGGATCTCGTCCTTGGACCAGAAGCCCGCGGTGAGCGGCAGGCCCGCGATCGCGAAGCACGACGCGAGGAACGTGTACCTCGTGAGCGGCATGAAGCGCTTGAGCCCGCCCATGTTCCGCATGTCCTGCGACTTGTCCGTGTCGTGGATGCGCGCGTGCATCGCGTGGATCACGCTGCCGGCGCCGAGGAAGAGGCACGCCTTGAAGAACGCGTGCGTGAACACGTGGAAGAAGCCGCCGGCGAAGGCGCCCACGCCCACGCCGATGAACATGAAGCCGAGCTGACTGACAGTGGAGTAAGCCAGGACCTTCTTCAGATCGTGCTGGAACAAGCCGATCGACGCCGCGAGGAGCGCCGTGCAGACCCCCGTCACAGCGACCACCGCCATCGCGGCCGGCGAGAGGATGAACACGAAGTGGAGGCGCGCGACGAGGTACACGCCCGCGGTCACCATCGTGGCCGCGTGGATGAGCGCCGACACCGGCGTGGGGCCGGCCATCGCGTCGGGGAGCCACACGTAGAGCGGGATCTGCGCGCTCTTGCCGGCGCACCCGAGGAACAGCGCGAGCGCGACGAGCGTGGCGCCGTACACCTGCACGGGCTTGTCGGGGATGAGGATCGTGGCGAGGAACGCGGGCAGCGTCTCCTTGGAGAGGTTGCCGATCGGCCAGATCTTGATGGGCGTGAGCAGCGCGTTCGCGTTCTTCTCGATCCCGTCCCAGTGCACGCTGCCCACGTAATAGAAGAGCAGGCACATCGCGACGATGAGGCCGAAGTCGCCGATGCGGTTCACGACGAAGGCCTTCTTGCCCGCCTTCGCGTTCTTCTCCTCGGTGAACCAGAAGCCGATGAGCAGGTAGCTGCACATCCCGACGCCCTCCCACCCGACGAACAGGACGGGCAGGTTGTCGGCCGTGATCAGCACGAGCATCGAGAAGCAGAAGAGGTTCAGGTACGAGAAGAACCGGTGATAGCCCGGGTCTTTCCGCATGTACTCGGACGAGTACAGGTGGATGAGGAACCCGACCCCGGTGACGACCAGCATCATCGTCGCGGTCATCGCGTCGACGCTGAACTTCACGTCGACGGGGATGGTCTGGCCCATCCGGCCGGTCACGCCCATCCATCGCCACGCGAGCCACGAGAGCTTGCCCTCGCCGTGCTGCGTCGCGAGCATCACGAACGTCAGCGCGCTCGCGAGGAACGAGCCGCCGATCGCGGAGAGCGCCATCAGCCGGACCGCGTCCTTGCCGAGCCGCTTGCCGAAGACGCCGTTCACGAAGGCGCCGATGAGCGGCAGGAGAAGCACGATCGCGATCAGCGCGAAGTCTTCGTTGGGAAACTGTTTGTGCAGGGCTTCCACGTTCGGAGACCTAGTTCTTGAGGAGGTTGGCTTCGTCCGAGTGGATCGTCTTCCGCACACGGAAGAACGCGAGGACGATGGCGAGGCCCACCGCGGCCTCGGCCGCGGCGACGGCGATCACGAAGAACGCGAGGTTCTGGCCGTCGTGGTTGATCGGCCGGAGCCGGTTGTAGGCGACCAGCGTGAGGTTCACGCTGTTCAGCATCAGCTCGATGCTCATGAGCAGCACGAGCAGGTTGCGTCGCAGGAGGAAGCCGACCGACCCCACCACGAAGAGCGCGGCGGCGACGACCAGGAAGTACTCGACGGGGACGGTGCTCATCCTGCCTCCTTCACGTGCGGCGAGTGTCCATCACCGGTGCCGGTGACGGCCGCTCGGAGCTCGGGCCCCTTGTCCAGCGGCTTGCGCGCGGGCTCATCGCGCGTCGGATCGGCTTGCTTTCCGCGGGCCACGGCGATCGCGCCGACCACCGCGACGAGCAGCAGCGCGCCCGACAGCTCGAACGGCACCACGTGCGTCGTGAACAGCTCCCTGCCGATGCCCTCGATGGTCCCGAGGTTGGCCGGGGGCTTCGGGATCGCGGCGATCTCGCTCCGCGTGCGCCACACGAGCGACATCGCGCCGAGCGTGAGGAGCAGGAACACCCCGGCGCCGAAGTAGCGCGAGGGCTTGGTCCCGGCGGTCCCTGCGGCCGTCGTGGCCTGCGGCCCGAGCAGCATGATCACGAACAGGAACAGGACGACGACGGCGCCCGCGTACACGATGATCTGCACGGCCGCGAGGAACTCAGCGGAGAGCTGCAGGTACATCCCGGCGATGCCGACGATGGACATCAGCAGGCCCATCGCGCCGCGGATCGGGTTCTTCGCGGCCACCGTGCCCACGCCGCCGAGCAGCACGAGCAGCGTGCACAGGCCGAAGAAGATCAGGTCGAACGGCTTCATAGCGCGAGCCTCCGCGTACCGCTCATCCCCTTGGTTCGCACGTAGTCTTCGAGCTCGCGTCGGAACTTCAGGAGGAACCCGAGCGTCGGCATCGCGGTGCCCTCGCCGAACGCGCAGATCGTGTTGCCCATGATGTTGTTCGCAATCTCGCTCAGCCGATCGAGCTCTTCCATCTCGGCCTCGCCGGCCACGATCCGATCGAGGATCCGGAAGAGCCACGCGCTGCCCTCGCGGCACGGCGTGCATTGCCCGCACGACTCGTGACGGTAGAACTGGAGCAGGTTGTGGAACGCGAGCACCGGGTCCGCGTGATCGCTCAGCACGATCGCGCAGCACGTCCCGAGCATCGTCCCGAGGGCGCGGAACGTGTCCACGCCGAGCGGCACGTCGAGCACGCTGCGCCCGTCCCACGGGTGAAGAGGGCTCTTCGGATCCGGCGCCCGGACGATCTCCTCGGCGCGCAGCACGGGGCATGACGACCCGCCCGGGATCACGGCGAGCAGCTCACCGCCCTTCACGCCTCCGCCGAGATCGAAGATCAGCTCGCGCAGCGTGAGGCCGACGGCGCACTCGTAGACGCCCGGTTTGTTCACGTGACCGCTCACGCCGAAGAGCCGCGATCCGCCGTCCTTGAGGTTGTGGATCGCGGACAGCTTCGAGAAGTTGTCGCCGCCCATCTCGAGCACGGTCGGCACGATCGCGATCGTCTCCAGGTTGTTCACCGTCGACGGCATCCCGAAGGCGCCCGCCTGCGCGGGGAACGGCGGCTTGAGCCTCGGCTCGCCGCGCTTGCCCTCGAGCGAGTTGAGGAGCGCCGTCTCCTCGCCGCAGATGTACGCGCCGGCCCCCGTGTGCACGTACACCTCGACCGGGTAGTCGATCCCGAACGGCTTCGCGCCCAGGTAGCCCTTCTTCTTCGCCTCCGCGATCGCGCCCCACAGCCTGTCCTTCGACAGGTGCAGCTCGTCGCGCACGTAGATGTACGCCGCGTGCGCGCCGATCCCGAAGCACCCGATGATGCAGCCCTCGACGACCGCGTGCGGGTTCTTCTCCATGATCGTCCGGTCCTTGAAGGTCCCGGGCTCGCCCTCGTCGGCGTTGATCACGAGGTAGTGCGGCTTCTCCTGCTTCGGAGGCCAGGGCATGAAGCTCCACTTCACGCCCATCGGGAAGCCCGCGCCGCCGCGGCCGCGGATGTTCGCGGCCTTCATCTCATCGATGAGCGCGGAGCGCTCCATCGATAGAGCGCGCTTGGCTTGCACATAGCCCCCGTCCTTTTCATAGGCGGCGAGGGTGTGCCCGTCCGGATCCCCATACCGTTTGGTGAGGTACGTCGTTCTCTGGAGCATCGGGTTATCTCGTCAGCCGATCGAGGATCTGGTCGACCTCGGCGAGCGTGAGGTTCTCGTGGTAGTCGCGATCGACCTGCATCATCGGCCCTGTGCCGCACGACGCGAGGCACTCCGCGGTGCGAAGCGTCACTTTCCCGTCCTTCGTGGTCTGCCCTGCGTGGATGCCGAGGCGCTTCTCGCAGTGATGCAGGACGCTCTCCGCGCCCGCGAGCGCGCACGGAAGCGTCCGGCAGACCCACACCTGGTGCTTGCCCACCGGCTCTTTGTTGAAGAGCGAGTAGAACGTCGCGACCCCTTTCACGTGCGCCGCGGAGAGCTCGAGGCGCTTGGCGACGAACTCGCAGACCTCGTCGTTCACCCACCCGTGCTGCTCCTGACACAGGTGAAGCATCGGGATGCACGCGGCCATCTTGTTCGGGTACCGCGAGAGGATGTCTTGGAGCGTTCGTTCACGCTCCTCTGTCAGGGCGAAGCTCATAGATTGCCTGGGCGAAGTCCCCGCGCCCTTCCGTGACGGCGCGAGGTGCTCGGCGCGGGCATCCCGCTCCGAGGCGGCGGCACGCTAGTCCCTGCGCCCGATCGCGCGCAAGTGGATCGTCCGTCGCGCCGATCGCGGGGCGGGACGCGGGCCGCGATCGATCTCGGGCCCGCCTCTCGTTTTCCTTGTGAAACGGGAGCATCCTCAGTAGGCTGCCGCCCGATTCCCGCCGCCCAGCAGCGGCGTGAAGACCGTGGAACGAGCAGGCCCGCTCGCCCGCGCTCGCAGCGAACCCCGACGGAGGTAGGTGCGTGTTCTGTCCGAACTGTGGGACGCAAAATTCCGAAACGGCGTCCACGTGCATCAAATGTGGCTTCAACCTCAAAGGAGCCGCTGCCCCCAAATTCAAGGGCACGATGCTCATGTCCAACCAGCCTGCGGGAGCGCCTGGAGCGCCCGGCGCGCCGCCCGCTCCGGGTGGACCGCCTGGTCCTCCGCGCCCTGCGGCTCCGGCTGCTCCGGTCGTCGCGCAGGGTCCGCAAGGGCTCGCCGGCACCGTGATCGGCGTCCCGCCTGCGGGGCTCGGCGCCTCCGCGGCACCTCCCGGAGCGCCTCCGCCTCCGCCGCCTGGTCCTCCGATGGGGCAGCCTGCGTTCGGCGGTGCGGCCGCGGCTCCTGGGGGGTATTCGCCTCCCGGTCAGCCTCAGGGTGGAGTGAATCCGCTCGGCGGCACCATGGCGATCGATCAGATGCCGGGCTTCAACCCGCCGCCGCCCCCTCAGGGTCAGCCGGGTTTCCCGCCTCCTGCCGGTGGTCCTCCGGGCGGTGGCTTCGGTGCTCCGGCTCCGCAAGCGGGCCCCTACGGTCAGCCTCCGCAGGGCGATCCCAACGCCTTCAACGCGCAGCCCGGCGGCTTTGGCGGTGCGCCTCAGGCGGGCCCGTACGGTCAGCCTCCGCAGGGTGATCCCAACGCCTACGGCCAGCAGCAACAGGGTGGCTTCGGCGCTCCCGCGCCTGGTGGCTACGGGGCTCCGCAGCAGCAGGGCTTCGATCCGAGCGGTGGCCAGCAGGGTTACGGCCAGCAGCCGCAGATGGGCTATGGCCAGCCGCAGGGTGGCTTCGGTGCGCCGCAAGGTGGCGCGCAGATGGCAGCGCCCGGGCAGTTCGGTGCGGCGCCGATGGGCATGGGCGGCTTCGGTGGTGGCGGCGGCGGCGGCGGTGCGGTCGGCACCACGCGCAACCCCGTCACGACGCTCATCATCGGGATGGTCTGCTGCTTGTACGCGATGTACCAGCAGTGGCAGATGTTGAACGAGCTCCAAGCGTACACGCGCGACGAGAATTTCAAGCCGTTCTACATGTTCATTCCGCTTCTCAACCTGTACTTCCTGCTCATCAAGGTGCCGGAGCAGGTGACGAAGGCGAAGCAGATGGCCGGCAGCCGCAACCCGCAGGCGTCGAGCATCGTGCTCTACATCTTCATCGGCCTCTACGCGCTCTCCAAGGATCTCAACGAGGTCTGGAGTCCCCAAAGCTGACGCTTTGGGTTTGAGTGGGAAGGGCTTCGCCCTTCCCCCCGGCTGCGCCGGGACCCCCCATCCAACGTCTCTACATCTCTGTAGCCACGCGCTCCAATCGGTTCGCTGTGGCAAGTAAATCACTGCACGCGCAGGGGGCTGCGGCGGGACCCCCCATCCAACGTCTCTACATCTCTGTAGCTGCGCGCTCCAATCGGTTCGCTGCGGCAAATACATCACTGCACGCGCAGGGGGCTGCGGCGGGACCCCCCATCGCCACGTTCACCATTCATCGCATCTCTCCTCATTTCGAAGGACATCGACGGAAGCGGAGCGGGGCGAGGGAGGCTGCGAAGGTGGCGGAGCCCGCCGTGACCGTAGCCGCGCGTAGAGGGCTCCGACCAATTCCCCGCG
>Ga0268298_10005172_pt1 | contig 12357 bp, 12 predicted proteins | sample WWTPWeurt_MetaG_FD_194462 | JGI IMG/M metagenome (GOLD analysis project Ga0268298, IMG submission 194462) | Activated sludge microbial communities from WWTP in Nijmegen, Gelderland, Netherland - WWTP Weurt | ecosystem: Engineered > WWTP > Aerobic digester > Activated sludge | place...
GATCCAGTTCAAAGATATCTTCCGGTTTGATTTTCTCTTTTTCAACGCCACTGGGCGCCATGTAGATTGTATCATTGCGTCGAATGGAAACCCCACCGCCCGTTCCACTGACCCAGCCAAGAGTGTAAAAATTGCGGCAGATCTCGCAGATCAAATCTCTCGGGGAAGTATCTCTAGTCTGGATGGGGTTGATTTCGCTGACGCGATCTGTCTGAAATCCAATGGCCATGGCGACCAGATAAAGGGAAGTGAGGCTGTTCGGCCAGATGAAAAAATCTCCCTGGATCGATATTGCGCGAAAACGCAGCGCGCACCCTGATGGCATTCTATGCACAACACGGAAGCAACCGCGCAGGCGTTGAATATTCTTCGGCGCGGTGATCAGTTTCAATGGAGCGTCATCCCGTTTCTGGCATTTGTATGCTATGTTTATTTCACTGAGATCAAGAATCGAAACTGGGCTTCCGTCTCGGCTGGTCTTGCCCTGTACGGAGTGCACTGGTTTTACGAAATCCTAAATGCTCTCATCCAGCATGCAACTGGACATGCTCTCTGGACTGTGCCGACAGGTACTTCGTTTTTGATTTTCATTGGAGTCGGGATTGAAATCTCTTTGATGTTCGCTGTTTCCGGGATCATCATTTCCAGGCTCCTTCCAGAAAACCCGTCTGAGAAAATAGCCGGCCTTCCACTCAAATGGTTGCACGTGATTTCTTTTGCCGTACTCTATTCAGTCATTGAAATCTTCCTGGTCAAGGCCACCCCCGTATTTGTCTGGGTGTATGATTGGTGGGGCGCGATCCCGGTTGGGCTTACTGTATATGTGCCATTTTTTGCAGCGGCAGTATTCGCGTACTACTGGCAGCCCCGCACAAGACTGATCTTCATCAGCGCAGTGTGGATTCTGGATTTGTTCCTGGTTCTTGTTTTCGCAGTAGTCCTTCGCTGGATCTAGTGGTGCGCACTCAATGACGATTTAAATCAGAAACTGGTTTCGAACCGAATGTCTGAGGTTTGTTCCACGAAATCGATATTGAAGAACCTGTCACGAATCGTTTGTTGAAATTTGCGTTCCTGAAAAGTGTTGAATCTACCTGCGGAAGCAGCAGCGCCTGTGATGTTGGTTAGATAGAAACCCAGACCAAGAATTCCCATGATGATGGAACCGCCATGTCCCGAACGAGCGCGCGTTTCCAGATGATTCATGTATGCCGCCGATCCGCAAAGTACGCTCGTGAATGCGAAAGCGGTGAGACCATCTGCAACGTTGCGCGAGTAAACCTGACCCGATCCCGGAAGCAAGGCGGAAAGCCCGGCTGCAAGCCATACGCTTTTGCGCGGGATTTCATTGTAGGTGGTCATGGCTGTGAGCGTTTCGCTTGCGGCGATTCTCACTCTTTCATTTTCCGTTTCGCGCTGGAGTTTTTCGAAATGAATTCGGGCACGATCAAAGTCACCGTCTTCCAGGTATAGAGTTCCCGCCAGGAGTCTCCCCAGATCTTTCTTTGACTCAGGGAGCGTGCTTTCTTCTAGTTCTCCCTGGTCCATGAGAAAGCGATTTCGAAAGTTCGCTCTTAAATCGCCATACATGCGAAAGTACATTATATCAAATGATTTTCCCTGAAGAGATTCAATTGCCTGGCGAAACCTTCTTTCGCGAATTAGGGTCAGGCCAATTTTTGCGCGGACTGACTCATTGCTTGAATCGAGTATCGCGCGGTCGTATTCGATTCTGGCCAGTCCGAAGTCTTTCTTTTTGTAGTACGCATCTCCCATTTGTTCGTGACTTTTCTCAGCGAAGCTTGCAAAGGGTAGAAGAATGAGGCACGCAGTCTGGATCATTCTGCTTTTCATGACAGTTTGCAAATCGGCACAGAGTCCCGCGGCCGGCGAGGAAAATCCGATCGTGTTTCGTCCTATGCTGTATTTGATTGATCGCCACCGCGAAGAATTCACTCACTATGACGGTCCACGTTGTCCCATGTATCCTTCGTGTGCGGCCTATGCGGATCGGGCCATTCGCCAGTATGGCTTTCTGGGCGCCCTGATGTTTGCAAACAGGCTTTTCTTCGCGGAGACTGGAGATCTGGCATCCAAATACGTGCTTGTGCCTCATAGAATGTCTGAAATGCCTCGATACTACGATCCAGTGTCCGATGACATCCTTCCAGGAGAGCACAGGCCGTCTCTTCTTATGGAAGACTTCTCAGAATAGTTGACCGGATTCTGTCTCATAGACATAATACCCTTCAGTCATGGGAATACTCAAAACACTGGCTCCGCTTCTGGACCACCCTGACTACTCGGGCGCCCGCGATCCTTTTTACTTTTCTCGCGCCATTCGTTCTCTGCGTTCCCCTCTGGATTTGCCGGATATGGAGAAGGGAATCGCTATGCTTCGATCCGTCATCGAAGCTCAGGGGCATGTTCTTGTTGTGGGAGACAGAGACGTGGACGGCGTGAGTTCTGCCGCACTTCTTGCGAATTTCCTGCGAGACCAGCATGCGAAAAGAGGAGGCGGACTTGAGATTCGTGTCTCTGATCTGGGAGACGACTACGGATTGTCGGGAGAGCTTTTTGAGAATGTGCGCGATGGAAAAGCGGACCTCGTGATTTTGCTCGATATGGGTTCTTCACACGGGCCAGAGATTCATGAGCTCATTGCTGCCGGAAAGAAAGTAATTGTTCTCGATCACCATCAGGTTTCCGATCGCAGGCCTTCGCATGATCTTTGCGCGTTCATCAATCCACAATTGAATGCAGAAGTTCACGAAAATGAAGGCAAGATTCCAACCGTCGGCCTTGCTTTTAAGTTTCTATTCGGCTACGCACTTTCTCACATCGCAGAGTGGAACAATCATTCTCTTGTAGATTTGTCGTTTTTGTTTTCAGAAAATGCGAATGCAGGCGCCAGGTTTGCAGTCTATAGATGCGGATGCCTTGTGGAAAGCGGGGAGAATATTTCTGGAGCACACCTTCGTCCACTCGACGCGGATGGAATGGCGTTTCTCAAACACGAACGCGAAAGGATCCTTCAATCTGAAAAACCAGTCGTTACTATTGGTTCTTTGCTTTTGTCGCGCATTGTGGAAACCCGTCCGCGCCTTCTTGATTTTTTGATGTCTCTATCTGATCTTGTTTCTGTTGGAATGATCACGGATATGGTTCCTCTGGCCGGGGAAAACAGATCTCTTGTGCGAATCGGTCTTGGAATGGCAGGAAAAAGAGTGAGGCGCGGAGTTCCTGGTTACAGAGCGCTCATTGGTGCTCTTGATTTGCCAGAGTTTGATCTGACAGGTCGGGACCTGGCCTGGTCCATTGGTCCTGCCATCAATGCTGCGGGCAGGATGGGAAACACGGCACTTGCACTGGATTTACTCACCAGCGACTCTCCGGTCGAAGCGGAGCGCCTCGCACGTGAGCTCAAAGCACTCAACAAAAAAAGACAGGAGCGCACCAGGTCCAACGAGCGCATCGTGACGGAACATTTCGAAGCGTATCCAGAGAAGACAGATCGTCCCATTATATTCTGCTATCATGAAAGCCTGGAGCCGGGTGTTTCTGGAATTATGGCCACAAGGCTTCTTGAAAAGTACGGCAAGCCTGTAGTCTACATCAACCCGGACGGAAAATGGGCCAAAGGGTCTGCCAGAGGGGAAGGGCATAATGTGCTCCAGATGCTGGATTGCGCGGCGCATTTGTTCATACAGTTTGGCGGTCATCCGGAAGCGGCCGGTTTTTCTCTTCCCTATGAAAGAATTGAAGAACTGGAAAGAGTTCTACTGGAGAACGCACCTTTCATGGATCTCGAACCGGTCAGCCTTGAAATCAGGCCGCATCTGGATCTCTTGCCCGAACAAATCAACCGTCGTCTTTATGATGAGCTCAGACAGATGGAGCCATTCGGCCCCGGCAACCCGGAACCACTCATTCGCATAACGGGTGCGCAGGTGACAGACGTAACTTACATGAAAGACAAACTGCATGCGCGCTTTCGGATCCGGGGAAGTCGGGACATCGAATTTGTAGCGTGGCGTCGCGGGACGGAGTTCGGCAAGGATATGGAAAGGGTGGATCTTATTGGTTCACTGGAGCGGAGCATTTTTGCAGGCAGAACGCGGATTCAGTTCAGAGTGGAACACGTGAAAGCGGCCGCAGTTCTGGTGGCGTGATCAGGCGGCGCCAATGCCGCCTGACGTTGAAATTTACTTCTTGGTAGGAACTGAGTCTTTGATGATGTTCGGGTTCTTGGTCTGCAGGTAGTAGATGACTTCCCACACCTTGGTCATGTTGTCCAGAGTCCCCATAGGAGGCATCGCGCCACCCTTCGGGCCTTTGGTTGCTCCTGCAGGAACGCCGCCTTTGATCAGTTTGGCCAGGTTGGTTTCCTTTGGCTCTTTGAAGTGAAGCCATTCGTTGTCGGCCAGGTTTGGACAGGCAAGACCTTCGAGGTTTGCACCGTGGCAGGCGGCGCACGTTTTATAAGACGCCGCTCCATTCGCGATCGCCTGAGGAGTGCGCTCAGGAATGAAATCTTCTGTCACGGCAACAACGGACATTCCCACAGACTCGCGGTATGTGGTTGCGTTCGTCGCGCCAAGGAAGCCGTGATAGAAGATCGCGTATGCTGTCCCTGCAACAAAAGTAAATGCAATCGCAAAGTAAATCCAGGATAGACCGTGTTTGCTCGGTCCCTTTTGCTGCGAGGTTGATGAATGTTCGCTCATAATTATACCTTAGCCTCAGCGATAAAATGCGCCGTTGTATTGCATGCTCTTCTGTCCAAGACTCAGAAGATAGGCCACAAGCGCGTCTCCGCGTGTTTGTCCTTCCAGGCGATCGAAAGCACTCTTGTGATATGGATCTGAAAGCGGTACTCCCGCTTCGAGCATCATGCGAATCTTCCACGAAAGAAACAGCGGCTGGAGATCATCGTCGTTGAACAGATAGCCGTAAGCATGATAGCGATTGCGCAGGTTGTCCTCTTTCCCACCGCGTAGCAGGGAAGTCAGGCCAGCCGCATCCTGTTTGCCAGCAACACGCGAAAGATCTGGACCAATTCTGAAACTTCCTCGCATAGCAGGTGTTTCATGCGAATATTCCATTGCAGTTGGAACCGGATAGTAGCCGTACTTTTCAACGTTCACATAGCGTGACACTTCCCAGCCAAATGGTCTGAGATTCTGAGAATGGCAATACTGGCAGCCTTCCTGGTAGTACACCTCATGGCCTTTGAGAACCAGAGTGTCTTCTGTGCTCAATTGCGAGAGAGAGCCATGAGAAATGTTTTCGCTGAAAGGCAGGCACACTGCGATCCCATACCCAACGATCACAATGGCGATCGAAGATAGTACAGTGCTCAGTGGACTGGAGAAAAGCTTTTCGTAAATGCGGGACATCAGCGTGCCTCCTCTGGATTTTCTTCATCCGGAAGGTGAAGATCTGCTTCCTGGAATGGGTTTCCCTGGCCTCTCCAGATCGACAGCATGCTGAGCGCCCAGGTGGCGAGGCTCACTGTGACGGATGCGTAACCCAGGAAGTAGATTCCACGGAGTCCAAGAATGAATTTCAAAGTGGGGGATGCAGTGTCTCCTGCAACATTGCCTGCAAACAGGAGTGCAGAAAAGGAAGTCACTGCCGGGCCGGCTTCTGTCATCGCGCGGGCAGACATGCCGCCCAGGATTCCCTGCACTGTGCCTGCCACGATCATCAGGCAGCTTCCTACTACTGCAAGAAGTAGTGCGGCACTGGCCAGTGTGTTTGCCGCGGCCTTCTGATTGAATCTCTGTGAATAGCCATACGCCAGGCCAGCGAATACTACAGATGCAGCAACGAGTGCATCCTGTGAAATATCGCGGGAGTTCCACCAGGTGTATCCTACATCCGCTTGCATGAAGCGCGGAAGAGAAATGGCTCGAAGAATGGCCAGAATCAAAATGAATCGCACACCCCATACAAGATAGGATCCGTCCAGATTGGACCAGACTCTGCTTGGTCCGCGCGAAACTGTATAGAGCAGGTTGGCGGCTCCCATGATCACTGCAAAGTTCAGTGCAATTCCGCATACAATTCCAAACGTCGCTGACATTTGCGGGCCCGCGCCATAAGCCAGGTAGGCTGCGCCAGAGAGTGGAATGAGTGCGAGCATCGCCAGCGCCTGGAAACGCACCGCGCCTTCATTGTAGATAGGAAGCTTGTAGTGAGTAGGAATGAAATGATACAGGAGACCAAACGCCGGGAAAAGAACGAAGTATCCGAGCACGCTGATTCTGTAGAATTCCTGCACTGCCTGATCTTTCATTCCAGCTGTAAGCGGCACCTCACCCATTGGACTGTAGGGCAGGGCCAGATTTCCAAGCATGAAGCTGATCGCTCCGCCCGCCGCTCCGGCGAGGATGAAGAGAACAGGGGCATTCAATTCTTTTTTCAAAGATCGCAACGCCACTGCAATGAAGAAGACGAGAGATAGAAAGAACAGATGATCAGAAACCCAGTTCATCTCTCCGTATTCTCTACCTTTGTTTGCTCCCAGGAGAATGCCAATTACTCCAAGAAGCAGACCCAGTTGCTGCAGTCCAAAGCCTGCGAGCGCCAGTGGTTGCCAGGCAAGATCGCCTGACTTCTGCATTACATAGTAAGAACCGGCCAGAGAGAGATTCACAATTCCGCCAAAGATCAGAGAAGTTGTGAAAAGTGGGCGGATCACTCCGTATCCCAGAACGTCTGGCTGCGGCCAGCCAAGCATGAGCTGGAGCTGGTTGAGCAGACCAAATACAATTGCAATCAAAGTCCAGATCACACCTGCGCCGAGGTGAAACGAAAGGACTTTTCTAAAATCAGATGTAAGCTTAATCATTGCGCCATACCTCGAATGAAGTCGCTGAGTGCGCTCCACTGAGCATCTGTGAAGCTGTCGAAATTGTTCAGAAGAAGACTGCCGCTACCGTGAGCCGACTTGAGGCCGCCAGCGCTTGTTGAGCCGGAGCTTGCCAGATCGCGAGTGCTGATCGTCGCGCGAGTCTTCTTGAAGCCGTAGAAATCATTCTTGGAAGCAATCAGTCCCATTCCAAATGTAAGATTGCGTCCTTCGCCATAGATGCCGTGGCAGCTTTCGCAGTTGTTCTTGTAGAGGCTTGCACCTTCACCGTTATGCGGTCTTGCTTTGCGCTCATCGCTCACAGCCCCTGGTCCACCCTCAGGCTTGAGATCTGCGATTTTGACGAGCTCTGCCAGGTCCGGAGCTTTTTCGCGCTGGTCCAGAGGCTGGAAGCCCATGTTCCATCTGCGAGTCTTCGCGTACGCGTCGCGCGCTTCTGTCATGCCAGCTTCTATGTTCTTGCGCTGCACGTCTGCTTTTTCGCCAGCGAGCGGCTTCTTCAGAGAATAGAGGAAATGTGCGAGTGCCCAGCGACCTTTGTCTGTCAGAGACTGGTAGGCGTGGTTTTTGACTTTGTCTGTGCCGACTGTGATTGCTTTGAAATAAGAAGTTGGAGTCTTTTCAGGTCCGACCGCAGAAGTGAAATTTGGAACTGGTACTCCAAGTGACTCTGCATCCGGGCCCTTACCATCCCAGGCATTTCCATGACAATTCTTACAGTTTTCCTGCGAATACATCACGGAACCCAGGAAGATCTGGTCTTGCGAAGATTCGTAGACCGGCGGTGTTTTCTGGCCGCAGCCAATCAGAAAAAGTGCGATGGCTGCGGGAGTAATGATCAACGATTTCAATGTGATACCCTCTATTGATGCCAGTGCAGGCATTCTTCCAGTCTTGGATCGCCTTTGGGCACAAGAGACTTACGGCTGAGTGACCAGGCCGTAACTAGAATGAAGCTTCCCGCAACGAGTGATATGGTTCCGAGTTCGCGAAGATCGAACATGACGAAGTCTCCGTTCGCAAGGGTTGGGTAAGTGACCCAGTACATATCAATCACCTGGCCCAGAAGCACAATGCATGCGCCAATGCCCAGATGTTTGATGTTGCGTTTTGCTTTGCGCTGGATGATGAAGAAGAAAGGAATCACGAAGCGCACCAGAATCAACAGCAGGCTGACAATGGCCCATGGTTGGAATCCGATCTCTGGAGTGTAGATTCTCTTTCTGTAGAAGATGGTTTCTTCTGGAATGTGTGCATACCAGATGAGTAGGTACTGACAGATCATCACGTATGCCCAGAAGATCGAATGTCCCCACATGTATTTGCCCATGTCATGGTAGTGGTTTTCATTCAATGCATCTCCGAAATAGCCGGAGCTCTTGAGATACCAGATCCACAGAATGAGAGATGAGAAAGCAGTGAGTGCAAGTCCTGCGAAGCAGTAAGGGCCCCACATTGTGGAAAACCAGTGTGGTTCGAGACTCATGGTCAGATCCCACGCGCTTGCAGAGTAAGTGAGTGCAAAAAGAATTACAAATACCGCTGACCATTTCGCAAGAGATCTGGTGTGTTCAACCTGTCCGTCTGTGTCCTGGTCAGTTGATTTCTTCCAGAGCACAAATCCAAATCCAAGCCACAACAACACGAATGCGAAGTTACGCGTTACAAAGAATCCAGGGTTGAGCCAGGGTCTTTTGACCTGGAGTAAGTGGTCCGCAATGTCTGCATGACCGCCCTCTGTTGTTAGCATCCAGTGGCTGTATACATTCTTCATTCCAAAGAAGACTGCAGCCATCAGAGCGAGAACCACGAGAAGGTATGGAAAGTAGCTTTCCGCGATGCGGCGAATGGTAACGCACCACGCAGCACCCGCTAGATGATTGAAAGCGACAAAATAGAGTCCGCCCAGACCGAGCGGCAATGCGACCAGAAGCGCAAGCAGCAGAGACATGAACAATCTGGGATTTCCAGCTGCGTGTTCCCCTGCGGCGGCGTGTCCTTCCGCCACTTCTGCTACGGGCGGATGCCATGGGAAAGCAATCTGGTATGCGAGAGTCGCAAGACCAAACGCGATCAACGCCATACAGACGATCTTGAGTTTTGGTGAGAGCTGAAAATTCAGCGCTTTTTCTTCAGGAAGTTTCATATTACTTTGCCCCCTTCTTCTGGAGGAGCCTTACGTAGTGTACAATTGCCCAGCGGTCTGCCGGACGAATGGGAGCAGCATATGGAAGCATGTTACCGCGTCCCATTGTGATCATGTGGAAGATTTTTCCGTCCTGCCAGCCTGCTGACTGACCTGTGATCAGGTTGGGAGGCTGGATCATGCGAGGGATTACAGTTCCATCGCCCTGACCGCCCATTCCATGGCAGACAGCGCAATAGGTTTCAAAACGATCTTTTCCTCTTTCGAGTACAGTCTGCGTGAGAGGAAGAGGATTCTTCAGATTTGCGCCTGCCAGATCGATCTCGGCCTGTTCGTATGGATATGGTTCATATCCGCGGGGCACGGTTCCTTCCGGGGGCACACGCATCGAACTTCCAGGTCCGCCCCAGACTTCATTCTGGTCTGCGCCCTTGAAGAGTGCCTGCTTTACATTTTCCAGAGTCGTTGTGTCTTCTCTCTGCGCTCGCACCATCGAGGTGTCGTGCATGTCCAGGAAATAATGAAGACCAGAAACGTTGCTATGATAACGTCCGCCGGTGACAATGATGATCACGGTCCAGAACACCGCCATGAACGCTGCGGCAACGATCCAGCGGGTAATGAGTGCCTTTTTTTCTTCCTGCGTCATACGATTCCTCAGAATGGTTTCTTCTCATCCACCGCAGTTACAGATGCTGCTCCGATGGAAGAAAGGAATGACTTAACGTCTTCCTCCGCATAACCGGCAGAATGCGCGGGAATCCAGAGTGCGAACTTGTCATTAGTGATTTCTTTGTGCAGAGGCTTACGAAATGGCCGGGGCAGTTTGCTCAGAAGGAGCAGGGTGGCCGCGGTGCATTGTCCGCCAAACAGAACTGTCAGTTCGAAGCAAATCGGAACCATGGCCGGCCAGCTGAACGTTGGTTTGCCGCCGATGTTGAGAGGATAGGAGTTCATGTAAGGAATCGTTGAAATCTGCTCATGAACGCCGAACTGCAGGAAAAAAGCAGTCAATGTTCCGCACATTCCCATGAAGAATGTAACATACGGAATCTTGGAACGCTTCAGTCCCATATCGAATTCAAGTCCGTGTACTGGAAACGGAGTGAAGCAGTCAAAGCCAGTGTAACCTTTTTCGTGCGCAGCTTTGGCCGCTTTCTTGATCTTCTCCGGTGTATCAAATAATCCAAAAACACCTTTGCGTGTTTCGTTGTACTGATACTCGAACAGTCGATCCAGAGTATTGTGCAGTTTTGGAAGAATGGCCCCGAACACACGGTCCAGGATTCCTTCCAGTGGTTGAAAGAGACGATCGATGGTTGCCAGCATAATCAGTGTCCAAATCCTTTCGCGTCAGGCGATTTGATAGTCGCTTTGATTTCAGCGATTGCAATTGCCGGGAAGAAGCGAGTGAACAGTAAGAAGAATGTGAAGAACATTCCAAATGATCCAATCAGGATCAAGTAGTCGTGGATGGTCGGGATGAACATGTCCCAGCTAGAAGGAAGGTAATCTCTGTGCAGAGAAGTCACGATGATCACCCAGCGTTCGAACCACATACCAATGTTTACGAAGATAGAAATGATCCACAGAGCCACCGGATTTGTGCGAATCGCACGGAACCAGAACAGCTGTGGTGAAATCACGTTGCAGGAAATCATGATCCAGTAGGACCACCAGTACGGACCAAATGCGCGGTTGATGAAAGTGAATCCTTCAAATTGAGATCCACCATACCATGCGATGAAGAATTCAGTTCCGTAGGCAAGACCCACGAGAGAGCCCGTGAGCGTTACGATCTTCGCCATGTTTTCGAGGTGTTTGATTGTGATGTATTCAGTGAGGCGGAACACTTCGCGCATGATGATGAGCAGAGTGAGAACCATGCCGAATCCAGAGAATACTGCACCCAGAACGAAGTAAGGAGGGAAGATCGTCGCATGCCATCCAGGGATGACTGAGGTTGCAAAGTCGAAGGAAACGATGGAGTGTACGGAGAATACGAGAGGCATGGACAATCCTGCAAGGATCATCGAAGTTGCTTCGTAGTGGCTCCACGCTCTTGCAGATCCAACCCATCCAAATGAAAGGATAGAGTAGACCACCTTGCGCACTTTCTGACCTGTTGTGCTTGCGTCGATTCTGTCGCGAATGGACGCGAAGTCAGGAACCAGACCAATGTACCAGAACACGAGAGATGTAATGAAGTAAGTAGAAATCGCAAATTCGTCCCAGGCGAGAGGGGAGCGGAAGTTTGGCCAGAGAACGCCGCGTTCGTTTGGAATTGGAAGGCCCCAGAAGATGACCCAGGTACGTCCTACGTGCAGCAGAATGAAAGAAGCGGCCGTCATCACAGAGAAGATCGTCATTGCTTCTGCGGAGCGGTTGATCCCTGTTCTCCACTGCTGGCGGAATACAAACAGAATCGCAGAAATCAGAGTTCCTGCGTGTCCAATCCCAATCCAGAAAACGAAGTTGATGATGAACGTTCCCCATCCAACCGGGACGTTGACGCCCACAAGACCCATGCCCTGTGCAATCGTGTTTCCTGCTTCAAACAAATACATGAGGAACACGCAGAGCGAAACGCCAAAGGCAATGTTCCAGAGTTTTGTTGGAAACGATTCAACTGGACGAGTGATGTCCGTGTTCGCGTTGGAATATGTTTTGCCACCCTGAACTAATTCGGGGTGCAGGTAGTGTAAGTCTTCTTTGGTTAGCGTCGCCATATCAAGCCTTGTTCCTGATTTTTGCCAGATAAGTAATCGAAGGGCCAACTCCGATGAAATCGAGCACCTTGTATCCGCGCTTGTCGGCCAGATGCTTTGAAACTTCGCTGTTTGGATCGTTCTTGTCGCCGAATGAAATTGCCTTTGTAGGGCAAACTTCCTGGCAGGCAGTGATGACTGTTCCGTCTGCGATTCTTTTGTCCCCGCGTGCGCGAGATTCCTGGCGAGCAGTGCTGATTCTCTGAATGCAGAATGTGCACTTCTCCATTACACCGCGAGAGCGAACTGTTACGTCCGGGTTCATCGCAAGTTGCTGCGGGTCTCTCAGGTGACGGCGAACGCCTTCCATCCAGATCCAGTTTTCGAACCAGTTGAATCTACGAACTTTGTAAGGGCAGTTGTTGGAGCAGTAGCGAGTTCCAATGCAACGGTTGTAGGTCATCGTGTTGAGACCTTCTTCCGTGTGAGTGGTTGCGGCTACCGGACATACGTTTTCGCATGGTGCGCTGTCGCAATGCTGGCACATCATGGGCTGGTGGGCCACTTCTGGAGAGTTTTCGTCTCCTGAATAGTAGCGATCAATTCGCAGCCAGTGCATTTCGCGG
>Ga0268298_10005174_pt1 | contig 12356 bp, 9 predicted proteins | sample WWTPWeurt_MetaG_FD_194462 | JGI IMG/M metagenome (GOLD analysis project Ga0268298, IMG submission 194462) | Activated sludge microbial communities from WWTP in Nijmegen, Gelderland, Netherland - WWTP Weurt | ecosystem: Engineered > WWTP > Aerobic digester > Activated sludge | place: Netherlands...
AGCACTTCCAGTTCACGCGTCGTCAGAACCTCTTTGGGCAGATCCGGCGAGTGGACTTCACGCATCAAGCGAGCCGCCACCTGGTGTGAAAGCTGCACCTGCCCGGAGGCGGCGGCTTTGATCGCCCGCCGCAGTTCGTGCGCTTCGGTATCTTTCAGCAGATACCCGATTGCGCCTGCCCGCACAGCGTCTACAATCGACTTATCCTCTAACACGGATGTCAGGGCAACCACTTCCACATCCGGCGTTTCGCGCCGGATTGCGGCAATCGCCGTAATCCCATCCATGACCGGCATCAACAAATCCATCAAAATAACATCGGGGTGCAGGGAATGGGCCAGGGCCAGGGCCTCGGCCCCATCGCGCGCTTCACCCACAATTTCCAGGTCGGGGTCGATGCTCAAGAACATCTTCAAACCCTGCCGTACCACCGAGTGATCATCCGCAATTACCAACCGAATCGCCATTGAAATTAACTCCCATACTCCATTACGCTAAACTCAATTTCCATGAAAGATGACTGCAAGAAAATAAGCAGCATCCTGTTCAATCTACAGCCTTGAGAGGAAGGTGGGGTTTTTTGTGGGTTTCGCCCAAAAAAAAACTCCCAACCCCCCACTTTATTAAGAAGATGCCCTGAATGGCTCTTATCTCCATTAAAGGATATCATACTTTTGGGTGAGATGGGTATCCATCTTAATCGTGAAAAAAGTTCACTCTTTACCCTGATACATTCAAACCAAGGGTAGGCTATACTTCTAAAGTACAAAGAATTTGTGTCTTTTAACAATACTATTGAATAGTTCAATTATAGCATAGCTGAAAACACAATCAATCCTTTCAAACTAACCATTGGAACAAAGATGATTCGAATTTTGATCGTGGCAGACCAGGCTTCCTTACGGAAAGGATTGAGAATGCGGCTTGCAGCCGAACAGGACCTGCAAGTGCTCGGTGAAGCCAGCGATGCCGACAGTGCTCTCCAGTTGGCGGTTATGTTATGCCCGGATGTGGTTTTGTTGGATATCGAGATGCTGCATATGGATGGTTTGATCATCACTGATCGCATCCATACCCAGTGTCCCGATGCCCACATCGTCACGCTCAGCATGTACGACGATCGCCAGACCCGAGAAAGCGCCCGGATTGCGGGCGCTGCTGCATTTGTGGGCAAGACCATGCCAGCCAATACTCTGCTGAGCGCTATTCGAGATGTTGTTGTTCAATAGCCAGACAATTGGTTCAAAAAAGGAGGACCGCACCAACAAATTTCCTACCACCCGATGAGTTTATTTTGGTTACCCGTCCGGCGAGAAACAAAGCTCTGGGAAGCTTCAACCGGATCCACATTCACAAGGAGAATGAGCATGCTTAATCGTAAGTTTTTATACACCCTGCTTTCTGTGCTGATGATTGCTTCGATGCTCCTGGGCCTCAATGGCCAACAGGCGCAGGCCCAGCAGCCCGATCAGCCCACAGATACAAGCAACTTCCATTATGGTAAAGGGAAGCCCACCCATGCCGATTTCGCCGCCGCTGCTGCCCGCTACAAAGCGCTGGTTCAGCACGTCCCCGGCCAGGTCTGCAACACCCCCCTGATCGGTAACTTCCCCGACTATTTTGGCTGCTACCCCAACTTTGCCAACAGCCCCATGCCCCAGTTTGATGTCAACGGCAATGTCATCCCCGGCACCGGCATCCGCAAGTTTGTCGATTCCCTCGAAGGCATCACCGCTGCGCAGAAAAATAACCTGGGCAACTACGTTTCGATCGCCGTCGCCGACAAGACCTCCTTCCCCGGCTCGGACTATTACGAAATCGCCGTGGTTGAGTTCTATCACCAGTTCAGCTCAGACCTGCCCCCCACCCGCGTGCGCGGCTATGTCCAGCTCGAAACCGCCATCGTCAAGAATGCAGCCACCCATGTGGCCTTGAACTATTTGAGCGGCGGCCCTCTGGCTGGCAGCGCGCTGGCAAACACCCCCATCCTGTACAAGGGCGTTCAGGCCTATGCCCTGGAAGCTCCCCAGTACCTGGGCGCCACCATCGTGGCTCAGAAAGATCGCCCCGTGCGCATCAAGTTCGTTAACTTGCTGCCCTACGGCCCCGCCGATCCGCTGACCGGCGTTCGCCCCGGCGACCTGTTCATCCCGACCGACAAGTCCATCATGGGCACCGGCACCGGCCCCCTGGGCGGCACCGAAGAATACACCCAGAACCGCATGACCATCCATCTCCATGGCGGCCGCACCCCCTGGATCTCCGATGGTACCCCCCACCAGTGGGTCGTCCCCGCCGCTGAAACCACCTCCTATCCTCAGGGCGTCTCCACGTACAACGTGCCCGACATGCCCGATCCCGGTCCCGGCGCCATGACCTTCTTCTACTCCAACCAGCAGAGCGCCCGCCTGATGTTCTACCACGACCATGCCTACGGCATCACCCGTTTGAACGTCTATGCCGGCGTTGCCTCTGGTTACCTGCTGCAGGACCAGGTTGAAACCGATCTGGTTAACTCTGGCATCATCCCCGGTGACATTATCCCCCTGGTGATCCAGGATAAGACCTTCGTCCCAACCGATACCGAACTGGCCTACGAAGACCCCACTTGGGACAAGGCCCTCTACGGCGGCTACGGCTCGCTCTGGTTCCCGCATGTGTATGTTCCGATCCAGAACCCGATCGACACGACCGGCTGGAATGGTATGGGCCGCTGGCACTATGGCCCCTGGTTCTGGCCGATCTTCCCGACCGTCCACGCTCCAGTCCCCAATCCCTACGCTGGCCTGCCCGGACAGCCCGATGTTGCCCCCGGCACCCCCCTGCCCTCGACCACCCCCGAAGCCTTCATGGATACCCCCGTGGTCAATGGTGTGGCGTACCCGTATGTCAACCTCGAGCCGCGCGCTTACCGCTTCCGCATCTTGAACGCGGCCAATGACCGCTTCTTGAACCTGAGCCTGTTCCGGGCCGCCTCCAACGCCCCCATGTGGAGCGAATACGGCACCACCGGCCCCACCCCCAGCACCGCCACCCTGCTCGACGGCAATGCTGGTGAAGTTCCCATGGTGCCCGCCCTCAAGCCGGCCTCTGGTTACTGGCCCGCTTACTGGGCTACCGACGGCCGTGAAGGCGGCGTCCCCGATCCCAACTTTGCCGGCCCCGACTGGGTCGTGATCGGCACCGAAGGCGGCTTCCTGCCCAAACCGGCCGTGATCCCCGCCCAGCCCGTCAACTATGTTTACGATCGCGGTAACATCGTCGTCTTGAATGTCGATACCCACGCCCTGCTCATCGGCCCAGCCGAACGCGCCGACGTCATCGTCGACTTCGCCAAGTTCGCCGGCAGCACCCTGATCCTGTACAACGATGCCACCGGCCCCGTCCCCGCTGGCGATCCCCGCTATGATCTGTACACTGGCGACCCCGACTTCAGCTGGGCAACCGGCGATGGCACCGGCGGTCCTGCCTCTACCATTGCAGGTTACGGCCCCAACAACCGCACCATCATGCAGATCCGCGTTGGTTCAGCCAATCCCGCCACCACTGGCGTCGATAAGGTTGTCGTCAATGCTGTCGGCAGCGATTACACTTCGCCGGTTGTTACTTTCCAATCCGTTGATGGCAACGGTATTGACGCCGCCGCTCAGGCCATTGGCCGGCTCGATCACATCGTGCTGACCAACCCAGGCGCTGGCTACACCACCGTCCCCACCATCACCATTGATCCTCCCACCGTCATCTCCGGCGTGGTTGGCGTTCAGGCTACCGCCGTCGCCACCATCAAGTTCGGCCGTCTGACCGGCATCCGCATCACCAACCCGGGCTCGGGCTACCTCTTCGCTCCCACCGTCAACATCGCTGGCGGCGGCGCCCCCTCGACTCTCGCCACGGCCTCTGCGACCATGGAAATCACCGATATCCAGGTCCTCAATGCTGGCACCGGTTACACCACCGCTCCTGAAGTCTTCATCGACGATAATGTCGGTATCGGGAACGGCGCTGCAGCCCTGGCTTTCCTGACCCCCTCAGCACCCTTCGATATGGCTGCCCTCGATGCTGCCTTCACCTCTTCACAGGGCGGCATGGGCGTCTTCGAGAAATCACAGCCCCCTGTGATCATCCCAGACAGCTACTACAACTCAGTCTACAGCAAGACCCTGGATGTCGACCCCTTCGTCCGCATCCAGTACACCCGCACCACCTTCACCAACCTGAACGGTGTCAGCCTGACTGTGAATATGCAGCCCAAGGCCATCCAGGAACTCTTCGATCCTGAGTACGGCCGCCTCAACTCCCTCCTGGGTGTGGAACGCTTCAACAGCAACGCCCTCGTCCAGACCACCCTGCCCTTCTACTACATCGACCCTGTCACCGAAGACATTACCGATTCGAAGACAGAAGGTGTTGTCTCCGGCACCGACGGTACCCAGATCTGGAAAATCACCCACAACGGTGTTGATACCCATGCCATCCACTTCCACCTGTATGACGTTCAGATCGTCAACCGGGTTGGCTGGGACGGCATCATCCGCCCGCCCGAGCCCTTCGAAACCGGCTGGAAAGACACCGTCCGCATGAACCCGCTGGAAGACGCCATCGTCGCCCTGCGCCCGGTCGCTCCCAAGCTGCCTTTCGGTCTGCCAGTCTCCAAGCGTGCTTATGATGTTACCAAACCTCTGGGCAGCACCATGGGCTTCTCCGGCTGGGATCCCAACGGCAACCCGCTGGTCGTCATCAATCAGGTCGTCACCTTCGGCTGGGAATATGTCTGGCACTGCCACCTCCTCGGCCATGAAGAAAACGACATGATGCGCCCGGTCAAGTTCAACTTCGCCGCAACCCTGCCCCCGGCCTTCACGCTGGATATTACCACAGCGTCGGGCGGTACTTCAACCGCCCCCAGATTGTGGCTCGCATGGACCGACCCGACCCCCGTCAGCGCCCCGACCACCCCTGGCAACCCCGCCAATGAAATCGGCTTCGAGATTCAACGCTGCACCGGATCTACATGCACCAATTATGTAACCGTTACTAGAGTACCGGCTAATACAACGCAATACATCGACTACACAGTCGGTTCTTCAGCCAGCCCAACAAGCTTGCTTTACTACCGCTACCGTGTCGTTGCCTACAACGCTGTTGGGTCAACCATATCAAATGCTAGAAATCAATTCACCACCGTCGGTATCAAGCCGGCCTCTCCGGCTAACTTCGCGCCAACCATCCTCCAGGCGCCTCTGCGTGTTGGTCTCTCCTGGACAAACGTGACGATGAGCGGCAAGTCGATCAAGTATGGTCTGACCCGCAGCCCGGCCTGGACAGTTAACCCTGTCTGCGACGGCGGCGCTGGCGGCTATGCAAGCGGCGTCTGCTACCTCAACCCCGGCCGCACTTCCTTCATCGACACCAACGTGGTCGCTGGAACGAAGTACAACTACACCATCATCGCCATCAACAGCACGGATGCCAACACCCCGAGCTCACCCTCGACCACGTTCGCCGTGCCCAGTGTGACTCCGGCTGCCCCAACCAACCTGACGGCCCCCAACGGACCTCGGACCCAGACCTCGATCACCCTGAACTGGACCAACAACCAGCTCAACCCGGTCGTGGGCGGCTTCGAAATCTACCGCAGCCCGAACGGCTCCACCAACTGGACGCTGGTCGGCACGGTTCAGGGCCCCGTCACCACCTTCAATGACACCGGCCTGGTTGCGAACACCGCCTACTGGTACCGTGTCCGTGCCTTCAGCAGTGGTACACCCGCAGTCATCTCTGGCTACACCCCGGCTCTGCCCGGCCTGCGCCAGACCACACTGCCCTAACCTTCGGAGATTTTCGGGTGTTTATTGGGGGCTTCGCCCTCAATAAACACCCAACTTCCCCGGAAAAACAAAACACCTCCCGAACACAAAGTTCGGGAGGTGTTTTGTTTTCACAGCCTCGCCCACGGGAGGGGAGAAATATTTTCACGTAGTTTTGGCCGGTGTACACCGGCCAAAACTACGTAAAAGTATTTCATCATATCCATAGTATAATTCCAGCAATGTCCAGTACACTTTATCCAATTTATTCAGGGCGTGGCGATCTGGCTGCCTTTCTGGCATTCCCCTTTGTCTACAACCAGGGCGGCGAGTGGATCGGTTGGGTCAACTCAGAGCGCAAAGTTTACTCCGTCCACGGGCAGTATGTCGGTTCTCTGGAAAAAGGGCCGCGCATCCTGCGCAAACTGTCGGACGGTTTTGACCAGCCGCGCCAGTGTCCGCCCCTCAAACCACCCAAAATCAACGTCCCCTCGATGGCGCCGCTCGCTCCCCTTATGGCAGAACTCTCCAATGGGGTCATCGATGTCCTCGAAAGCGCCCCGGAACTGCTCCCGACCCTGGACGCCGGCGAGCGCGAGGATATGGACTGAGTATGGATCTGCCTGACGGCGCTCCCCCTGCCGGATCGCTCCCGGCCGGAACACCCACTGCCGGATCGCTCCCGGGCGGTAAACCGCCCGCCGCCTCACGCATTTCTCTGGCCCAGATGATGCAGCCGGAAGATGCCAACCCGCATGGCAGTGTGCACGGCGGGGTCATTATGAAGCTGGTGGACGAAGCAGGCGCCCTGGCCTGCATGCGCCACGCCCAGCACCGGGTGGTCACCGTCGCCGTAGACCAGATGATTTTTCGCTCACCCATCCAGATCGGCAACCTGGTCACCCTGACCGCCGAGGTCAGCTACACCGGACGCACCTCGCTGGAGGCCGAAGTCCATGTGACCGCCGAAAATCCAATCACCGGCGTCTGCACCCACACCAACACAGCCTACGTGGTCTACGTGGCCCTGGATGAAGCCGGCCGCCCTGTGGTGGTGCCGCCCCTGCTGGCAGCCACCCCGGCCGAACAGGCCCGCTTTGAAGCCGGCCGCCGGCGCCAGGCTTACCGCCTGAAAAACGACAACGACCGGCAGGTCAGCCCATGAAGCGCACCACCGACCGGCCGGTCCCCGGACAGTCCGCCCCGGCGCCAGACAACCTGGGAGATAACCCAGACCCTCTCAGCGAACAGCCGGATGTCACCATCCACTCGCTGAAAGAGCTGATCGACGCGGTCACCGGCAAAGACCTGTGGAACCTGCACGATGTGGAAGATGCCGGGCTGGTCGAAACCCTGCCGTTCCCGTTCCTGGCCCTGGTGGGCCAGCCCGAACTGAAGCTGGCCCTGCTCCTGGGGCTGGTCAACCCGGCCATCGGCGGTGTCCTGCTGATTGGCCCGCGCGGCACAGGCAAAACCACCGCCGTCCGCTCGCTGACCGACCTGCTGCCCCAGACCCCGCGCAGCCTGTGCTACTACGGCTGCCTGCCGGATGATATCGAAACCGGTGGGATTGACGCAGTTTGCCCGGAATGCGCCCGCAAATACGGTCAGGGCGAACCATTGACCCGCCTTGACCGGGTGCGCCTGATCGAGCTGCCGCTCAACGCCCGCCTGGACGATGTCCTCGGCGGGCTGGATGAGCGCGCCGCCGCCCACGAAAGAATTCAACTTCGCCGCGGGATCCTGGCCCAGGCCGACCGCAACCTGCTCTACATTGACGAAGTCAACCTGCTTTCGAATGAAGTGGTTGACATGATCCTCGACGCTGCCGCCCAGGGGCGCTACACCGTGCGCCGCGGCCCGCTGGCTTCCACCTACCGCTCGCGTTTCGTTCTGATCGGCTCGATGAACCCCGAAGAAGGCCGGCTGCGCCCCCAAATTATGGACCGCTTTGGTCTGCGGGTGGTGGTGCACGGTCTCCAGAACAGCGCCGAACGCCTCAAGGTCTACGAGCGGGTGCGGGCTTACCAGCTCAACCCGCGCCGGGTGACCCTCGAATACGCCGAACAAAACCTGCAGGTCGCAGCCGAAATTCAAGAGATCCGCGACCGCATGCCCGAAGTCAGCCTGCCGCTGGAGGTGGCCGAAGCCGGCCTGGGCCTGATCAGCCAGCTTGAAATCGACTCTGCCCGGGCCGAAATCAGCCTGTTCGAAGCCGCCCGGGCCCATGCCGCCCTGGATGGGCGCCTGCAAACCAGCCTGACCGACCTGCACGCCGTCGCTCCCATGGCCCTGCGCATGCGCCGCTCCCCCTTTATGCAAGATTTTTTCCTCCAGCAAGACAAAGAAGAACACGAACTGCGCCAGATTTTGGCGGCCTGAACCGCCTGCCCCATACCCCCCTTCGGAGATGAACTATGAACAAAAAATTAGACCCGGTCAAACTTAAACCCGTCCCGCTCAACCCCGAGCAGATGCCCCAGCCCAGCTCGGCTTCGGCCTACCTGAACCGCGGCATGGCTTTCTACGCCCGGCGTAAATACGAACAGGCCCAATCTGACCTGACCCAGGCCGCTCAGATGGACCCCAAGTTGGTGGATGCCTTTTACGGCCTGGGCATGATCCAAAAAGCCATGGGCGCCAAAACCCAGGCCGAAGCCAGCTTTCGCCAGGTGATTGAGCTGGTGGACGGCGGCGCTTTGGAAAACCTGGTCTCCGCCCACATGCTGCGCCGTCTGGCGGTTGGCGAGATCAATTCCATGACCAAAGGCGATTGGGACCTGGCCAAAGAAATTTTCCACAAGGTCTAACCCGATGACCACCACAAAAATCGAACGGCTGCAGGCCTGCCTGGCGGGCCGCCCCGCTGACCGCGCGCCGGTTGCGCTCTGGCGCCATTTCCCGGTCGACGACCAGCAGCCTGCCAGCCTGGCCGCCGCCACCCTCGACTATCAAAAGCAGTACGACTTTGACCTGGTCAAGGTCACTCCGGCTTCCTCCTTTTGCCTGCGCGATTGGGGCATTCAAGACGTCTGGCGCGGCGCCACCGAAGGCACCCGGGTCTATACCAACCGGGTGGTGCAGCAGCCCGAAGACTGGCTGAAACTGCGCCCGCTCAACCCGAATGCCGGCGCCCTGGCAGCCCAGCTCGAATGTTTGGGCCTGGTCTGCCGTGAATTGAGCCAGTCATCCAACCCGACGCCCGTCCTCCAGACCATCTTCAGCCCCATGGCCCAGGCCAAAAATCTGGCTGGCAAAGACCTGCTCCAGATTCACCTGCGCCAGTATCCGGATGCCGTCCATGCCGGCCTGCAGACGATTGCCGAAACCACCCGCAGCTTCATCCAGGCTGCCAACCGTCTCGGGATTGCCGGCATATTCTATGCGCAGCAGTTCGCCAGCTACGCCCTGCTTTCCTTCAACGAATTTCAGGATTTTTGCCTGCGCTACGATCTGGAAGTGCTGTCAGAGGCAGCCCCGCTCTGGTTGAATATGCTCCACCTGCACGGCGAAGCGGTCATGTTTGAACATGCCGCCTCTTACCCCGTCCAGGTCATCAACTGGCATGACCGCGATACCCACCCCTCACTCACCCAGGCCCGCACCTACTTCGCCGGAACCCTGTGCGGCGGCTTGCAGCGTGAGCACATGGTGCTGGGCGACCCCGCCAGCGTGCGGGCCCAGGCCCTCGATGCCATTCAGTCTGCCGGCTCAAGCCGGTTCATCCTTGGCACCGGCTGTGTCATGGAAACCATCACCCCGCGGGCCAATATTCTGGCTGCCCGCCAGGCGGTTGAACGGTGACCAGCGGCGTTTTGCGCGTGGTCGGCGGCAAAGCCAAAGGGCGCAAACTGCGCTCGGTGCCCGGTGATACCACCCGCCCGGTCACTGATATGGTCAAAGAGGCTGTCTTCAACATCCTCGGGCCGGATATCCAGGACTCCAGCCTGCTGGACCTCTTCGCCGGCACCGGCGCCATCGGGATCGAAGCCCTCAGCCGGGGCGCCGCTTATGTCCTCTTCAACGATCTCAACCGCTTGCCGGTCGATACGATCCGCGCCAACCTCAAAACCACCGAACTGAGCGGCGGCGATGTGCGCTGCTCGGATGCCTTCAAGCTCCTCGAAAGCCAGCCCAACCGCGCCTTCGAGTACATTTACATCGCTCCGCCCCAATACCAGAGCCTCTGGAAGCGGGCCCTGCTGGCCGTAGACGCCAACCCGGCCTGGCTGGCCCAGGATGGCTGGGTCGTAGTCCAGATCAATCCGATCGAAATGGAACCGTGCGAGCTTCAGACGCTGGAAGAATTTGACCGGCGCAAATACGGCAGCACCCTGGTGATCTTTTACCAAAGGAAAGAAACCGATGAGTAAAACCGTTGACCCAACCAAAGCCATCTGTCTGGCCTTCCCTGAAATGTCACCCGCCGAGGCGGAGAAAATGGTTGCCCTGGGGGTGGTTAAATCCTACCCCGAAAACACCATTCTCTGCCACGAAGGTCAGATCGAAGGCATCTTTTATGTCATGCTCGATGGCAGGGTCAAAGTCACCAAGCTGATCAACGACCAGCAGGAATATTTCTTGTGCTTCATGTCGCCCGGTGATTTCTTCGGTGAAATGGCCCTCATCCAGCACGCCCAGCGGGCCGCCAATGTCATCACCACCGCCCCCACCACCGTCCTTGAAATTGACAAAGAATCCTTCGACGGCCTGGTGCGCCGAAACAGCAGCGTCTCGATGGCCCTGGTCAACCAGGTCAGCCGGCGGCTGCGCGAAAACAACGACCTGGCAATTGAAGACCTGCGCATGAAGGCCGGTGAGCTGGCAGAGGCTTACCAGCAGCTGGCAGAAGTGGAATTTGCGCGCAGCGAGTTTCTGACCACCGTGGCCCACGAGCTGCGCACCCCGCTGACCGTCGCCAGCGGCTTCCTACAGGTCATCCGGACCCAAAAGCTGCAGGGCGACTCGCTCGTCTCGGCGCTGGATACGGTTGGCCACAACCTGCAAGACATCATCACCCTGGTGAATGACATTCTCCTGCTTCAGGAAATGGACATCATCCTGCCCGAATTCAGCGTGGTCGATATTGGCAGCCTGGCGGCCTCGATTGTGGAGCAGCAGCGGGTCAAAGCCGAGCGCAACCAGGTCGGGCTGAGCCTGACCATACCGCCCAACCTGCCCCGCATCCTGGGCGACGAGAAATCGCTCTCACGCGCCATCGGCGCCGTGCTGGACAATGCCATCAAATTCAGCCCGGACGGCGGCGATGTTCAGGTGCGCCTGAGCTTCAACGAATCCCAGGTCTGGATTGCCGTCATCGACCACGGGGTCGGCATCCCGCCCGACAAGATTCACCGCATTTTTGACCGCTTTTTCCACCTCGAAGAGGTCAAAGGCCACCTCTTCCGCGGCGTCGGGCTGGGTCTTTCCATCGCCCGCCAGGTGATCGAGCAGCACAAAGGCAAGATCGAAGTCGACAGCCAGCTTGGCAAAGGCAGCACCATCCTGATCCGGCTAAACAGAATTTAACGGGCAATTTTACCGCAAAGGATTGATCAAAACGCAAAGGCGCCAGGGGGCAGGGACGCAAAGATTTTAAAAAATCATTGCGTGCTTCGCGCCTTTGCGGCTCAATCCTCCCCTCAGGAACTACAGAATCACTGAAAGGATGAATTAACTGAAGTCACTGAAAAATGCTTTCCGGCAGTACGAGTATTTTTCAGTGGTTTCAGTTTTTCTCAGTGCCTCAGTGGTTCAATCCCTCCCTGGCCGCCCGGGGCTGAAGCCCCTGGCTCAGTTCATGGAAGCCCCCGGCGATGATTACATGGCGATGATTACATGGCGATGAGTACATCGCGGGGGCTGGGGAATTTAACCCCGCAGGGGTTTTCACGTACTGAGGAAGGGCTTCAGCCCGACCGGCTTGTTGACCGTCGTCGCAAAGCACGCAAAGGATTTCATGAAAACCCTTCGCGTCCCTGCCCCCCTGCGCCTTTGCGTTCTGATTAACCTTTGCGTTCTCCGCGCCGCGGCTCTATCCCCCGGCCGCCCGGGGCTGAAGCCCCGGGCTCAGAACCTGAAAGCCCCTGCGGGGCTGAAGAATCCAGTCCCTGCGATGTATTCATCGCCAGGGACTTTCACGTTCTGAGGAAGGGCTTCAGCCCGACCGGCTTACTTATCGCCTCACCATCGGAATAAACAGCTTGCTGGCCTGGACCGTGATCCGCACCTGGGCCGGCAGGCTGGTTTCGAGCCCGTTGGAAACCGTGAAATAGAACGTATCCGACCCGCTGAAACCCGCCATCGGGGTGTAGGTCAGATTCGGCAGGGTCCCGCTGAGTGTGCCGTAGACCGTCTGCTGGCTGATCTGGTAGGTCAGGGCGCCCGGGGCGGCGCTGATTCCGCTGACCTGGAACGAGACCGCATGGCTGTATTTGGTGTTCACCTGCTGGTCCTTGCCCACAATCGGCTGGACCAGGTTGACCACCGCATTGGTAGGGGTAATTTCTGGCACACTTGGGAAGTAGACCGTCGCCTGGTTGATCACAG
>Ga0268298_10005175_pt1 | contig 12354 bp, 11 predicted proteins | sample WWTPWeurt_MetaG_FD_194462 | JGI IMG/M metagenome (GOLD analysis project Ga0268298, IMG submission 194462) | Activated sludge microbial communities from WWTP in Nijmegen, Gelderland, Netherland - WWTP Weurt | ecosystem: Engineered > WWTP > Aerobic digester > Activated sludge | place...
CCATCGTCAGGCTCAACCAGTACGCCGACACCAACCATGACCAATACACCGCTGTCGACGGTGACCCAGACTCCAACAGCAACATACACGCCAGTACCAGGCGCAACCAACACGCCAACGACGACTGCGACCAATACGCCACTACCCTCAGCCACCCATACCCCGAGCGTAACCGATACCCCGTTGCCAACCGCCACACCTGTACCCGGCAATCAAACGTATGTGATTGAGATTTTGGGAGATCTGGCTGCTCCAGACAACGGCAATCAACCGCGCGCGTGCAATTACCGTCTGTCGCCTGCCAATATCGATGCCCGTTTCGGCGATACGATTACCTGGGTCAATCACGATACATGCGACCCCGCGGCGGTGCACGTGGTCAGTTCACAGAATGGCATTTGGACTTCTCCGCCGTTGGCTTCGGGACAGTCCTTCTCCTGGTTGGCTACTGACCTTGGATCACACAACTACACATTGGATAGTGGTGTTGCTGCAGGTGGGATTCAAGTTGCGGCACTGCCAACGATTACGCCAACTTCAACGCCCAAACCAACCAACTACAAAATTTACTTGCCAGTTGTAAGTAAGGGTAGTGCTCAGCAGCCGGCCATTCAACAAGCAGCGCCAGATTTATGGGATTGGATATTGAATTTGTTCGGCATTCAAAATAGATAAACCCGAAATTCCGCAGGGCCATCTGAGAATACACACTCAGATGGCCCTGATTCTTAGTTTGATGTATCAGTCCATTCAGGAATACAAGTTTTTCAGCCAAACCCTCTAATCCACAAAGTGGGTCCCCAAGAGGCACACTTTGTGGGTCATTTCTTTTATACGTTGTCTTGGAGTAACGAAACAGAAAAGTATTGGCATCTCACGCCCAAACATATATTTATCTTACAGCCTTGGGAGCGCAAACCGTTGTCAGCTGTTTTTTGTTGGCTGCTATAACTGCTATCTCTGGCAGCACGTTCGGCTAACAGTTTTTAGCGAAAACTAAAGTCCAATTTAAATTTTATTGTTTTTCAAAAAATATGAGTTGTGAGGATAATGCTTAAACTATGGGTGTTACTCTACATGCGAACTCTCTGTGCTTTTCTCATTCAATGCCTTCTTCAGTAATGGTAAAGCTATATAGAGTGCTTCCAGATTATTACTCAGCATTGTATGCTGCCAGGTGCCATGCGCCAGTTTCGCCCGCGCCTTCTCGGATTTACTGATAAGTGAAGCTAATGGCACAACCGCTTTTTCCAAATCATCTTTCGTATAAACACTGGTGCTTTCTTTCAATTCGTTTGCTATCAACGACGAAGCAATATTGAGCGCTTTAAGTCTGTTCGTTTGTAATGTATGCTGAGATGTGCCGTGAGCGAATTTTGCTTTCCCTGTCCTGCTAATCATTGAAGCGATGGCTTGGAGCGCTTCTTCCAGATCATTTTTCTTAAAATCATCCATAAACTACCTCCCCGTATTAATAAATTTTATTGCTCTTGCAAAATTATCATTACCGTCCAAAAGAATATGATTATAGACAAGTTTAAAATAACAAGAGCGAAAATTCACCAGCAGTTTATCGTATCCGCAACATCAGACCTCACGGTCGGTGTATTTAGAATACATTTTCTCTTCACGAGAATCATGCCCATACGATTCTGGTATATAGGCGTGTGGACTTTGTTGGGCCCAGCTCAAATTAAAATCGTTGGTTACCTGTTGGATATACGATTCGAGTTCCAGAACTGTATACCCACTCCACCTGGTGAAGTGCTTTTGAGGAGTTCATTCAGCTGGCAGGCATTTTGATTCTATACACTCCTGTTTCAATGCGCTCAAAATCATCATATGTAACGGCGTGATGATCCGGGGAGTCGGCGCACATGCGAGAAGTTACCTGGGTTTTGATGGTCGATTCCTTGTACTGGCTTCCGTGTAAGCGCATGGCGTTGATGATTTCGGCCACTGTAAATTCGTTCTTTCCCTTTTTTGTATGACCCGCCTGGCACATTCCAGGATTTCGTCGCGGCAGGTTGTTTTGCCAGCCATAACTTACTCAGTCTCAAATTGCTGCTTCACAAGAGTCAGGATGGCCTCTGAGATTGCCTTGCGCAATTTGGGGTTGGAAATCCTGGCGATCTCCTTGGCGACGGTTACAGCTTCGACAGGTAAACTTTCGGCGCTGTCCGTCTGAATATCAAACGCTTTCAGCTTTGGCCAACCGGCCAGTTCAAGCAGTTCATTCGGGTTAACGCCAAAATGATCCGCCAATAAGATGCAAACTTCCATCCTGGGGCGGAAACCGGCGCGGATGCGGCGAATAGCCTGGTGATCCAGGCCGGATTTAAGCGAAGCTTCGCGGAAACTATCTTTGTTGATCTTGAGCAGCTCTTCAACGCGAGTAATTAAGGGCTTTGCATCATAAGGCTCCTGGCGAGCCTGGCGACGAGCTTTGGCAATTGGTAAATCATCCATTAGACCTTCTCCAAACAGTGCATTACAATTTGTTGGCAGCGAAAGAGTATTTCGCTTCTACAGACTACACCGTAATTTATTTTAACACACTGAAAGGAGAAAAGTATGGCACAACCTACATGTGTCAGGGCCGTTGGATACCGCCGCGTGTCTTCTCTGGAGCAAACAGAAGGCCACAGTCTGGATGCCCAAACAGCCCATATTCAATCATTCGCTCAATTTCAAGGTTGGAGTTTGGTCGAGATTTATACCGATGCTGGCATCTCGGCTAAAAAAGGTACCAATCGCCCGGCATTCGAACAGATGTTGAAAGATGCCGAAAAAGGCAAGTTCGATGTCGTGATCGTCGATAAAATTGATCGCTTCTACAGGCATCTCGGTGGTCTTCTCACCACACTGGAGCATCTAAACAGTTGTAATGTGGCGCTCGCTTCGGTTCAGGAAAAGTTGGATTTCACCTCTCCCTGGGGCAAGCTCATGCTTACTGTTCTTGGCATGCTGGCTGAAATTTATATCGACAACCTTCGCCAGGAGACCAAAAAGGGTAGTTATCAGCGTTCTCGCAAAGGTCTCTGGCATGGAATTATACCCTACGGTTATTGCTCAGGATTATGTTCAAACTGTACGGATCCAAATGGGAAGGATTACTGCCCCAATTTTGGAAAGCGGAATCTATCGGATGGCAAACATCTGATTGCTCACCCGATTGAGCAAATTGCTGTCCGTTTGGTTTTTGAATGGTATGCGACAGGTCAACATTCCCTGTCCAGCATTGCAAAGAAATTGAACGAGTACGATCTTACGTTGGAAGACGGAACGACGGTCCGGTTACGTCAAAAAGGCTCTTCCCGCTCAAATAATCGGGGCGTCTTCAACAAAGACACAATCCGTTCAATGTTAGTCCGGCTGATGTATACGGGAAAATTGGCTTATATCGGAACGGACGACAAAGGTAACCGCTATCCGCGTAGAAAACCACGCGAGGTATTTGAGGGACAACATCCTGCGTTAATTTCTCAGGAGTTATTTGACCAGGTTGCACAAATGCGTGAACTCCTGGCCAGAAATCCCATTCAAAGAAAAGATTCGCGAGTTGCCAGGATTTTCCCTCTCACCGGAATTCTAAATTGCTCCTATTGCGGCGGCACCATGCGCGGCATATCCTGGGGAGGCAAGTATTATTACTACAGAGATAGTCAAAAAGATGACGGCCTTGAGTGCAAACAGGAAACTATTAAAGCCGAATTGATTGAAAATAAAATTGTTGAATTACTGCGTCAGATCGTGCAGCAGGCAAGAAGTGAAAATGTACTTTCCACAGCTGGCGATCGATTACAAATTTACGTCGACCGCTACGAGAAAATCCAGGAAATGTATCTTGCTGGCGAAATAAGCAGAGAACAGTATAATAGTGAAAAGGAATTTTTTGAAAACAACGAAAACCTCTTGCGCGACAAGGGGCTATATGCTACAATGGCATTACTAGAGCTCCTGGAGGCCGATTTAGGTCGATGGGATGAACTTTCACTTTTAAATAAAAAGAGACAGCTTCGACTGGTCCTCGAAGCTGTCTGGTTACGTGGAAACTCGCTGGTGGCGATTCAACCTACTATTGCGTTTTTGCCAATCGTAACCTCATTAAGTAACTGTGGGCGCGGAGGGGCTCGAACCCCCGACCTCATGTGTGTGATACATGCGCTCTAACCAACTGAGCTACGCGCCCTGGGGCAAGGCTGGATTATAGCAGATGGTTTTAACTTTGGCAAGATTTTTAATCAGATTCGTCGGCCCGATTTACCAACTGCCAAAGACGCAGCGCCACAGCCTCCAGCCAGACCAGAACAACCCCTAAGAACAGGTAAATCAGGATCCCTTTGAGCGCAAACGAGGGCACAGCCAGCCCAACCACCACCCAGGTGAACCCGGCCAGATCCTGCCAGCCAGCCAGACGGCCAAAAGCCCGGCCCCACAACAGCATCGAGGGGAACAGCGTCAGCCCCAGGGCGACATACGCCAGATCGTGCAGCCGCCCCGCCAGGGTCGCCGCCGTTGTGCGCAGGGTGGGGTCGGCAGGGGAGGCCAGACAGGCCATTGCCAGGCCCGCCAGCCCAAGCAGCACTGCCGCCAGACGCCCGGCCGGCAGCGTCCAAAACATCCCCAGGGCAAAAACACCCAGCAGCCCGCCGCTCGCCAGAAAGGCCAGAGTCATCAACCAGCCAGAGCGCGGCGCCAGGGCCAGCCCGCTGGGCCAATCGAAGGTCGGGGCGGCGATAGGGTGCCAGCCCAACGAACGTAAAAATTCCACTTCAAGCACCGTCAGACCAAACACGACCAGACCAAAGCAGAGCGGCCCCGCCAGCCCGGCCAGAGCAGCCAGACGTACAATTTGTTTTTTCTGCATCCTTCCTCCAATCTGAACAAAGAGATTATACTTAATTGTTGGTAGTTTTTTGGGCGGCTACGCCGCCCAAAAAACTACCAACAATCTCTTATCCCGAACTGTGGTAATTTTGCCCACTGAAAGGAAATTCACACTTGGACCTGACCCTCTCCACCCCTGCCCTGCTGTTCCCGGCGATTTCGCTGCTGCTGTTGGCCTATACCAACCGCTTTTTGACCCTGGCCAACCTGATGCGTGAATTGTACGCCCGCTACAAAGCCAATCCTGACCCCAAGATCAAGGGCCAGGTGGACAATTTGAAGTACCGGATCATCATCATTCGCAACATGCAGCTCTTCGGGGTTGCCAGTTTCTTCACCTGCGTGCTGAGCATGTTCAGCCTGTTTCTGGGCTATACCGATGTCGCCAAGTGGGTTTTTGGCGCCGCCCTGGTGCTGCTGCTGATCTCGCTGGCCCACTCGATGCGCGAGCTGCAGGTGTCGATCGATGCTCTGCTCCTGCACGTCTCAGATATTGACAAATAAGCAGGAGGGGCTGTCCGAAAAGAACTTTTCGAACAACCCCAGGCACCATCTATGAAATTCTTGGGGTGGTTTGACCCCCACAAGTGGGGGTCAAACCACCCCAAACCCCATTTTTTAGACAGCCTCTCCTCATGATCATCCAAGCTCATCCAGCCAGGCCAGAACCCGCTGGATCTGCTCATCCCAGGCCGACCAGACATGGTCACCGGGGCCTTCTTCATACACCAGATCGAGGCCGGCCTGCATGGCATGGTCGCGGAAGCGCAGGTTATCCTGATATAAGAAGTCTTCGGTGCCGCACCACTGGAAGAGGGCCGGTTGAGGCGCTTGAGATGCGGCCAGCCGGTCTGCCAGGGCAAAGAGATCACTGCGGCTGCCAGGCACCTTGTTCAGATCGCCGAAGATATTGCGCTGCTCGCGCCGCCAGGCGCCAGAACTATTCCTGACATGAGACGCCTGGTCCAGCGCCCCCGAGAGGCTGGCGGCGGCGGCGAAACGATCCGGATGGGTCAAGGCGAGCTTAAAGGCCCCGTAGCCACCCATCGAAAGGCCGGCCACAAAATTCTCCTCGCGGCGGGCCGAGATTGGGAAAAGCGAGCGCACCAGCCGCGGCAGTTCTTCGCTGACGAAAGTCCAATAGCGGCCCCCGGCGGCCATATCGGTGTAATAGCTGCGCTGGACGGCCGGCATCACAACCGCCAGGTTGCGGCCATCGACATAGCGCTCAATTGAGGTGCGCCGCAGCCAGATGGTGTGGTCATCCGACAGGCCGTGCAGCAGATACAGCACCGGCCAGCGCCGGTCTGTTTCAACTGGCGGTTCGCCGGGTGAAGCCGGTGCAGGCTGGGGCAGGATCACATTCATTGAACAATTCAGATCCAGGGTATGAGAATAAAAGTCACACTGAATAAGGGCCATATTTCACCTTTCCGCATTCAAATTGAACCAGGCCACCGCCTGGCTGGGATGGATATCACTCAGACGGTGGATTACCCGCCCGGCCGCGCCCAGCTTTTCGGCAGGGTGGGTCGTGGCCACCGCCAGGCAGGCGATCCCGCCGCGCAGGGCTGCCGTCACCCCCGCCACCGAATCTTCGATCACCAGGCAGCGGGCCGGCGGCCGGTCCAGCTGGCGGGCCGCCTCCAAAAAGACAGCCGGGTCGGGTTTGCCGGGCAGGTGGTACGCCGAAACCAGAGTCTGAAAATACCCCCGCAGGTTCAGCTCATCCACCAAAAAATCAATGTTCGCCATCGGCGCAGAAGAAGCCACCGCCTGGGGCACGCCCTGGCTGGCAAACCAGGCCAGCCAGTCGCAGACACCCGGCAGGGTCTGGGCTTTGCCGTGGACAGCCCGCCGGAAGCTGGCTTCTTTCTCCAGACTGATCGCCTCCATCCGGGCCGGGTCCAGGTCTTCACCCAGCAGCAGGCGCAGGATGCTGGCATTGGTCATCCCAAAGGTGGTGTGGAAGGTCTGGTAGGTATACGGGATGCCCAGGCGGCGGGCGATCTCATCCCAGGCCTGGTAATGGAAGTCGCCGGTATCCACCAGCACGCCGTCCATGTCCCAAAGAATCGCGTAGGGTTGGGGTGTTGTGTCCATATAAGAGAAATATTTTACTCGAAAATTGATGCTTCCTCGTTATAATGGAAAGCATTCATTCTAAGGAGCCGCATCATGTCTACTTACCTTACTCTTCCCGAATTAGAAGCAGGCCTTGAACAGGTTCGCTCCTCTCCGCAGGATCAAGGCAGTTTGCGTCTTATCGTCTGCCGCCCGCAAGTGGGTGAACGCCAGGTGCTTAGTGAAGGTGTTCTCAACCAGGTTTCAGGCCTGGTCGGCGACAATTGGAGCAGCCGTCCCAGCACACGCACCCCGGACGGCAGCCCCCATCCTGAAATGCAGCTTAACATCATCAACACCCGCCTGATTGCGCTGCTCAGCCCCGATCCCAGTCTTTGGCCGCTGGCAGGCGACCAGCTCTATATCGATCTTGATTTGAGCGAGGAAAATTTGCCCTCCGGATCTCGCCTGGCGATTGGCAGCGCGGTGATTGAAATCACGGCTCAGCCGCACACAGGCTGCGCCAAGTTTGCGCAGCGCTTCGGCCCGGACGCTCGCCAGTTTGTCAACACCCCTCCAGGTCGCCAGCTTCGCCTGCGCGGTGTCAATGCCCGCGTTATCCAGGCGGGGCTGATCCATACGGGGGATGTGGTGAGAAAGCTGAATGGGAGTATCCGCCCCTGAACCATGGATATATGGACTGAACTATAGCGAAAATATTACGATATAATTCGCCCCAATGCTGAACGAAAGCGAACTGCTTGCCTATTTACAGTCCCACGGGATTGAATATCAATATGTGTCCCATCCCCCGGTCTACACCTGCGACCAGGCCGAACAACTGCGCCCCGATCTGCCGGGGGTGAGCACCAAAAACCTGTTCCTTCGGGATGAAAAGAAACGCTTTTACCTGGTGATGACCGCCTGCGAAAAACGGCTGGACCTGAAAGGCCTGGGCCGGGCACTGGGCGCCCCCAAGCTGCAGTTTGGGGCAGAAAATTACCTGCTGGAGATGCTGGGTGTAACCCCTGGCGCCGTGACAGTGCTCGGCCTGGTCAACGACCCCGACTGCCGGGTGCAGCTGGTGGTGGACGAGGATGTCTGGCTGGGGGAATACTTTATGTGCCACCCGCTGGTCAATACGGCCACCCTGGTCCTGCGCCGGGCAGACCTGCTGCGCTTCTTTGAACTCAGCGGGCACAGCCCTCAGGTTTGCGCTGCGCCGGCGCGCTAAAAACTCTCCGGAACAAGAGATTTTGGTACCTCCCAATAAATTGGGGTATGGGGTGTTTTTTGTGGGCGAAGCCCACAAAAAACACCCCACATTCCCGGATTATTGAGATGATACGATTTTTGGGTGGCGTTGCCACCCAAAAACACCCAAAGTAATTGTATTAGCCTTCGCGCAGCCGCAGGAGAATCACACTGCCAATAATCAGCACGCCGCCCACGATCTGCCCGGGGTTGAGCTGTTCGCCCAGCAAAAAAAAGGCCATCACAAAAGTCAGGACCGGCTCCAGCGTTGCAATCAAATTGGCAACGGTGGGTTTCAAGTAATCGAGGCTGAGCGAGTACAGGCCAAAACCACCGATGGTTGGCCCGACCCCCAGGATGAACAGAACGATCCAGCCCATATATTCATCCCCCAGCCACAGCAGCTCCGAGCCCGGCCCCATTCCCCGCAGCAGGTCGGCCCCCAGATTGATGAAGAGCAAAAACAGGGCGGCAAAACTGAACGAATATGCCAGGGTAACCCACGAATTAAGCCCGTGGTCTGAGGCGTGTTTGCCCATCAGACTGTAGAGCGCAAAGAACAGGCCGGTCAACAGGCCCACAACAATCCCCCAGGGGTTTAAGCGCCAGTTGGCGGGATCATAGGCCCCGGCAACCAGGGCGCTGCCGATCATGCTGACCACAATCACCCCGATCTTGAGGGCGGAGAGCTTCTCGCCCATCAACCGCCAGCTTAAAAAGGCGGTGAAGGCCGGTGAGCTGTAGGCCAGCACGGTTGCCACAGAAGCGCCGTTCAGGGCTACCGAAAAGGTCCAGATGGAGTTAAAAACCGCCAGCAGCAGCCCGTACAGCGCCATAAACAACAGCCAGCGCCGGTCGATCTTCAAAAGCGTCGGTCGCACCAGCAGCAGCACCCCCACCAGAGCAACGGCGACCGAAAAGTCGCGCCAGAAGGTCAGCGGCAGTGACGGCATATTGTATTCAACGGTTAGATAACGGATGAAGATCCCGGTCGTGGACCAGAACAGAACCCCGATAAAACTGATCAGGTAACCGCGGGTCAAACGAGCTGTGGCAGGGTGGGTGGAGGTATTCATATAAGGCCCAATCTTACCACCAACCAGCATGGCTGAATATTGACTTCAGCCTATGCTGCACACCTTTCTTAAAGCTGGGGGTTGGGGTGATTGTTGCGGGCTGCCGCCCGCAACAATCACCCCAAATTCATCTTTTCGAGATGACCCACATTCGGGTTAAATCCGGTCTGCAGGCGGAGTGGCAATCCGCCTGCAGGCTGAGGGCAGGGGCGCCGGCTGGATGTATACTCCAGTCTGGGATTGCCAAGCCCGACTTATCTTGTTTAAAAAGGACAGACACCACATGGAAACAATCTTATCCGCCAGCAATCTGCGGCGTGAACTGCCAGTTGGGAGGAGCGATCAGCCGCAGGGCAACCGCCAGCTCCAAATTTTGCGCGGCCTCTCATTCGAGATCCAGCGCGGCGAATGGGTGGCGCTGACCGGGCCGTCCGGATCGGGAAAGTCCACCCTGCTGGGTATTCTGGCCGGGATAGACCGCCCCAGCTCCGGTCAGGTGACCTTGAATGGACAGGAAATCACCAGCCTTTCCGAGCAGCGCCTGGCGCAGGTGCGCAACCAGCAGATTGGGATCGTCTTTCAGTCCTTCAACCTGATCCCGACCCTGAGCGCCCAGGAAAATGTAGAAGTACCGCTTTACATTCACCCCAAATTCCGCCAGGCGCGCAGCCTGGCAGAGGAAATGTTAGACCTGGTGGGTCTGGCGGAGCGCCGCAAGCACCTGCCGCACCAGCTTTCGGGCGGCGAACAGCAGCGGGTGGCCATCGCCCGTGCCCTGGTCACCCAGCCGGCCCTGCTGCTGGCCGATGAACCGACCGGCAACCTGGACAGCCAGACCGGCGAACAGGTGCTGGGGCTGATCGCCCGCCTGCGCCGCCAGTTCGGCCTGACGGTGATGATGGTGACCCACGACAGCCATGTGGCCGCCTATGCCGACCGGGTGCTGCATATCGTCGATGGCAGTTTTACGCCGGAACAGCCAGCTGACCCGGTCAGGCAGCCAGCCATTTCGTCGGCGGGCGAGGCGCAGTAATGCACACCGTTCAATTTTTACGCATCGCCCTGCGCAGCATCCGGCACGGCGGGCAGCGGGCCCTGGTGGCCCTGCTCTGCATTGCCTTTGGAGTTCTCTCGCTGACAGCCATGACTCATCTGGCGGGCGCCATCGAGTCGGTGCTCCTGACTGACCCGCAAAAGGTGATGGGCGGCGACCTGACCCTGCACACATCCGATTTCGCGGAAGTGGGCCCCGCTTACGAAGCCAAACTGGCCGCGCTTAAGGCGGATGGCAGCCTGGCGGATTACACCCTGGTCTCCAACAACTATTCCCTCGCCTTTCGCCTGGCAGATTCAGGCCAGCTCAATTTCGTCAATGATGGCATCGGTGTCGATCCGCACAAATATCCGCTGCTCGGCAGCATCTGGATCGCGGCTGAACAGGGCGCCGTCCCGGCCGATCTGCCCGCCCTGCTGCAGCAGACTGGCGACATTCTGGTAACCCAGGACCTGGCCCAGAGCTACCACCTGCAGGTGGGCGACGAGCTGTTTCTCTCCGACCTCGAGAACGGCGTTCCACTGAAAGCCTTTGTGCGCGCCATTGTGACCGACACCCCCTCGCACCTGGGCGGACAGATTTTCTACAACCTGGAAACCGCCCGGCTGCTGGCTGGGAGTGCAGGCGTGGTCATCGACACGGCTCTGGCTCTGATCACACCCGCCCAGGCAGCTTCAGCGCCTGATCCTGCCGCGATCGACGCCCTGACTGCCCGTCTGGAAGACCAGGGCTGGGATGTTTACACCGCCCTGGCTGCCGCCGAAGGCAACAAGACCAGCCGGGATTTCTTCGACATCACCCTCAAAGGCGCCGGGATTTTGGGGCTGCTGGTTGGCTGCATTGGGATTGCCAACACCATGCAGGTCCTGCTGGCGCGCCGGATGCAGGAAGTGGCCGTGCTCAAAACTCTCGGCTATACGCAAAACTCAATCATGATCCTTTTCCTGATCGAAGCCTTCGCCCTAGGGGCGGCAGGCACCCTGCTTGGGCTGATCCTGGGTGAGCTGGTCTACGCCGGGCTGCTGAACCTGTTCACGAATTCTGTCAATATGCTCCTGAGCTGGGCGCCAGCGCCCGCCATTCTGCTGAACGGGCTCTGGATTGGCGTGCTAACCACGCTGCTGTTTGCCTGGATTGCGATTGTGCGCGCCAGCGCTGTCCGTCCGGCGGCCATTCTGCGCAGCGAAGCCCTGGAGACCACTGCCCTCAGCCGCCTGAAGCTGTTCGGAATGGTGCTGCTGCTGCTGCTCCCCTTTACCCTCACCACCAGCCTGATCATGGGGTCAGCGGTCAAGGGCGTGGGGATTGTTTTGTTCGCCCTCGCCGGTCTGGTGGTCCTGGGCGGGCTGATGGCCGGCACGATCTGGCTGTTCACCCGTCTGCTGCCGCGGCGCTTGACGCAGGTGCCTGTCTGGGGCGGTCTGCTGAATATGGCCCGCAGCAGCTTACAGCAGCGCGGTCTGACGCTGGTCTTCGCCATGATCGCCCTGTTTACCGGGGTGGTCACGCTGACCCTGGCCGGGGTGGTCACGATCGGCGCTCAGGATGCGATGACTGAACGCTCGGTAAAGCTGCCCGGTGACAACCTGCTGGTGATTGGCGCTCCAGCGTCCGAAGCCGAAGTCCGCCAGGCGATCCAGGCCTATGCCCCGGAACAGATCAGTGCGGGTTATGAGCTGCCCATCCAAAAGGTAATCCTGCCGGACGGTGTCCAGATCAGTGAATATGCCCGCATCTATCCGGTCCTCATCGGGCGCAGCCAGCTCAGCGATTACCAGGTGCAGGGCGCACCCTGGGGCAGCGCAGCCCAGGGCGTTTATGCAGCCGAGTACCTTGGGCTGCCCGCCGGCGCCCGGGTGACGATCGAGCTGCTGGATGGTTCACAGCACGAGCTTGAGATCGTCGGCAGCTACCAGCTCAATTACGATGTCAACCCATACCGGACGAACTCTGGCCTGCTGATGAGCAGCGACCTGCTCCAAAGCCTGGGCGAACCGCAGTCCTTACTCCTATTCG
>Ga0268298_10005176_pt1 | contig 12351 bp, 10 predicted proteins | sample WWTPWeurt_MetaG_FD_194462 | JGI IMG/M metagenome (GOLD analysis project Ga0268298, IMG submission 194462) | Activated sludge microbial communities from WWTP in Nijmegen, Gelderland, Netherland - WWTP Weurt | ecosystem: Engineered > WWTP > Aerobic digester > Activated sludge | place...
AAACAGACAGAGCCCTGACAAAGCAAGTGCTGCCTCAGCCGGAGCGCATCGCTTCCGTGTGCTCTGTGGTAACTCGCTTCTGCAAGATCTTTTGCAAGCCCGGATAACTGGTCAGCTCGGGGTCCAGCTTCATTATGGCGAGAGCAGCATTACGGGCATCTTCAAGAATTTTCGCATCATTGACTAGGTCGGCCAGCACAAGATCAGGCAAGCCGCTCTGCCGGTAGCCCAGGAACTCACCCGGCCCACGAATTTCCAGATCTTTTTGAGCCACCACGAAACCATCATTGGTCTGTTCCATAATGCCGAGACGGTCTCGCGTTGTCTGCGACTTCATCTCAGAAACAAGATAGCAATAAGACTGATCGCCGCCCCGACCGACGCGACCGCGCAACTGGTGCAACTGCGCCAGGCCGAAGCGGTCGGCATTTTCAATGACCATCACCGTTGAATTGGGAACGTCTACACCCACTTCAATCACGGTAGTGGAAACAAGGATCTGAAATTCACCGCGCCGGAAAGCGTCCATGACGGCATCTTTCTCCTGGGACTTCAATTTTCCATGCATTAGTCCCAGACTCATATCGGCAAATTCACCGGTTTTCAGCTTTTCGTATTCCTGGGTGGCAGCCTTGGCCGAGAGTGACTCAGACTCTTCAATCAGAGGAAAGACTATATACGCCTGCCGCCCCAACTCAATCTGTTTGCGCACTTCCTGCCAGAGTTCTTTTTTCTGGGAAGGGCGCACCAGTCGAGTGATAATCGGTTTTCTTCCGGGAGGCAATTCATCGATTTCGGAAACATCCAGATCACCGTGCATGGTTAGTGCCATCGTCCGTGGTATCGGTGTGGCAGTCATGGTGAGAAGCTCAGGATTCTGACTCTTGGCTTTCAGTCTGGCTCTTTGCTTAACGCCGAAACGATGCTGTTCATCGATGATGATCAAGCCCAGATTCTGAAACTCCACATCATCTTCCAGAATGGCGTGGGTTCCCACCACAATATGACTTTGCCCGGAGAGAATCTCTTGCCTGGCGGCACGCCGTTCCTTGACGCCGTGCTTGCCCAGCACCAGAGAAGCACGCAAGCCTAAAGGCGCCAGCAGACGCTGAAACTGCCGGTAATGCTGCTCGGCAAGTATTTCGGTAGGAGCCATCATGGCACCCTGAAAGCCGTTTTCTATGGCCACCATGAAAGCCATAAGGGCCACCACGGTCTTTCCGGAACCGACATCGCCCTGCACCAGGCGGTGCATGGGTTTGTTGGAAGCAAGATCTCTGGCTATCTCACCAAAAACACGCTCCTGGGCGCCGGTAAGAGTAAACGGCAGGGACTGCCGCAACCGATTGACGTAACCGTCGGCAGCCGGCTCATACTTGATTGATAGCGCATCTTCTCGTTGCTCATACTGATAGCGGCGATGAGCCATCTGAAGCTGTATGCCGAAGAGTTCGTCGAAAACCAGGCGCCGCCTCGCTTCATCCTTGTCTTCCGGCGTCTGCGGAAAGTGTATATTGAAAAAGGACTGCTTCAAGCCCATCAAACTATAGGTTTCCCGAAGCTCGTCCGGCAGCAGTTCATCGATACCATCACCATAACTGCTCAAAGCATTGTGAATGATATTTCTAAGGTAGCGAAGCGAAAGTCCCTCAGTAAGCGGATAAACCGGTACAAGTCGCCCGGCATGAAGACTTTCAGGCATTGATCCATCCGCATCTTCATCGCTGTAGCCGCTGGACAATTGCTCCCCGCCGGAGAGACTCAATATTTCAATCTCGGCATTCTTGAGCTTCAACTTACCTGAGTAGTCGTCTCGCTCAACCACACCGGATGCCAGAACCTGAGCACCTTTTGGAAATTGCTCTTTGTAGCGGTCAAGCAAATACTTATTGGACTTTCCGCCGACAAAGCGACTGACAATGATACTGCCGGTGCCATCAGAGATTATGGCGCTCAGTATGGATACATTGCCGCGCTTAGCCTGATATGCGCTCACCGAGCGAATTGTGCCGAAGATACTCACTTCCTCGCCGATAACCAGATCGCGAATATGCTCTCGGTTCAAAAAGTCGAGATGCTTGCGAGGGTAGTGGCAGAGCAGTTTCTCTACCGTGCTGATATCCAGTTTGGCAAGCAGATTGGCAATACGCGGACCGACGCCCTTGACGAACTGCACTGGTATCTCGGAAATCGGCTTGCCTCGCATATCAACAAATGCCGGGCGCTCGGCAGTAGCACCGGCGCCACTCTTACGAACACCGGTCTTGGGTGCCGATGCAAAAGCGGCTCCGGCACCGGCACTTATGACGGTGGCAGAGCCCTTAGCTTCGCCTTGACCGCCTCTTCGAGTTTCTGTGCGACCACCTGCCTGGGTTTCTATTCGGCTTTTAGTTGGCTCACTTGCTGCCGGTCCGCTTGTTGTCGGCAGGCCTCTGGCCGGCTCGCTTCTTGTGGCGCCGACGGCTCCCGCAGTTGCGCCGGATGGCCCCGCATTTGCGCCGACGGCTGCCGCATTTGCGCCGACGGCTCCGGCAGTTGCTCCGGATGCCCCCGCATTTGCGCCGACGGCTGCCGCATCTGCTCCGGTGGCAGGCTCTGCGCCCATGGCTTCAAAATAAGGAACAAGAAGCTCTTCAGCCCGGCTGACGATATTGATGCGCGTAGCCACATCGGCATTGGGATATTGCCGGAAAAATGCTCTCAGGGTGGTCCAGACCGGATCGAGAGGAAACCGCCGCACCAGACGATCGGAAGTTACCCGCATGAAATGGGAGAAGGTACTGTGGCGCCCCTGAAAATCGGCGTAGCGCGCCCGACGCTCCACGGCAATGGCCCGGCGCAGGGCCGAGATTTCAGCCTCTTTTGTGGGTCTGCCCTTGCCGACTACCTTGACCATTACTCTAGGATTTCTCTAACTTTTCCGCAGCCGAGGCAGGTCTTCCACGGAACATATACGCCAGACGCAAAGCGCATATACCAATTTCCGGATATCCGCCTTGCTCCCTCAAATTGACCTGCCTTAGAAGACACAATCTAGTGCCCAGAGTAAAGACTAGCCCAGGCAGCCCCTTTTTGCCAATGAAAAATTTGCCGCTTGCAAGCCGGACAAATCCAGAAGCGGGGTGGCTGACTAACTCCTTGAGCGACTTATTGCAGTCTGTTCAGGATCAATTTGGAAATAGCTTTCAGTGTGGCGAATACACCCAAGCCTTCGGAGGCAACGGCTTCGAAACTGGGAACGCCGGGAGTGTTCAACTCACGTTCCATACGTTCAATGGGCATGGCGTTAGCCAGGTCGCGCTTGTTGTACTGCAGAACCCAGGGAATGTTATCGAGGGTGAGGCTATATTCTTTCAAGTTGTCGACCATGTTCTGCAAAGACTCAACGTTGTCTTTGGAACGCATGACATCGGAGTCGGCTACGAAAATAATTCCGTCCACACCGTTCAAAATCAGTTTACGGCTGGCGTTATATTCCACCTGACCGGGAACCGTATAAAGAGAAAATCTAGTTTTGAAACCTTGAACGCTACCAAGGTCCAGGGGCAAGAAGTCGAAGAACAAAGTACGTTCGGTTTCTGTTGCCAGACTGATCAGTTCGCCTCTGGTTGTCGGCGCGAGCTGGCCATGGATATACTTCAAATTCGTGGTTTTGCCACCAAGACCGGTGCCGTAGTAAACGATTTTGCAGTTTATCTCGCGTGCCGCGTAGTTAACGAGTGCCATCTACTTGTTTCCTGCTTCCCCCGCCATCAGGCTCTTTCCGTCTAAATTCAAATTCAGCTACTTATTCAATACAACTGATTTGTGCCAACTGCTTGTTTGCCGAATATTTTCGAGCTTCTTTAGCCTGCTGATATCAAGCGGATATTTTCGAACCGCCAAGAATTGATACCACGATTTGGAGTGTAATAGAAGTGCTCCATAAGACCGCTCTAAAAGGTACCTTAAAAGGTCTGTCAAGAACAATCTTGTAAACCAGATTTCTTACCTTCCGCTAACAGGCTCCCGTGAGGCCCACTGGTATGAGGCTCTCTAGTAACTCTGACAAGGACTCCTTACAACCGCCAAACAGCATGAACTTTTCGACGGTTCCTGAAGTTTAGACTATCACGATTTATACCCAGTGGCGGGCAAGAATGAGGCAAAAAATCGCTTTCGCTTAGAACTATTACAAACTTTGCAAAGAACGCAAAAAACCGCTCCGGCATATATCCAACGTGGTACAATTCGCACTTTGCTTGTGCTTGCAGCTTCCGATATCCGTCGGTAGATGAGCACGCAGAAGTCTCGTGAGAGGTCGTTAACGACCCTGAAGCGGGTCAGTTAGTTAGCGCCGAATAAACAGGCGCCTGGGTAAATAGACGGGATTATTCAAAATGGCTAAGCGTTGTGACGTATGCGGCAAAGGACCCCAGACTGGTGTGCAATACACCTTCCTCCGGTCGCACTTTAACCCGCACGGTAAAAGACGCTGGTTGCCCAATTTGCAGCCGGTCAAAGCGATGATCGGCAAGACAGTGAAGCGCCTCAAGGTGTGCACTTCTTGCATCAAAGCCGGTAAAGTGCAAAAGGCAATCTAAGCATCTAAGCCGAAAAACTAGAACAGTATTGAAATTGAAAGCTCTCTCAAGGGATTTTTCGGTTATTGGCCTTTGGCCAGATCGAGAAGTCCCTCTTTCTTTACTAAATAAAGCTCATTACAAAACTGGCAACGCCCCTCCGCCTGACCGTCCTCTTCGGCCATGGAAAGCAAATCATTGGCCGGCAACACCTTCAAAGCCTCCACAAAGCGCTCCTGGGAGCACTTGCAGTAGAAGCTGATGGGCTTCACATCGGTGAGGGGGCGCACTTCAAATCCGTTCAGAATGCGCTGCAGAATGTTTTCAAGACTCATGCCGCGCCGCATCAGAAAAGTAAAAGTGCCGAACGTGGTGATGTTGTTCTCAATCTTGCAGATGGTCTCTTCCGTATGGTCCGGCAGGAGCTGCACCAGAAGACCACCGGCCGCCTCTACCCCCTTACTCGTCAAGTGCGTACCCACGACCACAAGGGAGCCGGTCTGGTCGGAAGTTACCAGATAGCGGTTTACATCCTCGCCCACTTCTCCGGAGGCCAGCTCCACCGTGGAAGTATGGGGAGCACCGAAACCGGAATCAACGGTGACATGGAGATAACCGGAAGATCCTATGGCCCCCCCAACATCAAAATTCCCCAGGGAGTTAAGTGGTAACTCGACCTGGGGATGCTCTACATAGCCTCTAACTGTGCCGCGCGGCGATGCATCCACCACTACCCGGCCCAGGGGTCCGTTGCCATGAAACTTCAAAGCCACCTGCCCATCCCGGGCAAGCATCGGGGCAAGCAAAACGCCGGCTGTAAGAGCTCGCCCTAAGGCAGCCGTAGCAGTGTAGGAAAGATCGTGCTTGCGCCTGGCACAACTGACCAGCTCAGTTGTGGTGGCTATTACTGCCCTTATGGTGCCATCGGCTGAAATAGCTTTGAGAAGTCCGTCTTTCATTGCTTGATTCTTTGCTTAAGCCCGATTCTCACAGTGCCGATAGGAAATCCCCAAAAGGCTCTATTTCCCCATCATAGCAGCATATTACATTTTTTAAAGGGTAATTTAATTGAGACGGCCACTCACTATGCGCTTGATCCCGGCCAGATCCTCATTTATATCGATATCCCCAAAGCCATGTCGGGCAAAGATCTCCGCCACCGCATCCGCCTGACCTTCACCTACTTCCAGGAAGAAATCCAGCCCCGGTGGGCAGAATTCAGCAAGAGCGCCGGCGAAGCCCCGGTAAAAGCCAAGCCCGTCCTCATCCATGCCGCACAGAGCAATGTGGGGTTCGTAGTCCTGAACCTCGGGCTCAAGACTAGCCATTGTTTGTGCCGGTATATAAGGTGGGTTGGAGACGAAAATGGGCGCTATGGGCCAGGGCTTGCCTGAAACCGGCTCAATAGCCATGGCCTCCCGCAGAATCGCACCGGTCTCAGGTGCGAAGAAGTCCTGGTGCAAGACCCGGCTCCTGCCCTCTACCTGGTGCTGTGCGGCGTTTTGCAAGCAGTACCGCATGGCCTCTGGCGAAACCTCGAAAACAAGGGCCCTGGCCCCGGCAAAGTGCTTTAGCAGGCTGACAAAAATGCAGCCGGAGCCGCCACCCACCTCTATGATCAGGCGCGGTCCGGTTTCTTGCAATCTAGCCAGGACGGCCTCTACAATCAGTTCCGTCTCCGGCCTGGGAATCAAAACCCCTTCGCCCACGGCAAAGGTCATTCCAAAGAAATCAGCCTCACCGAGGGCATACTGCAAGGGCCGCCGTTTGAGCCGATCGGCCAGTACCAGTTCCAGTACCGAGGCCGCTTCCCCCAGCAAACGATCACCCTCGATAACCAGACTACCCTCCTTCACCTTCAAAATGGTGGCAAGGGCAAGACGGGCTTCGGCAGCGGCCTCATTTGTGGAAATACCAATGGCCTTCAGGGCCCGGGCAAAGGCCAGGCGCGCCGAGCTGACGGTCTGCGCTTTCGAAAAGAGGGGCGATCCACCATGGTTGGCCGGCGGCTCCGCCCCCGGCGCCCGATCAGATTTAGATCCCGGCAACTGTGTTCATTTCCGCTTCAAGCAGGCGCTGTTGATGTTGCAGGATACAGGCCTCTATAAGCTTATCCAGATCTCCCTCCAGTACTTGCTGAAGGGAAAAATTCTGATTGAGACGATGATCGGTGACGCGGTTATCTTTGTAATTGTAGGTACGAATCTTCTCGGAACGGTCACCGGAGCCGACCTGCGACTTCCGCTCGTCATAAATGGCTTTCTGCTGCTCTTCCAACTGCATCTGATAGAGCTTGTTACGCAAGATCTGCTTAGCGCGCTCTTTGTTTTGCAACTGAGAACGCTCTTCCGAGCAAGCCACCATCAAACCTGAGGGTCGGTGCACGATACGCACGGCAGTCTCTACTTTGTTGACGTTCTGGCCGCCGGCTCCACCTGAACGCATGGTGGAAATATCCAGGTCATTGTCGTTCAACTGAACATCGATGTCCTCGGCTTCAGGCATGACAGCCACTGTGGCAGTGGACGTATGAACTCGTCCGGAAGCCTCGGTAGCCGGCACACGCTGCACGCGATGCACACCGGATTCGAACTTGAATTTGCTGTAGGCGGCGTCACCTTTAAAGCTGACGATTACTTCCTTGTAACCGCCTACTTCACCTTCACTGCAACTGGCTATTTCCGGGGTGTAACCGACCCTATCTGCGTACTTCAAATACATGCGCAACAGATCACCGGCAAACAACGATGCTTCATCGCCGCCTGTACCGGCACGAATCTCAAGCATGATGTTCTTTTCGTCGTTAGGGTCTTTGGGCAAAAGCAGAATTTTCAGTTCACCGGTGAGGTTCTGGTGCTCTTCGCGAGCTTCCTCCAGTTCCATCTCGGCCAGTTCACGCATCTCCTTCTCACTCTCGGTACGCAAGAGTTCCTGCGCTTCCGATATGCGTTTTTCGGCAGCCAACCAGCGGTGATAGGCACTGACAGTGCGCTCCAACTGGTGCCTGGTGCGGGCCAGACGCATGAACGTAGATTGATCGCCGATAATCGCGGGATCAGAGAGTTTTTGTTCCAGCTCGTTAAAGGTCCGCTCAATATCTTTGAGCTTTTCGACAAAATGCTCCATATGAAGAGCCTGGCACCTCTGATGTAGTGCTCAAAAGTTAGTGAGCCTGATGAAAAATTCGGAGAGGGAGGGATTCGAACCCTCGCTGCGCTTTTGACGCAGACAGTCTTTCCAGGACTGCACGTTAGACCACTCCGACACCTCTCCAAGTGGTTTGTCGATTATAACAAGCAACGCTACTTGAGGACCCGTCCTGTGACGGGTCCTTGTAGCAAAGAAAAAAAACTTTATGCCTTCAGGCTTTGGTAGCCATAAGCTTGAGGCGCTTGGCTCCACCTTTAATAATCGGCAAAAATTCCTCGGCCTTCAAGCTGGCTCCACCCACCAGGGCACCGTCGATATCGGATTGAGCCATTTGCTCGTCGATGGTGCTGCCTTTGACGGAACCGCCATACAGAACGGGAATACCGTCAGCCACGGAGGTGGCGTAAAGTTCATTGATGGTGCTGCGGATCATCTTGCAAACCCGGTTGGCTTCCGGTGACTCGCAGTTCTTGCCGGTGCCGATAGCCCAGACCGGCTCGTAGGCTACGACAATTTTAGCCACTTCTTCTGCGCTCAAATCTTCAACAGCGGCTGCCACCTGACGACGAATTACCTGATCGGTAAGACCACCTTCTCTCTCGTCAAGGGTTTCACCAACACAAACAATCGGCACAAGCTTGTGCGCCAGGGCCGCCTTGGTCTTCAAATTGACGCCCTGATTGGTCTCACCAAAAAACTGGCGGCGTTCGGAGTGTCCCAGGATGACATGGGTCACACCCAGGTGGGTGAGCATGCCGGGGGCAATTTCGCCGGTAAAAGCACCGCTGTCACGGTACTCCATATTTTGAGCACCGACAAAGCAATTCTGTTTATTAGCGGTTTTGCCGTCAGGCGCATTAACCACGTTTAAGACCGCCGGCAAGCTGACATAAGTGGGGCACAAGATGATGTCCGGCAGAGCTTCCCCGGCCAGTTCTTTGGCCACCCCCTGAAGCACGGCTTCAGCCAGGGCCTGGGCTTCGGCAACGGTTTTATGCATTTTCCAATTGCCGGCAATAATGGTTTTGCGTACTTTTGAACTCACGGACAACTCCTCCACACTAGTAACTGCTAATGAGGCATAGATATTTGCAACAGTCGTCTAATTCTACATCTCTATAAACTAGAATCTCTGTAGTTCGGGCAAAATCGCAATGAAATAAAGAAGGAACCGCTGGGAAATGGACGCAAACGAAGCAAGAGAAGGCAGAGCAAAACTTCTAGCCGGCGCCGCTGCCAAATTTGCAGAGGCTGACGACGCCCCCTTGCGCCTACCGGAATGGGTAAAACGCTCGGTCTTGAATACGCAGGAGAATCGCGAGACAAGATTGATTCTCAAGGAAGAGAACCTCAATACCATCTGCGAGAGCGGTCGTTGCCCCAACAAAGGCGAATGCTGGGCCAAAGGCACTGCCACCTTCATGCTCATGGGAGCGCTCTGTACGCGCACCTGTCGCTTCTGCTCGGTCAACAAGGGCATGCCCAGCCCCCTCGAAGAAGACGAACCGGACCGCATCGCCCGTGCCGCTCAGAAAATGGGACTGCGACATGTGGTTTTGACCTCGGTAAACCGTGACGACCTGCCCGATCAAGGCGCCAATCATTTTGCCCGCACCATCAAAGCGCTCAAAGAAGCCATCAAAGGGGTGGCGGTGGAAGTACTGACACCTGATTTTCAGGGACGCCGGGATGCTCTTGAGATAGTGCTGGCAGCCGAACCGGTGGTCTACAATCACAATATGGAGACCGTGCCACGGCTCTACAAGCGCGTCAGACCGGGCTCTAAATATGATCGCTCCCTGCAAGTGCTGGCCATGGCCAAAGAAATCGCTCCTGATATTCCCACTAAATCAGGACTGATGCTGGGTCTGGGTGAAAGTTTTGACGAAGTGAAAGAAGTTATGCGCGATCTGCGCGCCCATGGTTGCGACTTCCTCACCCTCGGTCAGTACCTGAGACCCTCCCGCGATCAGCTACCGGTCAAGCGTTACATCGAGCCCCAGGAGTTTGATGCCCTGGGTGCTTACGGCTGGGAAATAGGCTTCAAAATGGTCCACTCCGGTCCTCTGGTACGCAGTTCCTATCACGCCGAAGAACTGGCAAACAAGCTCTAGGCGCAGGAAACCGCTTGAGGGCGAGTAATCATGGAAGAAAGCGAGAATCAAGAGCAAGACCTGCTGGACTTCAGCCCGGTGAAGGACGGCGCCCAGGCCGCTGCCGTCAGCGCCGCCACTCCTTCCGCTTCACCCATCGCCGAAGCTAGCACCCTTTTGCAGGAAGGTCAGTACGAGAAGTGCCGCGACAGACTGACCGAAATCTGGCTCCAGGCCCCCTATGACCGGGCCGTCATCGAACTCTACTGCGAGCTTTTAAAGGAAATAGGCGAGGTCGAATCGGCTAAACGCTTTGCCAATCTGGTGGCAAAGCTGAAGGAACCGACGCCACCATATAAGCACCACCAGGAACTCTTTGAAGTTGGTTATGCCCTTGTGGATCTCAGGCAATATAAGCTGGCCGCCATGCTCCTCAGCGAACTTATCAAAGAACTGCCGGAAGACCCGCTTATCAACTATGAGCTGGGCTTCTCCCTCATGTGCCTCAAACAGTTCGGCAAAGCCGTCACTCACTTTGAAAAATTCAAAAATGCCCGAGACGACTTCGATGTAGTGCTCAATCTTTGCGTTTGCTACACCCTTTTGCGCAACGAAGAGGCCGCCGCCCACACCCTCAATAGTCTCAAACCCCTGGCTGAAAGCGAAGAAGAAAAACTCGAATTCAGCCACAGGCAGACTGTTCTAAAGCGGCTTTCCAGACTCTCCCACAAGAAGATCTTGAATGAACGGGATTGGTTTTTCATTCTCTACGGATCTATCCTTTTACGACCGGGCAAATCCTTGCCCGAAGGTAAACTGGAACTCAAACATGTGGCCTCCACCCTGGTCATTCTCAAAGGTTTGTTGAGCGGACTGGCCGTACAGGAAGAAGGCATTGAATACTATTCACTGCGGTCTAAACCGATGGCTTCGGTTTTCTCGGAGCTTTGCGAATTACCGGTGGACAGCTATCGTGGTCCCGATCGTCCCGACAAATGTCTCTTGATGATGAGTTGGACCACCGACATTCTGGGACCGCATCAGGTCTTCATCAATAATAATGAACAACGGGGACTCTTCGCCCTGGCCATCAGCCCCACCGAGCCACTGCCGGTAATACCGGACATCATTGGCTATACAGCCAACGACATACTGATGCCCTGGGAAGGCCGGGAACATTCTCCGCGGGAACTGGAAGCCCAGATGAAGGCGCTTTTGGAAAAAGCCCAGAATCTGGAAGCGGATCCCGATCTGCTCAGGGAAACCCAGGATGCTCTCGATTATTACCTGGACAAGCTGGATCTTTTGGTATTTGCCAACAGCCCAGGCTTCGCCAATCGCCCCGAATATACAGCTGAGCTGCCGGCGCTTGAAAAAGATCCGGAGAAATAGACTTTGCAATTCCTCAAACGTTTTCGCCTCACCCTGGGATACATTACCTGCCTGCCCCTGGCAGGAAAAGTGGAAGGCGAACCGGTGGGTCTGGCCAAGTATCTGCCCTCGGTGGGTCTGCTTCTAGGTGCCATCCTCAGCCTCGCCAGCATGCTTCTGACGGCCCTATCCGTCGACAGTCTTTTCAGTGCGGTGCTTCTGGCGGTGCTCTGGCTCTTGCTCACAGGCGGACTGCATATGGACGGTTTGATGGACACCGCCGACGGTATCTTCTCCCATCAAAGCCGGGAACGTATGCTGGAAATCATGCAAGACCCGCGCGTGGGAAATTTCGGAGTATTGAGCGGGGTCAGCCTTCTGCTCATAAAAATTGCCGGCATGGCCGCCCTGAGCGGCTCCGGGCTTTCCACCGTGCTTCTCCTCGCCCCCATGTGGGCACGCCTGGCGGAATGCTACGCCATCGGCAAATACAGTTATGCCAGAGAGGCAGGCAAAGGCAAGATCTGGCACGATAGCATCAGCTATCCTTCAGATCTAATCAAAGCGGCAATCTTGCCTCTGGCACTCAGCGCCGGACTGGTCTGCCTCGGTCAGTATTATGTCCTTAGCTTCACTGTCATTAGCATGATCACGGCCCTGAGCACCGCCTCCTACCTGAACCGGAAGCTGCAAGGACACACCGGCGACACCTATGGTGCCGTGGTAGAGCTGAATGAAGCCCTGTCCATAGCCGGGCTGGTGCTCTTGTCGTCAATTCTCCACAAACTGGCCGGAAGTTAGGAGCGCAACGGTTTCAATCAACCGTTGGACAACTTATCGTTGGCCCTTACCCGCATGGTGTAAGCCTCACTGGTGCGACCGGAGGCCGATAACAGTTCTGCGTAATTTCGCAAGGCATTGGCCTGTACAGAGTTCATTCCCGGGTTCAAGTCATAAATGGCGATGGCTCTTTTATAGAGAGGTTCGGCTTCTTGCAAGCGACCCTGGTTGCGATAAATGAGAGCCAGGTTGTTCAGGGCATTGGCCAGGGTGGGCGAGTTCACATCAAGCTTGGCGGCGTATATGGCGATGGCTTCCGCACCGTTTCTCTCGGCACTCTTGAGACTACCCTGCCGACGCTCCACCTCAGCCAGGTTAACAAGGATGTTGGCTCG
>Ga0268298_10005177_pt1 | contig 12349 bp, 8 predicted proteins | sample WWTPWeurt_MetaG_FD_194462 | JGI IMG/M metagenome (GOLD analysis project Ga0268298, IMG submission 194462) | Activated sludge microbial communities from WWTP in Nijmegen, Gelderland, Netherland - WWTP Weurt | ecosystem: Engineered > WWTP > Aerobic digester > Activated sludge | place: Netherlands...
GATATACTCCTTCACGGGTGCCACATCCTTCTTATCCAATTTCGCCATCAGCGCATTCTCAAGCCAAAGCGCATCCTTCTTGAAGACGAAATACTCCCGAATGATCGCCGAAACAATCTCAATATGGTCATCCGAAAGCCCTCGTTCTTTTTGGAGGGATTCGATCTTCTGCGACATTTCCGGCGACATGAGAACATCCTTGCTTTCTTCGGGAAGCGCGTCAAAAGATGCCCAAGCTTTATTAAACTCCATTCCACTCATTTCCTTTCCGATTGAATTTCGTTCAACAAGCATTGGATAGAGTCGTCTTTCTTGAAAAAAACTCTTAAGGGCATCCATAAAGTAAGCTACTCGACAAAAAATATACAAAAATACTAAGGCGTTCCACCACCAGCAATGATTTCTTCTTCTTCAGTCATCCTTCGACCGCGAATAAACTCTTCAAATGTCTTTCTATCTCCTTCGGCACGTCGAAGATAATCACTTTGAAACCTTGCTTTGTAATCACCATTCGCAACCTTCTGTTTGAAATACTTTCTAAAATTATCATCATCCATCAATTTTGCCTGACTTCCAAGATTCTCGGCATTGTAATCTTTGAGAACTTTTTCGTATTCCTCAAAGTGTATTTGAGCCTTCTTTGTATCATCCGCCGAAGCCAGTTCCGATTCTCTTTGTTTAAGGTTGTATTCAATAAGACTCTTTATTTTCCCCTCTTTCTTCATTCTCGCCTTCAGCACTTTTTCAAGGTCTTCTTTATTTTCTCCCTTAAACGCTCCCAAAATTCTCCCTATATCACCAGATTCTCCAGCAAGTGCACCACCACTCGCCTTTTCAATAAGCTGATTCTGCGCCTGCGCCAAAGCAGAAGGACTCAATTTTCCGGACTTTCCAACAGCTTCAAGCGCATCAGCGAAATCTTTTCCATTTTTCATTATTTCTTTTGGAGCTTTTCGTATTATTTTACTTACACTCTCCATGTCACTTCCGACAGCTTCAATGGCTTTTGCAAATTCACCAGCACTGGAAAATGACTCCCGATCCGCCATAGTAAGCGCAGCTGATCTTCTTTTTATAATTGACGCATCACTATCTCCAGGCGCATTCAAATCACTCTGAATTTCTTGATCGGTTCGACCCAACTTTTTATTTCTCTCAACCGCTTCTTGAACGCGCTTTCGAATCACCCCTTGTCTCGCGGCTTCCCTACCAGCTAAACCTCCGCCCAAAAGACCAGCGTTCATAGCATCTCTCTTCTCCCGAGCTTCTTTTGATTCACTTCCACCTAACCACCAACTTCGACGATCCCTCCATGCCTGTTGAATTCCACCCGGAATCCCAGTTTGACGAATCCCACTTCTAATTGCTCTATCAGGAAGTCTTATTGTCCCAATTGCCCCCCTCCGCAACCATCCTCCCACTTTTCTCCCCATATTCGAGCCAAACTTTATCCCCAAGCCAGACATATCATTGCTATACTTCTCCGCCTGCGTGATAGCGATCCAAAAGAGAACAATGGGGATGGCAAAAAACGCAACAGCCGCAATAATATTGTCATTTATGGAATTCCCGGTAAGTCCCGTAACATTTTGAACATCGATATTAGTTTTTGCCGCCCTCATCACCACAATCGCCACCAAGACCAACATCATAGCAATAGGCCCATAGAACGCCCATTTGAAAAGTTTATCCCACCAATCATGGGCGAATTTATGAAGCGCAGGCGTGATCATTCCTACAAAACCGATCGGTGAAAACATCACCAGTATCGCAAGTGCAATCATTCGAATAAGCATGAGAAGCGCCAATACCAGAAATGAAATGCCAAAAAGAAACATACACACTATCGCTGCCAACAGATGTATAACCGAAAGACCTTCAATGGCGGAATAATGATCCTTTCCCGATCCCTCAGGAATTTTCGGAAGAATAATATCTTTCATCCCACTATTTCCAAGATAACTCGAGCTAATACTGTTAATGCTTTCTCCGAATGTATTCTGCGCAAAGAAATACATCGGAACATTCGCAAGATCAATCACGAAGCGTGATATCGGAAAACTAAAATTCACCAAGAGTGCCATAAGGATCAGCATTGGCAGTGTTTTCTTCCATTCGTATTTCTCGAGTTGGAATATGGTCGCGAAAGCGGAAAATAGAAGGACGAGAATGAAAAATATATTACAAAAATCCCGCACCGTTCGCCACACAATATAAATTGACCCATCATTCATGAGCGTTGAAAACGCCTTAACATCGACCACCCACAAAAAAATACGCGCCGCAAGCTGAACAAGCCATGCAAAAAATTCAAAAAAAACGTAGAGAAGATTATTCAAAGAAAACCAATCAGGAAAAACGTAACTCGTTGTCTGGGCGTATACAAATCCCTCACTCGGCACCAACAAAAAGCACCCCAAAAGTGCAACAAAAAGCACCACGGGATGGTTTTGCGAAAAACGTGTGAGCAAAGAAAGGAATGTTCTTTTTGTTTGAGCGTGAACAATCACAGGCGAGACGAAAAGAATTTTCTGTCTACTTTTTTCTCCTGAGAGTATACCACGAAAAAGATACGTCAAGAAGTTTTTTCAGGATAAGGTTTTTCAAAAGAGTACTCTTGTCTTTTTAATGATAGTATTCTTTCTTTTATATATATTTTATTATTGTTATTAGTGCGGTGTATTGGTGGAGAATTCAGAGGGAGGCGCTTTCGACGCCATTGTTGAGAATTTTTAAAATGTGCAGAAGAACGGTTGAAAGTGAAGAAGTGAGAAGTATCGTTTGACTCGACTTTTTTTCCACAAAAAGAAAGAGAAATGCACGGGGATATACCGGAAGTATTCGCAAAAAAGACACGTTTATACACAGGATATAAACAAGAGAAAGGGAAATTTCCAATAAGCAATCCCCGAGAGCGTGTTAAAAAAGCTTCAAATTCAAAAGAGTTGGCAGAGCTTTTTCGGGAAAAATTGTTTTTTGCGGCTTTCCCGCCTACCCTGCCTACCGGCAGGCAGGCGAACGAAATGGAAGACAAGTAAAAAATAATTTTCTCTAGAAAAAGCGGACTTTCTTAACACTGCTCTAAAGTAAGGAGTACAAAAAAACCGCCGGTGGCGGTTTTTTTAGAGAAAGAAATACCCTCTGATTTTTAGTAAATGTACCCTTTGATGCTTCGGCTTCCGGTTGAGAGGGTGCGGCGGTTGGTTTTTCCCCAGCCGACATAATTCATTTCGCTCACGGTGATTTCTCCGCCGGCAACTTTCTCAACGAGCGCAACGTGACCGTAGTAGCGATTTTCCGTAGTGACAACAATAGAGCCGGGACGCGGGCTTTTTCCGGTTTTGTACCCGAGAGCCTTAGCATTATAGAGCCAGGTTCCGGCATTTCCACCCCAGGGAACGAATCGTTTTGAGGCAACGTACCAGGTGCAGTAGCCGTAGGGGAAGCGATGCCCGGTTCCGGCTTTGCCTTCCGGGGTGCGCCAGCCGGAAATATCGGTTGCGGATCCGCCGGAAGAAGTGGCGTATTCCCGGCGATCAAAGACGCCGGTTGGTTTTTGAGGGGCTTCTTTGTAGCCGTCGGGAATGATGATTTCCCCGCCAACCTCAAGGCGACCATCGGCAGGAAGCTCATTGAAGGCGATAATGCGATCTTTGTCGCCGTGATACTTTTTGGCGATGGCATCTATCCTGTCGCCTTCCGCAACAATGTGCTTGAGTCCGGCGATCGGAAGAATGAATATTTGATCGCCCGGGCGGATTTCATCAACATTGTCGAGATCGTTCGCCCAGAGGATGGTATTGACGGTGATAGCGTGATTCTTGGCTATTTTGCTGATGGTATCACCCTCCTCAACGGTATAAATGGAAACCCCGCCTTCTTCTTCGGGATCTTTTTGGATAACCGGAGAGAGATCGGCGGAAGCGATCATGGTCATACCGGAAGCCCCTATGGTTGCGGGATCTTCGAGTTTTGCTTCGGTATCGACGGTGTTTGATGCTTTGGCAAGAGGAACCATAGAGAGACTCTCTTGTTTTTCAGTGGTTCTGGCAAGAGAAACTCGTGATTCCCGGCTATTGTCGGAATAAAAATAGCCAGAAATGGGTCCGTCGGGGTTTTCGCGGGAAGCGATGTTGGTTCCGGTTACCAAAAAGGCGCTACTCAAAACAACAGAGAATGCGGAGTACTGGCGGAACCAATGGAGCGCTCGAACGGTTTTGTGTTGTTTGAGCCAAACAACACAGATTCTTTGGAGACGGTGAACGGCCGTGTTCCATTTTCGGACCAACTGCGTTGCGTTTTGAAAAAACGCAAATACCCCCCCAAGTGTGCGACGTGAAATACGACCGCCCTTTCGATTGTCTCGCCGCCTAGATTCGATTCCGTGAGGAAAAGGGAATCATCGAAGGCGAAACCTAAGATTTTTACGCAAAGGTGAGTATAGAGAAGGCGGATAACTTTGTCAATAATTTTTTGGGTGAATTTGTCAAATATCCTTTATGAGAGCGGAATTATTGAAGGTGAAAGTGTGGTATACTCTGGAGGAATCGATGGAAATTTCTTGTCTTTTTTCTATGGCGGATGTCGCGTATTTTTTGACGAAATTTCTCGAATATGTTGAAATAGAGCGCGGTCGGTCTCCCAAAACGGCGGAGAGCTACGACCGGGTTCTTCGAAGTTTTTTCGAATGGGGAAAAGTAAAAGACACAAAGGATATTACTCTTGACGTGGTTCGTAAATATCGTGTTTTTTTGAATCGAAAACAAACTGTCCGAGGTGACGAACTTAAGAAAACGACACAAAATCATCACGTTATCGTTCTTCGGAGCTTCCTCAAGTACCTTGTTCGGGAGGGAGTTTCCTCTCTTGTGTCGGATCGTATTGAATTGGCCAAGGTTCCGGGACGACACGTGGATTTTTTGGAGCCGGAAGAGTTGAAGCGTCTCTTTGAGGCGGCGGAAGGAAAGGGTTTGACGGCGCTTCGTAACCGAGCGCTTCTTGAAACGTTCTTTTCTTCGGGATTGCGGGTTTCGGAGCTCGTCTCGCTTAATCGTGAGTCGGTCAATCTCGAAACGGGAGAATTCAGTGTGCGGGGAAAAGGTGGAAAGGTGCGAATGGTGTTTCTCTCCGATCGGGCACGATTGGCTATCCAAGCATATCTTGCATCAAGAGGGGATATCGATTCCGCGCTTTTTATTTCAACAATGAAGGGGTTTGGACGGAAGTCGTCGGATGAGGATCTCCGGATTACAGTCCGGACAGTCGAGCGTATTGTGGCACGCCTCGCGCAAAAAGCGGGCATAATGAAAGCGGTGCATCCTCACACGCTCCGGCATAGCTTTGCGACGGATCTCTTGCGAAATGGCGCCGATATCCGGAGTGTTCAGGCGCTTCTTGGGCATTCCTCTATCACTACGACGCAAATCTATACTCACGTGACGGATGAAGGTCTCCGCGCGATTCATGAGAAGTTTCATGGGAAAAAAAGAGAAAATTCGTAGAGACGCAAGATTTTGCGTGTCTCTATACTATGTCTTTTCAATTGGCGCTATCCCAAGAACGAGTTTTTTGATGCCTTTGGTTCGAAAAGCGACTGTTGCCAGCGTCCCCTCGATTTTGATAACGACACCGCTTCCGAAGGTGGGATGAGAGACGGAATCGCCCGGACGAAAAGTGTCGGAAGAGAGTTTTTCTCGCTTTGCGTAGAGAGATTTTTCTGTTTCCGTTCGGCTGTTTGAATTTTTCGATGAGCTTTTTGGGAATGTATCGGCGAATTCGCTTGCCGCGCGTCCACGTTTCCGCTCTTCCGTTTCCAAGAGATTCTCGGGAATTTCGGAAATAAAGCGCGAAGGGGCGTTCATCTGGGTCGAGCCATAGATCATTCGCGTTTCCGCCGAGATGAGCCAGGCTTTTTCTTTGGCGCGGGTCAAGCCCACATACATAAGACGACGTTCTTCCTCGAGTTCGGCGGGCGAGAGCGCGCTTCTTGAATGCGGAAATATTCCCTCCTCAAGTCCTACAATGAAGACGAAGGGGAATTCGAGCCCTTTGGCGCTGTGGAGAGTCATGAGGCGGACGACATCTTTTTTCTCATCAAGCGAGTCGGTGTCTGAGACGAGGGATATTTCTTCAAGGAAGAGTGTTGCGGCTTGTTCGAGGGGAATTTTGTCATATTTCCTCGTGACGGAAAAGAGTTCCCGGACGTTCTCGAATCGAGTCTTTCCTTCATCGGTGCCATCTTCGAGTGATTTCATATACCCGACGGTTTCGAGGAGTTCGCGAAGAAAGACGGAGAGCGTGCCCTCTTTGGGGAGTTTTTGAGAGAATTCATATATCGTCCCGGCGAAGCGCGCGGCGGACTTCTGTTTGGACGGGGCTATTTCGAGCCTTTCCCCCTCCCCTTCCTGTGCGAGGGTGATCGGATCGGTATTCGCAGTTTTCGCCGTATCAAGCCACAAAACGAGGCTTTTTTTGCCAATTCCTCGAGGCGGCTCATTGACGATTCTGGCGAGCGAGATCGTGTCCCAGGGATTTACAACAACGCGCAGGTATGAAATGGCGTCTTTGATCTCTTTTCGTTGATAGAATTTGAGCCCGCCGACGATTTGATAGGGAAGAGAGTATTGAAGGCACGCCTCTTCCAAAGCGCGTGATTGCGCATTGGTGCGGTAGAGAACGGCGAAGTCGGAGAAAGGACGTTTTTTTGCGGTAGCGAGTGATTGAATGGTTCGGACGACATAGGCGGATTCCTCGCGCTCATCTTCCGCTTCAAAGACGATGAGGGGATCGCCGCCGGTTTTCGCGGTCCAGAGTTTTTTGTGGCGTTGATGAGGATTTCGCTCGATAACCGCGCCGGCGGCGTCGAGAATCATCTGGGTTGAGCGGTAGTTTTGATCGAGAGTAATAATTGCCGCTTCGGGATAGTCTTTTTCGAAGTGGAGAATGTTTCGGATATCCGCCTGTCGCCAGCCGTAAATTGATTGATAGTCGTCGCCGATCGCAAAGAGGTTTCGGTGGCGTTCGGCGAGGAGGTGGATGAGCGTGTATTGAGCATGATTGGTGTCCTGGTACTCATCAACCAGAATATACTGAAAAAGCTGTCGGTACCGTTCGAGTGTCTCGGGAAATTCACGGAAGAGCCGAAGCGTAAGAGAGAGGAGATCGTCGAAATCGAGCGAATGGTTTCCACGAAGCTCTTCTTGATAGCGTCGGTAGGCTTTGGCGACAAGTTCCTCATAGTAGCTTCCGGCCTGGGATTCAAAAAGAAGTTCATCAATAAGTTGGTTTTTGGCGCGAGAGACGGCGTCGAGGAGCGCGCGCGGATGGATATTCTTGGGATCAATCTCCAAGGACTTCATAATGCGCTTCATGAGGGAGGTCTGATCGTCGCTGTCGAGAATGGTGAAAGAAGGCTTGTAGCCCAAAGCGGCGATGTCCTTTCGTAGAATTCGCGCGCAAATACTATGAAAAGTTCCCATGTGGGGCAGGGAAATTGGGAGTGGAGAGCCTGCCTGTCCGGCCTGCCTGCCGGTAGGCAAGGTAGGCGGGTTGTGAGCTGGGAGTTGGTTGAATGGGTCAACACCTTCTTGTTGGTAAGCTTCCGCTCTCTGTTCCGCATTCCTCGTTCTTTGAAGAGTGTTTCCTGTTTTCCGTTCCCTGTTCATTGTTCCCTGTTCATTGTTCCCTGAAAGAAGAGTTCTTACCCGTGTGCGCATTTCCTCAGCGGCTTTGTTGGTGAAAGTGACGGCGAGGATGTTTTGAGCGCGAATGCCCTTCTCTTGCATGAGGTAGACGATGCGATGGGTGAGGGTTTTGGTTTTGCCGCTCCCGGCACCCGCGACGATAAGGACGGGACCCTCGACGGTTTTGACCGCTCGCTGTTGTTCGGGATTGAGAGATGGATCGAGGGGCATATAAAGAAGAAATAATGGAGATTTTATCAAGAGCTTCTCCTTTCTTGAGAGTTGCCTCGACCGAGAAAAAGAATTTTTCTCACACACTCCTCTCGGGTCGGAGCGAAGTTTCGAAAAATTCTTTTTCTCGGTCTCGGCGCGTATATGTGGGGATCTTCGGTATATGTTGATGTTGTATCCTCTACTCTATATGATTGCAAAAAATTGCGCGAGGGTCGGTGAGTTTGCTATGCTTTCTCTATGAACATCTTTCAAAAAATTCTTTCCGCGATTGAAACGTCGAAGACGAGCTTTGGCTTATGGATGGTGGCGTTTTCGTGTCTTATTCTCTCGCGACTTCTCGTTGAATCGTGGCTTTTTGGATTCGAAAACCGATCGGCGGAGTTTCTTTTCTCCGAATGGACACATAATTTTCTGTTTTTTCTCCTTTCATTTCTGCTTTTTCTCCCGATGGTACGGTGGTTTGCTCGGGTGTCGCTTGCGGTCGCTTCCAATATACTTCTTTTTGGCTTTACCGTGATTCTTACGCCGCCCATTATTGATTTTCTCGTGTCGAATGGAAAGGGACTCTGGAGTTTTTATATTTTCGATGGATTCTCCGGGCTTCTTTCTCGATACTTCACCTTTTTTGGTGATCGGCCGGATATGGGGATTACCTACGGCGTTCGAATTGAGGTGGCGCTGGTCTCGGTTTTTTTTGGCGCATACGTTTTGATGAAAACGAAGCGAAAACTCCGGGCGCTTTTCGCCATTTCTGCCTCGTATACTCTGCTTTTTTTTCTTGGCACGTTTCCGTCGTGGGCGGCGATGCTTCTTTTGGGAGTGTTGGAAGGTCGTTGGGCGATTTATGGGACGGATGTTGCGGGGATATTTCTCTCGCCACTCACGTTTTTTGCGCGCGATCTCGTTGATCCGCGCTCGATACTCAATGTGAAGATGAGTCTGATATATGCCGCCATACTCCCCTTTCTTGTCGGAGGGTGGCTCTTCCGGTATCACCGAGATATTTTCTGGGCGCTTTTCCAAAACGCGAGGCTTCCGCAAGTGATATATCACGGAGGGCTTCTCTTGGTGGGGATGGGGCTCGCGGTTCTCTTCACGCATACGAAGATTTCCCTGGGCTTCTTTGATGGCATCGCGATACTTCTCCTCATCGCCGCAGTTGTCTCCGCATGGCTCGCATCGGTTGTCGCGAATGATATGTTTGATATCGTGATTGATGCGGAAACGAATGCATGGCGCCCACTCCCTTCCGGAGGCATCGAACGCTCTCTTTACGCGGCGATCGGAATAGGGTTTTTTGTTACATCGATGCTTTTTTCGGCGGTCGTTTTCGTAAAAAGTTTGCTTTTTCTCCTTGTGTACCAGGCAGTTGCCTGGGCGTATTCGGCGCCACCTTTTCGGTTGAAGCGTTTCCCGATCATAGCTTCCTCTGTAAGCGCTGTCGCGAGCGTTTTGATATTGATGCTTGGATATATCGTATTTTCTCCCGATGGAACCGCAAAAATGCTTCCGGTGTCCATTGTCTTTCTTTTTCTGTTTGTCTATACCGTCTCGATCCCGCTCAAGGATTTCAAGGATATCGAGGGTGATCGGAAGGATGGCGTCTGGACGCTTCCCGTGCTCCTTGGCGCGGAATGGGCGAAGATTGTCATCGGATCTGGAATTTTTCTCTCGTTTCTTGCAAGTGTGTTTGTGTTTCGGGCGCCAGCGCTTTTTTTTCCGGCGCTTCTTTTCGGCGGGGCATCCTTTTGGACGGTCGTTTCCATGAAACAAAAAACCGGCAGGGTTACCTACCGGTCGGTGTTTTGGTGGATTTTGGGGATAGTTGCTCTTTATGGGTTGTGGGCGGTGGGGATACTTCTTTGAAGACGTTTCCACTCTTCTGCTGACAATTCCTCCGCTCTCGCGTTTTTTGGTTTGCTGATGTGTTCGAGGATGCGTTCGATGGTTTCTTTGGAAAACTCGGGGTGGGTGGCGAAGTTGTTGGCGAGGGTTTTGCGTTTGGAAGCGAAACCTATTTTTGCCAAGCGAAGGATGCGTTCGCGTGTTTCGTTTTGGAGTCGTCCGGGGCTGGGCGTGATGCGGATGACGGCGCTTTCGACTTCCGGCGCGGGGAAAAATGCGTTTCTCGAGACAGTGAAGAGGATCTCCGCGTGTCCAAAGAGCGCAACTGAAAGCGAGAGGAGGCTTTGTTTTCCGTCTTTTGCAACAATACGCTCGGCGACTTCTTTCTGTACCATGAGAATGATTTTGTCGGGCGCGGGGTTGAGGGCAACGAGGAGGCGGATAATTTTCCCGGTAATTCCGTAGGGGATGTTGCCGAAAATGGACCATTGTCTGAACTCCGATTTTGACCGTGATTCACTTGATATTTTGGATGGACTTGATGAAGATGGAGAAATCGGGAGCTCTTTCTGATCGATGAGGGAAGGGATGTCGGTGTGGAGGATGTCGGCTTCAATGATGGAAACATTGGAAGAAAGCGGAAAACGACGAAGAAGCCCCGGGATGAGTTCGCGGTCGAATTCGAGCGCGATGACATTTCGCGCACGCTTTCCGAGTTCCTCGGTGAGCGCGCCCTCTCCGGCGCCGATTTCGAGGATCGTATCGGAGGGGTTGACTTCCTCGGCTATTTTCCGAAGGACGCTCTCGTCGCGGAGAAAGTTTTGACTGAAGGATTTTTTGGGAAACATGGGGTAGAATAGAATGGAGAATGATGAATGGAGAATGGAGGAGATGAAGTGAATAGTGAATCAAATCGGAAACATGGTTTCTATTCCCCATTCAATATTCCACATTCTCCATTCAATTCCTAATTTCTTCCATTGTGACTTCGATGATGCCGGCGCCGAGGGAGGCTATTTTCTCAAAAGCGACGGCATCGAGGTCGATGATGCGATTCTTTCCGAAGGGACCGCGGTCATTGATGCGAACGATGACACTTTTACCATTGGCGACATTGGTGACGCGGACATGGCTCCCGATCGGGAGCCAGGGGTTCGCCGCCGAGAGCGTCCCGGTGAAGCGATACCACGACCCTAATCCCGTGTGCTTCTTCCCGACCTCGACCTTGGTGCCTTGGGTCACGATTTCCGGCACGGGTTCTTTGGTAACGATGCTTTTCTTTTGCGTTTTCTTGATAATTTTCCCATCGTGAGAGATGATTTCGTACGTGATTTCGCGAATGCCCTTCTCGCCTTTTTGGCTCACAAGGCGCTTTCTCCATGAAAGTGCCGAGTCTTCGGATTCTTTGGTTTCGAAGGGAATCGACTTTTGTGTGATTTCTTCGCGAATGTCTACCTTGGTGATGGAAATCTTGACGTCGTCCGTGAGCGCTCGCTCCGGCTCCGGTGTGATGAGGTCGTTTTCCCCAATCATTATCCTCTCCGCATCGAGAAGTTGTCTCACGGTGCGGAGTGTCGTCTCGCCTTCTCGTTTCCCTTCTTTGGTTTGAAGAGTATATTTTTTGGCGGAAGCGAGGGTGATGGTGGTATGCGGTGCAAGAGGCGTTTCCTTGCTTGGCGAGAGCGCATCATTTTCGGCAAAAGGGATACCCGCGCGAGTGAGAAAGTTCTCCACATTCTCTCCAACGCGCGCCGTTTCCGGAAGCGACAAATCTTCAATGGTGACACGAATCGGAAATTCTTTCGCTATTGGCGGGTTCTCGATCGCCTTACTCTCCGGAAACAGAAACACCGCCGCGCCACCGATACCAACGGCGCCCACTGAAAATCGAACGAGTCGTTTGTGAAATAGTTTCACCACGTCCCCATTGTGCCTCGAGAGGGGGAGGAGAGTCAATGTTATTCACTCCGTTTTGAAGCGGTACTGTACGGCTTCGGCGAGGTGGGTGGGGGTGATGTGGTCGGATGTTTCGAGGTCGGCGATGGTGCGGGCGAGTTTGATGAGGCGGTAATAGGCGCGGGCGGAGAGGCGCATAGAGGAAACGGCTTGGCGCAAAAGATCTTTGCCGGCTTGGTCGAGGGGGCATATTTCACGGAGGAGGGCGCTATTCATCTCGGCATTGGTGAAAATCCCTTTCCCTTCGAAGCGTTTTCTTTGAATATCGCGGGCGCGTTCGACGCGGGCGCGGATGTCGAGGCTCCGCTCGGCATCGCCCGGGGCTTCGAGTTTGTCGAAGGGGACGCGCGGGACTTCGATATGGAGGTCGATTCGGTCCATAATGGGGCCGGAAATGCGCGTTTTGTAGCGACTCGTCTCGCGGGGCGAGCAGGAGCAGAGGCGTTCGGGGTCGCCCAAGTTCCCGCAGGGGCAGGGATTCATTGCGGCAACGAGGATGAAGCGCGCGGGAAAGTGGAGCGAGCCCTTGGCGCGCGAGACCGTGATGTGGCCGTCTTCGAGAGGTTGGCGGAGGTTTTCCAAGACGCTTTTGGAGAATTCGCCGAATTCATCGAGGAAGAGGACGCCGCGGT
>Ga0268298_10005178_pt1 | contig 12348 bp, 13 predicted proteins | sample WWTPWeurt_MetaG_FD_194462 | JGI IMG/M metagenome (GOLD analysis project Ga0268298, IMG submission 194462) | Activated sludge microbial communities from WWTP in Nijmegen, Gelderland, Netherland - WWTP Weurt | ecosystem: Engineered > WWTP > Aerobic digester > Activated sludge | place...
CCCCCTGAGACTGCAGTTGCAGGGTGTCCCCGATATCGAGCCTGATCTCGTCAAAACCGCACTGGTCATCGGCTGGCTTCTCGCCACTATCCGCGGTATTGAGGCGCGTCTCGCTGATCGGAAGCTTACGAAAAAGCCCTCTCTCCATCAGCGCCTTCTTCTGGCTTTCGGTTTCGACCACGACCCCACGCGCCAACAGGAGCTGTTTCCTGTCGTCATAGAGCGCCCATGGCACGGGCCTGCCGATTTCGACTTCGCCGCTATTGACTCGTACAAAAGACATCACCCGCCCGCCGTGTGAACACAAGTGAGCGGGATATCGTCATTACAGAGCGCGACTTGAGGTATTAATTTTTTACGATGTGAGAGACTGCCACAGAGGACGATGCCTCCGTATGTCGGATGCCGAAGGTGGAACTCGGCGGGAGCGAGCGAGCCTCCAAATTGGCCGCGGCGGCACAGCACCGCAGACCTTGAGGCTCAGCCGAAATCAGGCAGTCTGTGCCGCAGCCGATTCAGTTTGGGTCGACTCAGGCGGAGTGCAAGCGGACGAAGCGTCCTCGCAGCCGGCCGTCGGCGAATTACGGATTTCACCGGTTTCGGTGTCAAATCCGATTGATTCGATATAGGACGACAACGCGGAATCCATCGTCGCCACATGATTGTCGAACCACAGCGGCATCTCCTGGATCAGCTGCCGGCCGATCGCCGCATCACCTCGCTCCATGCGCTTGCGCACGTCCCGGCACACGGCCAACACACGATCATGTTCAGCTTTGTGGCACCCGGGGAAACCGATTTTCGCCATCCAGGCATTTTCCTGCTCGAAGTGCTCGACGGAGTGCTCAATGAAAGCATCCATCGCGGCCAGCAATTCAGCACCCGACACGTTCAGCAGCCTGTTGTAGGCGTCGACAAATTCGACGTGGGTCTTGTCCATCGGCTCAAGGCCGAGAGCGAGTTTGTCAGTCCATTCCATGGCAGCCATACTGAAAAACCTCAAAGCTTGAATAACGAATGACTCTACGCCAGCACGCGTGCCCTGCTCCCTGAGCCAGATCAAGCACGCGCAGCTCGAGTCGCAATTATTTGACGAGTTTCAAGTGGCTTCGGCCGCCCTTGGGTGGCTCTGGCGACTCATCGGGAAGGTCGGCAAGCTGCGGAACAAAACCCGCCGATGCCGAATCAGATTCGGAGTCGTCCCCGGGCTGTTCGACAGCGGGGATCTCAGAGACTTCAAATGCCATGCCGTGACCGTTTTCCCGTGCATAGATGGCAGCAACGTTCTCGATTGGCACGGATATATTCTGCGCGACGCCACCGAAACGGGCCTGAAAAGCAATCAACTCGTTGCCCATGGCCAAGCTCTGGGTAGCATCCGGACTGATATTGAGGACGATCTGGCCGTTCTGGACAAACTGGCGCGGCACCATCGTGTGCCGGTCCACGGCGACAGCGATGTACGGAGTCAGCCCCTGATCGGTGCACCACTGAAAAATTGCACGAATCAAATAGGGCTTAGTGGAGATTTCACTCATGGAGGTGAACCTTCCGGCGAGAATCAGAGGAGACCACAGCCTGCAAAAAAGGCTGAAAACCAAGACCTATGAACAGGGCCTGTAAAAAGTAACGCAAGGAATCCGGGCCAGCCCCGGGAGGCTGTAACCCGGAATTCAATCAACGCCGCATGACTTTCTCGGACGGGGTCATCGCATCGATGAAGCCCTGACGGCTGAAGATGCGCTCAGCGTACTTCATGAGCGGCGCAGCAGAGCGCGGCAACTCGATTCCGTAGTGATCAAGACGCCACAGCAGCGGTGCGATGGCCACATCAAGCATGGAAAACTCATCGCCCAGCAGGAATTTCTGCTTGGTGAACATCGGAGCGAGTTGGGTCAACTGATCACGCACATGGGCGCGCTCCTTTTCGGCGCCCTTGGGATTCTTTTCGAGGGCCTCAATGTGGGAGAACAGTTCGAGCTCGAAAGTGTGCAACAGCTGGCGGGCCCGAGCACGCATGATCGGATCCGGCGGCATCAACTGGGGGTGCGGAAAACGCTCGTCGATGTACTCGTTAATGATGTTCGACTCATAGAGTACGAGATCGCGATCAACCAGCACTGGCACACGGTTGTACGGGTTGATAACCGCGATGTCTTCCGGCTTGTTGAAGAGATCGACATCAATCACCTGGAAATCCATGCCCTTCTCGAAGAGCACGATACGGCACCGGTGACTAAAAGGATCTGTCGTTCCGGAATACAAATTCATCATCGTTGTGTTACCCCACGAATACTCTAAATCACGCACCACGCGCCGTGCGCGTGGTGCGTCTTGCTCACTGATAGCAAGAGATTGCATCGGCAAAACAAACGCCAATTAATGGATGTCTTTCCAGAAATTCTTCTTCAGAAGATAGGAAAGGACAAAGAGAAGGCCAAGAAAGGCGATAACAAAGGCACCGATGGTCTTGCGCGTTTCAGCCATCGGCTCACCCATCCACACCAAGTAGGAAACGAGGTCGGCGGTCGCCTTGTCGTACTCATCCTTGGACATCTTGCCGGGCTTGCCCTGCTCGAGATGGATTTCCTTGATTTTGCCGCCGTGGCCGTCATCCTTCTCGGACACCTTGGCAAGTTGCTCACCCTGCAACTCATAGAGGACGTGCGGCATGCCCACGTTCTCGAAGATCACGTTGTTCCAGCCGGTCGGACGTTCGCTGTCCCGGTAAAAACCACGCAGGTAGGTGTAAAGCCAGTCGGCACCGCTGCCAAACTCGGAAGCTCGCGAACGGGCAACCACAGTAAGGTCGGGCGGAGCAGCACCAAACCACTGCTTGGCTTCGTCGCGCTGCATAGCGATACGCATCGGCTCACCGATCTTGTCGGCGGTGAACATCAGGTTGTCCTTAATCATCTGCTCGGACAAACCTATCTGCTGGAGCCGGTTGTAGCGCATGTAGCTGGCGCCGTGGCAATTCAGACAGTAATTGACGAAAAGCTTGGCACCGTTCTGCAGGGCAGCCGGCTCGGATGACACCGGAGCCTTGTCCAGGTGCAGCTCGGCGCCACTAGCAAAAGCAAGCAAGGGCGCGAACAGGAGAGCAGTCAAAAGTTTTTTCATGGCTTCTATTCTCATTAACCGGTCACGCGATCAGGCACAGGCTTGCACTTGTCGATCTTCGACCACACCGGCATCGTCAGGAAGAAGAGGAAGTAGTACAGGCTGAACAGTTGAGCCACCGGGGCGCCCGGAATCACGCCGAAGAAAGCGTAGGACGGCGGTTTGGTGCCCAGAAAGCCGAGGATCGCAAAACCGATGATGAAGATCGTCAGCAGCGTCTTGAAAATCGGGCCGCGATAGCGAATCGACTTCGCCGGGCTACGATCGAGCCACGGCAGGAAGGCAATGATCACGACACCGCCACCCATTGCAACGACCCCCCAGAACTTGGCATCCAGGCCAAACAGCGGCCATACCATCGCACGCAGCAGCGAGTAGAACGGCGTGAAGTACCAGACCGGCGCAATGTGCGGCGGAGTCTTCAGCGGATCAGCTGGAATGAAGTTGTTGTACTCGAGGAAGTAGCCGCCGCCTTCAGGCGCGAAGAACACGATGAAGGAGAACACGATCAGGAAGCCCACCACGCCCACGATGTCCTTGACGGTGTAGTAGGGGTGGAAGGGAATGCCATCCAGCGGGTGGCCATCGGCGCCCTTCTTCTTCTTGATTTCGACGCCATCCGGGTTGTTGGAGCCAACTTCGTGCAGGGCAACGATGTGGGCGGCCACCAGGCCGATCAGGACCAGCGGTACGGCAATGACGTGGAAGGAGAAGAAACGGTTCAGGGTCGCGTCCGAAACCACGAAGTCCCCGCGGATCACGACGGAGAGGTCGGGACCGATGACGGGAATCGCGGAGAACAGGTTCACGATAACCTGGGCACCCCAGAATGACATCTGCCCCCAGGGCAGCAGATAGCCCATGAAAGCTTCAGCCATCAGCGCCAGGAAGATCAGGGTACCGAAGATCCAGATCAGCTCGCGGGGCTTGCGGTAGGAGCCGTAGAGGATGCCGCGGAACATGTGCAGGTAAACGACGACGAAAAACGCCGAAGCGCCCGTGGAGTGCAGGTAGCGGATGATCCAACCACCCGGCACATCGCGCATGATGTACTCGACGGATGCAAAGGCTACCGGCACACCCGACGCGTTAAGAGATGCGTCCGGCTTGTAGTGCATCACCAGGAAAATGCCGGTGACGATCTGCAGCACCAGCACCAGGAGGGCCAGCGAACCGAAGAAATACCAGAAGTTGAAGTTCTTGGGCGCGTAGTACTCGGAGAGATGCGCCTTGTAGGTCGACGTCAGCGGAAAACGCGCGTCAATCCAGTCCATTACGGCTTGAGCTTTGGTGGTCATCGTTTATGCCTTTCCGTCTTCGCCGATCAGGATCTTGGTATCGGCCACGTACTTGTGCGGCGGAATTTCGAGATTGTCCGGAGCAGGCTTGTTCTTGTAGACGCGGCCAGCCATGTCGAAGGTGGAACCGTGACAGGGGCACAGGAAGCCGCCGGGCCAGTCGTTGCTTACACCGCTTTCGGCTCCGGTCTTGAACTTGTCAGACGGAGAGCAACCCAAGTGGGTACAGATGCCGACAGCGACAAGGATTTCCGGCTTGATGGAGCGGCCTTCGTTCTTGGCATATTCCGGCTGCATCGGCTTTTCGGAATTCGGATCGCTGACTTCGCTCTCGGTCTTCTTGAGCGAGTCCAGCATTTCTTTGGTGCGATTGATGATCCACACCGGCTTGCCGCGCCATTCGACAGTCATCATCTGGCCCGGGGCCAGCTTGCTGATATCCACTTCCACCGGAGCACCGGCGGCTTTTGCCCGCTCGGACGGCGTCAGGCTTGCGACAAACGGAACAGCGGCGGCTGCAACAGCCACGCCTCCCGCCGCCGACGTCACCAGCAACAGCTGGCGCCGACTCCCATCCATTTTTTGATCCACGCTCATGGCCCACTAACCTCAATAAAAGAGACTTCGAAGATCGCAATACCGAAAACTCGCGGAGTATAGCGAAAATGCGCATCCAAAAAAAGGGCTGCGTCGCTAAACCCGCGCCAGCATTGAAAAATATCGAATTTCAGGGGGATCTTCCGAAGGCGCCGACATGGACTCTCCCCCATCTGGACTCTCGACATCGCTGCGCCACAGCACGCCGGAGCAAGACCACCAGCGGCATAATCTCCAGCCGCGCATGAAATCCTGCCACACACAGAAACAACAGCATCCCGATGCCACCCACACTCTTTTTGTGCACGCTTTCGCTCATTCTGCCAATTCTGGCCGCCACTTCCGCACATGCAGAAGCCTGGCCGTCCGCCCTTGAGGCGAGCCTTGCACGGGCAGGAATTCCCCATAGCGCAGCTGCGCTGCTTGTCCAGGACGTGGACGCCCCCACACCTCTCATCGCCCACCGCAGCGGGGAAGCCATGAATCCGGCGTCAGTCATGAAGCTGGTCACATCCTACGCAGCCCTTGAGCGGCTTGGGCCAGCCTTTAGCTGGAACACCCGCGTGGCCGGCAATGCCGACATCGACAACGGAATACTGCATGGCGATCTGTTCGTCACGGGCGGCGGCGACCCCCGCCTCTCGCGGGAGCGTCTCTGGCTGCTGCTGCGGGAACTCCGCACCCAGGGCATCCGACGCATTGGCGGTGACGTGATCACCGACCGGAGCTTCTTCCGCCTCCCGCGCCACGACCCGGCGGCTTTCGACCTGCGCCCACTGCGCCCCTACAACGCCGGCGCCGACGCGCTGTCGGTTGACTACAGCACCATGCGCATCCGGGTAGTACCGACGCCCAGCGGCGCCATTGCGACGAGCGACCCACTCCCCACCGGCATCACGCTCAACAGCCGCATCCGGCGAACATCCAGCGTCAGCTGCGGCGACCCGACCGCGCAGCTGACAGCCACGAAAGCCGAGACGCCAGCCGGACTTCAACTCAATCTTGAAGGATCGCTTCCGCAGGGATGTGTCGAGCCTTTTGACTGGAACATTGCGCCACTTCCACCGGATCAACTCTTCGAAGGGGTTTTCCGCACGCTGTGGCAGGAACTCGGCGGGCAAATCGACGGCCGCTTCCGTGACGGCCCCACACCACCGCAAGCCCGCCTGCTGGCCGGAACGGTTTCCCCCAACCTGCCGGAAGTGCTGCGTGACATGAACAAGTGGTCGAACAATGTCATCGCCCGTCAGGTGCTCGCCACGCTCGGCGCACTTGCGGAACCGGGCGGGGATTCAATCCCGGCCGGAATCGCCGCAGTACACAGCACATTGACGGCGCACGGAATCGGGACTGCAGGGCTGGTAATCGAGAACGGTGCCGGACTGTCACGAAGCGAACGCATCAGCGCCGACACCCTCGGACAACTGCTGATCTCGGCCTGGCGCAGCAAAACGATGCCGGAACTCGTTTCGTCGCTACCTGTGGCCGGACTGGACGGCACCGCGCGGAGACGCCTCCCGAACAGCCCGGCAGCGGGCTACGCTCACGTCAAGACAGGCACCCTGGACGGCGTTCGCAGCCTTGCCGGCTACGTGCTGGCAAGAAACGGACACCGTTACGCTATTGTGCTGATGATCAACCACCCCAACGCCGGCGCCGCCCGGGACGTTCAGGATGCACTGATTGAATGGGTCGCCGGCCTTTGATCGGCCCGCGAATCACTCGCCGTAGGCGTGGCGCTGGAGCGCGTCAAGGGGAATGACGTCCAGCGCGGCCATGTGGGTCGCGGCGAGCACTACTGGCGGAGCCACGCCCGCCTCCCAGGCCTCGCGCCAGCGAAAAGCGCAGAGGCACCAGCGATCCCCTGGCTTGAGGCCGGCAAAACGGTATTCAGGGCGCGGAGTGGACAAATCATTACCGCGCACCGAACTGAAATTCAGGAACTCTGCCGTCACCTTGACGCAAACATGATGACGCCCCAAGTCGCCCGGATCGGCCTCGCAGCACCCCGTACGCATCCAGCCCGTCAGCGGGTCGTAGCTGCAGGCCTGCAACGCACCGCCAAGAACGTTGAAGGCATCGCGGAGCGGCATGTTGTCTTGGTTGCTCAATCCGGGTACCCCTGTGGGTTGGAAGATTGCCAGCGCCACGCGTCGGCACACATTTCGTCGATGCCGCGGTGCGCACGCCAGCCAAGCTCCTGCTCGGCGAGGGCGGTTTCGGCGAAGCACTGAGCCACGTCGCCGGGACGCCGGGCGACGATCTCGTAGGCGACCTTCCGGCCACTGGCCTGCTCGTAGGCCTTGACCACCTCAATGACGCTGTAGCCACGCCCGGTGCCAAGATTGACCGTCAGGACGCCCGGCCGTTCGACCAGCCGACGCACTGCGGCCACATGCCCTGCCGCGAGGTCCACCACGTGGATGTAGTCGCGGACACCCGTGCCATCGATCGTCGGATAATCACCACCAAAAACCCGCAATTGCGGCAAACGCCCAACCGCGACCTGGCTCACGTAAGGCATCAGATTATTGGGCAGGCCGTTGGGATCTTCACCGATACGGCCGCTGGCGTGGGCGCCAACCGGATTGAAATAACGCAGCAAGGCCACACGCCATTCCGGGTCAGCCGCAGCCAGATCGGAGAGCACGAACTCCATCATCCACTTGGTGCGTCCATAGGGATTGGTCGGGCCGGTGGGAAAATCCTCACGGATCGGCACACTGGCCGGGTCGCCATAAACCGTGGCCGACGAGCTGAAAACCAGCGACTTGACGCCGGCCTCGGCCATGACTTCGGCTAGCGCCACCGTGCCGGCGATATTGTTGTCGTAGTACATCAACGGCTTCGCGACCGACTCACCAACCGCCTTGAGGGCGGCGAAGTGAATGACCGAGTCGATGACATGAGAGCGAAACAACTCGCGCATGGCGGCCTTGTCGCGGATATCGGCGCGGTAGAAGGCTGCGAGCTTGCGCCCGGCGAGTTCCTCAACGCGGCGCAGAGCCTCAGGCTTGCTGTTGCAGAAGTTATCGACAACAACCACGTCGTATCCCGCAGCAAGCAGTTCGACGCAGGTATGAGAACCGATATAGCCGGCACCGCCGGTCACTAGAATTGTGGGCATGCTGTCAGTGGCACGGAAGAATAAAAGACGTGGGCATGATGATACATGCACAGCGGAAACCAGCCGCCTTACTGACTGACTCTTTCCGCCATCAAATAGCGCCTTTGTCACGCAGGGCCACGATCTCCTCCATGGCGAGGCCAAGCCCGGCGAGGATTTCGTCGGTGTGCTCGCCAAGCTTCGGCCCAAGCCACTCGGTGGAGCCCGGCGTACCGCTAAGCTTGGGCACGATTCCAGGAATGTGCATGGACTGACCATCCGGCAAGGTAGCGGGCTCAAACATGCCACGCGCGGCAAACTGAACATCGCGGAACATGTCAGCCACCGAGTACACCGCGCTGGCCGGCACCTCCGCCGCCTCCATCGCGGCGAGCACCTCGTCTCCGTCGCGAGCCTCCACCCAGGCGCCGATGAGCGCATACAGTTCGTCAGCCCGCGCATCGCGGCCTGCGTTATCGGCGAGACTGGCGTCGTCAGCCAGATCCGGCCAACCGACAGCACGCATCAGGCGCCGGAAGATCGCATCGCCATTGCCGCCGATGATGATGTGGCGGCCATCGCGGGAGGTATGGGTATTGGACGGCGTAATTCCTGGCATGACGTTGCCGGTACGTTCGCGAACAAAGCCCGCCACATCGAATTCCGGCACCATGCTTTCCATCATCGCGAAGACCGCCTCGTAAAGGGCAACGTCTACGATCTGGCCGGCTCCACCATTGACTTCCCGGTGGCGCAGCGCCATCAGCGCGCCAATGGCAGCCCACAGGGCGGCGATGGAGTCACCGATCGAAATACCCGTGCGCACCGGCGGACGGTCGGCAAAGCCGGTGATGTAACGCAAGCCGCCCATCGACTCGCCGATCGCCCCGAAGCCTGGCCGATCCTTGTATGGCCCGGTCTGGCCGAAGCCCGACAGACGCACCATGACCAGCCCGGGATTGGCCGCCGACAGCACGCTCCAGCCGAGGCCAAGCTTTTCGAGCACGCCGGGACGGAAGTTCTCGACGACGATATCCGCCTCGGCAGCAAGCCGCTGCACGATGGCAAGACCTTCCGGATGCTTGAGATTTGCCGTGAGCGAACGCTTGTTGCGGGCCTGCACCGACCACCACAGCGAAGTGCCCGCATGCAGCTTGCGCCACTGGCGTAGCGGATCGCCGCCGTCGGGCGATTCAACCTTGATCACCTCGGCACCGAATTCGGCGAGGATACGCGTACAGAAAGGGCCGGCGATCAGGGTGCCAAGCTCCAGCACCTTCACGCCGGCAAGCGGCTTGCTTTCATTGCTCATGAGGTGCTCCGCAGCGCGTGAAGTTCAGAGAGAACGACGCTCGACCAAGGCCTGGGCGATGGTGCCCGTATCGGTGTGCTCCAGTTCGCCACCAACAGGAATGCCGCGAGCGATACGGCTGACCTTCAGGCCGCGGCTGCGCAGCAGTTCGGAAATCATGTGGGCGGTTGCTTCGCCCTCATTGGTGAAATTGGTGGCAAGGATCACCTCCTGCACCTTGCCGTCGAAGGCCCGGGCGAGGAGTTTTTCCAGCCCCAGTTCCCGCGGCCCGACACCATCGAGAGGCGACAAACGCCCCATGAGAACATAGTAAAGACCGTGGTAGCTGTGTGTCTGCTCCAGCATCGCAAGGTCAGCCGGCATCTCGACGACACACAACTGGCTGGCATCACGCTGCACGTTGGCGCAGCGTGCACACACCTCATCCTCGCAGAATGTGTTGCAGCGGGAACAGTGACGCAACACCTCCAGCGCGTGCCCGAGGGCTGTTGCAAGCCGCGCCGCGCCGCGCTGGTCGCGCTGCAGCAGGTGATAGGCCATGCGCTGGGCCGATTTTGGCCCTACGCCCGGCAGACAGCGCAAGGCTTCGATGAGGGCATCGAGACTGGAAGGAGATGTCACGGGAGCTTGATCAGAACGGCAGCTTGAAGCCCGGCGGCAGGTTGAGCCCGGAAGTGAAGCCGGACATCTTTTCCTGAGTCGTGGACTCGACACGGCGCACGGCGTCATTGACGGCGGCGGCGACTAGATCCTCCAGCATTTCCTTGTCGTCCATCACCGAGGGGTCGATGGCGACACGGCGAACGTCGTACTTGCAGGTCATGATGACCTTGACCATACCGGCGCCGGACTGTCCTTCGACTTCGATGCTGCCAAGGCTGTCCTGCATTTTCTTCATGTTGTCCTGCATTTGCTGGGCCTGTTTCATCAGGCCTGCGATGCCGCCTTTCATCATGGTGACTTTCTCCAGAGAGGGTTAGAGGGATTTGACAGACGCTTCTTCCAGTGTCGCATCGAAACGTTCAATCAGCTCGCGAACAAAAGGATCCTGCTCCAATGCGGCGACCGCTGCGGCATGTCGATCGGCCCTTTCGGCCTGATTGCGCTGGGCCGGTGTAAGCGTCTCGATCTCGCCGACTTCGACATTTACTCGCAAGGGGCGACCAAAGTGCGCCGAGAGAGCCTCCTGCAACTTCTCTGGGCCACCGCGGTTGATCTGCAGCAGATGTCGATGGGTGTGGGACAGACGCAAACTCAGCACGTTATCGGCAACACCAACGAGTTCGCTATGCTGGGCAAGCTCGCGGTTAAATCCACCAAGACCGAGCTCTCCAAGCAGCGCATGCCAATCGAGGGTAGCCGACAGAGGCTCTACAGCCACCGCACGCGCAGGAACCGGGACGACGGGTTCGGGAAGACGCGCCTCGACGGGAACCGGCGCAGAAAGCTCGACGGGCGCAGGCCGCGGAGCGGCACTGACAGGCGCAATTTCATCGGCTTCGGGAGGCAGATCCTCCCACGGCGGCACGCTGCTGGCGAAATCCGGCGCAGCCGCCGCAGGGGCGGCAGCCTGGACCTGCACCTCGGCAGCCGCGGCGACGGCGGCTGACGCCGCCGGCGGAGAAACATCAATCCTTGCAGGCACAGGCGCCGAAGCAACTGGACGTGGTGCGGCTGTGACGGAGTTGGGCGTGCTTGCTGTCGGTGTCGGCGGACGCGCAGCAGTCTGGTTTGGCGCCCGCATCGCAGGCGCAGCAACTCGGGAAGCGCCCGGCATGGCACGCGCCCGCCCCTCGCCCCCCCCTCCAGCCAACACCCCTCCCAGCCCTGCAGGCTGCTCCGGACGGAAGGCAAACAGGCGCAGCAGCGTCATTGAAAAACCGGTGGTTTCATCCGGAGCCAGCGGCAGCTCGTCGCGCCCATGAATGACGATCTGGTAAGCCAGCTGCAGGAATTCGGGATCGAAAACCTCGGAATAAGGAGCCAGGCGAGCCGCCTCGAACTCATCCGTCAAGGCTGCGGGAGCGAGCTGCGCCAGCGCAATGCGATGCAGCAGGGCAGCCAGGGACTGCAATGCCGACTCGAACGACAGGCTACGCGCCTCCATGCCTTCGACGGCGGCCATCAGCGCCGTCACATCGCCGGCGCGCAAAGCATCAAGCACAGCATAAAGGTGATCATCACCAACGGTGCCGAGCATGTCCTGCACCGCCTGCTCCTCCACCTTACCGGCGCCGTGGGCAATTGCCTGATCAAGCAGCGACAGGGAATCGCGCATCGAGCCGCTGGCGGCCTTGGCTATATGGCGCAGCGCGCCCGGCTCGAAGGGAACAGCCTCGGCTTCGAGCAGGCGCGTGAGATGGGCAACAATGTGCCCGGGCGGCATCTGCTTGAGGTTGAACTGGAGGCAGCGGGAGAGCACAGTAACCGGAATCTTCTGCGGATCGGTTGTCGCGATGATGAACTTGACGTGCTCGGGCGGCTCTTCGAGGGTCTTCAACATCGCATTGAAGGCATGACCGGTGAGCATGTGCACTTCGTCGATCATGTAAACCTTGTAGCGCCCCTGGACCGGCGCATAGACAGCCTGATCGAGCAGTGCCGCCATGTCGTCCACACCTCGATTCGAGGCTGCGTCCATTTCCACGTAGTCAGGAAAGCGGTCGGCATCAATTGCCAGACAGGCAGAGCACTGGTTACAAGGCGTTGCCGTGACGCCGGTTTCGCAGTTGAGCGCCTTGGCGAGAATGCGCGAAATGGTGGTCTTACCAACTCCGCGGGTTCCGGTAAACAGATAGGCGTGATGCAGGCGGCCGGAGGAAAGCGCATGAATCAGGGCTCGAACCACGTGCTCCTGCCCGATGAGAGTCTCGAAACTGCGTGGGCGCCACTTGCGCGCAAGAACTTGATAA
>Ga0268298_10005179_pt1 | contig 12348 bp, 12 predicted proteins | sample WWTPWeurt_MetaG_FD_194462 | JGI IMG/M metagenome (GOLD analysis project Ga0268298, IMG submission 194462) | Activated sludge microbial communities from WWTP in Nijmegen, Gelderland, Netherland - WWTP Weurt | ecosystem: Engineered > WWTP > Aerobic digester > Activated sludge | place...
TAGATCACCGGCGTCTTGTGGCGCCAGCAGTGCGGGTAGCTGTGCACGATGGGCTGGGTGGCCATCAGGCGGCCGTGCCCGCGCAGCGTCTCGATGACGTGGGCGCAGGCCTTCCAGATGTGCTGGCCGCCGAAGAAGGGCAGCTCGTCGGCGTAGACGCCGTTGCCCTGCACCGGGTTGAGGATGTCGTCGTACTTCAGGCCGTGGGCGACGCAGCTGTTGAAGTCGTCCAGACCATAGGCCGGCGCGGAATGCACGATGCCGGTGCCATCCCCGGCGGTGACGTAGTCGGCCAGGTACAGCGGGCTCTTGCGGCGGTAGGAGTATTTGCCACCCTGCTCGGCCGTCAAGGTGTCATGCAGCGGGTGGCGGAACACCTGGCCGCGCAGCGCCTCGCCCTTCGCGGTGGCGAGCACCTGACCTTCCAGGCCGAAGCGCGCCAGGCACTTCTCGACCAGCTCCTCGGCCAGCAGCAGCACGCCGCGCGGGGTGTCCACCAGCGCGTAGGTCAGTTCCGGATGGGCGTTGAGCGCCTGGTTGGCGGGGAGGGTCCAGGCCGTGGTGGTCCAGATCACCGCAAAGGCGCTCTTGCCTTCATCTTGACCCGGCAGCGCTTCCAGACCGAAGGCGCGGGCCAGGCCGGCGGCGTCGTCGGACTCGAAGGCCACGTCCAGCGTGTCGCTCTTCTTGTCGGCGTACTCGATCTCGAATTCGGCCAGCGAGCTGCCGCAGTCGAAGCACCAGTACACCGGCTTGAGGCCGCGGTAGACGAAGCCGCGCTCGATCACGCGCTTGAAGGCGCGGATCTGGCCGGCCTCGTTGGCCGGGTCCATCGTGCGGTAGGGGCGCTCCCAGTCGCCCAGCACGCCCAGGCGCTTGAAGTCACCGCGCTGCAGCTCGATCTGCTCGGTGGCGTAGGCGCGGCTTTTCGCCTGCATGTCGTCGCGGCTCAGGTTGCGGCCGTGCTTCTTCTCGATCGCGTTCTCGATCGGCAGTCCGTGGCAGTCCCAGCCGGGGATGTACTGCGCGTCGAAGCCGGCCAGCTGGCGGCTCTTGACGATCATGTCCTTGAGCACCTTGTTCAGCGCGTGGCCGATGTGCAGCTTGCCGTTGGCATACGGTGGGCCGTCGTGCAGCACGAACAGCGGCGCGCCCTTGCGCGCGGCGCGCAGGCGCATGTACAGATCCCCCTCGTTCCAGTCCTTGACCCAGCCCGGCTCGCGCTTGGGCAGGTCGCCGCGCATGGGAAAGGGCGTGTCGGGCATGTTCAGCGTGCCACGGTAGGCGCTGGCTTCGGGCTTGGCAGTCGGCGCTGCAGGGGAAAGGGGTTGGTCAGACATGGGGGCGACTCAAGGCAAGGGCTTTGACAAGCTCAGTCCGGAGGGACCGCAGAAAAAGCATCGGGGGGCACAAACCGTTCGCCCTGAGCTTGTATGGTGGGCGGCGACCGGGGCGCTTGACTCGTCTAAATTCGGTCGCGCGTGGTCTGGCGGTGGGTTTCCGCGTGCATGGACGCAAAAAACGCGCGCGCATCGTCGCAGTCCCTGGCGATGCCCGCGGTCAGGGCATCCAGACTGTCGTACTTCAACTCATCGTGCAGTTTGTGCAGCAGTTCCACGCGGATGATTTTACCGTACCCACCATCCGCACCCAGGGCCTGCGGCCATTGCAGGCAATGGGTTTCGAGCAGGACGCGCCCGCCGTTCACGTCGTCCGGGCCCAGCGACGGGCGGATGCCCAGGTTGGCCACGCCCGGCAGGGGGGCGGACCCCAGCCCGTGCACCAGCACCGCGAAGATGCCGCTGGCCGCGGGGTTCCAGTGCGAAAAGCGCAGGTTCAGCGTGCGAAAGCCGTCGCCCGCCTGTTGGGTGCTGGCGCCAAGATCGCGGCCGAGCTTGCGGCCGTGCACCACGTGGCCGCTGATGCAGTACGGGCGCCCCAGCAGCCGCGCGGCATCAGCCAGCCGGCCGGTGCCCAATGCGTCGCGCACCGCCGAACTGGAGACGCGCAAGCCGTGCACCTCGTAGCTGTTCATGCGGGCGACGTCGAAACCCAGCGCCTGGCCGGCCGCGTCGAGCATGGCGTAGTCGCCGGCGCGTTTGGCGCCGAAGCGGAAGTCGTCGCCCACCAGCACGTAGCGCACGCCCAGACCCCGCAGCAGGACGTCATTGATGAAAGCATCGGGCGATTGCGAGGCCAAACGCCCGTCAAACGGCAGCACCACCACCTGCTGCACACCGCAGCGCTCGAGTTCGGTGAGCTTGTCGCGCAGCGTGGCGATGCGCGCGGGGGCCAGTTCTGGCTTTTTCAGCGCGCCGGCGAAATAGTCGCGCGGGTGCGGCTCGAAGGTCATCACGCAACTCGGCACGCCGCGGTGCGCGGCCTCGTTGTTCAGCAGCGCCAGCATCGCCTGATGCCCGCGGTGAACGCCATCGAAGTTGCCAATCGTCAGGGCGCAGGCGGGCGCGACGCCGGGGTGGTGGAAGCCGCGAAAAACCTTCATCGGGAAGTATTGTTTTGGTAGCAGAAAGTGCCCATCTGGCACTGGAACAGACGCAAAAATGTCACGAAAACAGGGTATATTGTGACCTAGCAGGCGCGTCGAGTTTCATTCATCGACCGCTTGGCACTTCAGCGTTCCGTGTCAGTGGTTGTTCGACTGTTGGAAGGAGGCGTGTCGTGAAGGTCTTGAAGCTGTCGGCCCAGGGGTTGCCGCAGGCGTGGATCTCGCTTGAGCAGGCGGTGATTCATTACGCCGCGTCGGATGTGCGCTGGGAAGCCGGGCAGGAGATTGCTGTCTTCCGCGGCGGACACAACGCTGTCTCGGGTGAGCAGTCGATCATCACGGTCAACAGCATCATCGGCACCCGCGGCGTGCCCAACATCAACCCCTTCGACCTGCGTCCCGGCCTGACCAACGGCAAGCTGTTCGCGCGCGACCGCAACGTCTGCGCCTACTGCGGCGATCTGTTTCACGAAGATGAACTGACCCGCGAGCACATCATTCCCTTTGCCCAGAACGGCCGCGACCACTGGATGAACGTGGTCACCGCCTGTCGGGCCTGCAACCACCGCAAGAGCAGCCGCACACCCGAGCAGGCGCGCATGCCGCTGCTGTACGCCCCCTATGTGCCCAGCCTGTGGGAGGACTTCATCCTGCGCAACCGGCGCATTTTGGCCGACCAGATGGAGTTCCTGATGGCGCATCTGCCGCGCACGTCGCGGCTGCATGGCTGAGGGCTTAACGGCGGGTGGCGTGAAATGGGGTGCCCATGGCAGCCCACTTTCTTTGTATCTGGCCCATCAATCGGGTTCAGGCGCCTTCGATGGGCACCCGGCCGCGTGTCCTCTCAGGCAAACACCCCGGCCGTGTCCTGCATGCGGGCTGACACCTCGCCCAGATGGTGCAGCGTGTCGCCAAACGTCATTTCCAGCTGGGTCAGCTTCTTGAAATAGTGGCTCACGATGTACTCGTCGGTCACGCCGATGCCACCGTGCAGTTGCACCGCCTGCTGGCCGACGAAGCGCATGGAGGTGCCAAGCTGGTACTTGGCCCGGGACAGTGCGCGGCGGCGCTCGTCGGCGGGGGCGTTGAGCTTGAGGCTGGCGTAGTAGCTCATGGAGCGGGCCAGCTCCAGCTGCATCTTCACGTCGGCCATGCGATGGCGCAGCGCCTGGAAACTGCTGATGGCCACGCCGAACTGCTTGCGCGTGTTCATGTATTCCGCGGTGATGGCCACTGTCTTGTCCATCACGCCGACCGCTTCGGCGCAAGCTGCGGCAATGCCGATGTCGATGGCGTGTTCGAGGGCCGCGAGGCCGTCGGTGGTGATCAGGCCGGCCGGCGCGTTCACGAGTTGCAGGTCAGCGGCGCGCGCGCCGTCCTGCGTGCCGTAGCCGCGGGTGGTGACGCCGCTGGCGTTGCGCTCGACCAGGAACAGGGCGATCTTGCCGTCCACGGTGGCCGGCACGATGAATGCATCCGCCTGGTCGCCTGCAGGGACCATGTTTTTTGTAGCAGATAACGACCATCCGGCGCTGGACTGGGTGGCTTTGGCTTCGCAAACATCGAGTCGGTAGCGTGCCTTGCGTTCCTGGTAGGCCAGCACCACCAGGGTTTCGCCCGAGGCGATCTTCGGCAGCCATTGCGCCTTGAGCGCATCGCTGCCGTAGCCCGAGAGCACGCCGCCGGCGATCAGCGTCTGGGTCAGCGGCTCGAGCACGATGCCGCGGCCCAATTCCTCCAAGACCACCATGCCTTCGACCGGGCCCATGCCCATGCCGCCATCGGTCTCGGAAATGTAGAGGCCGGCCAGGCCCAGTTCAGCCAGTTCGTTGTAGGCCGCACGGTCGAAACCGCCCGCCGCCACGGTCTTGCGGCGGCGCTCGAAGTCGTAGCCCTTGTCCACCCACTTGCGCACGGCGTCGCGAAGTTGTTCCTGGTCGTCAGAAAAGTCGAAATCCATGTTGGTGTCTCCTTAACCCAGAACGACCTGGGACACGATGGTGCGCTGCACTTCGTTGCTGCCGCCGTAGATGGTGGTTTTGCGCATGTTGAAATAGGTCGAGGCCAGCGGCGCATTGGCCACCACTCCGCCGGGGAAGCCGCCCAGCGCGCCGGCGGCTGCGTCACCCTGCCAGCCGGCTTCCATGGCCTCCTGGATCAGCGGCAGGCTGTAGGGGCCGGCCGCCAGCATCATGAGTTCGCTGTAACGCTGCTGGATCTCGCTGCCGCGGATCTTGAGCAGGCCGGCGATGTCCAGCGAGTTCTTGCCCGACTTCTCGGCCGACAGCACCCGCAGCACCAGCATCTCCAGCGCGACGACGTCCACTTCCAGCTTGGCGATCTCGTCGCGAAAGCGGGTGTCTTCCCAGACGCCTTCGGTTTTCGCGATGCGCTTGAGTCGCTCCAGTTCGCGCTTGGCGCGGTTCACGTCGGCAATGTTGGTGCGCTCGTGGCTCAGCAGGTGCTTGGCATAGGTCCAGCCCTTGTTTTCCTCGCCGATCAGGTTTTCGGCGGGCACCTCGACGTTGTCGAAGAAGACCTCGTTGACCTCGCACTCGCCGTCGAGCAGGCGCACCGGGCGCACCGTGACGCCGGGCGACTTCATGTCGATCAGAAGGAAGGAGATGCCGGTTTGCGGCTTGCCCTCGGAACTGGTGCGCACCAGGCAGAAGATCCACTCGCCGTACTGGCCCAGCGTGGTCCAGGCTTTCTGGCCGTTGACGATGTATTTGTCGCCCCGGCGCTCGGCGCGGGTCTTGAGCGAGGCCAGGTCCGAACCCGATCCCGGTTCGCTGTAGCCCTGGCTCCACCAGACCTCGCCGCTGGCGATGCCCGGCAGGAAGCGTTGTTGTTGCTCGGCATTGCCAAACGCCATGATCACCGGGGCCACCATGACGGGGCCGAAGGGCACGACGCGGGGGGCCCCGGCCAGCGCGCACTCTTCTTCGAACAGGTGCTTTTGCACGGCGTTCCAGCCCGGGCCGCCGAACTGTTTGGGCCAGCCATGGCCCAGCCAGCCCTTCTTGCCGAGGATCTTGCCCCAGCGCTGCATGTCGTCGCGGCTCAGGCGCAAGGCGTTGTGCACCTTGTGCGAAATGTCGGCGGGCAGGTTGTCCTTGACCCAGGCGCGGATGTCTTCGCGGAATTGCTGTTCTTCAGGGGTAAATGCCAGATCCATGGGGTGTCTCCAGAGAATTCAGGTTTTTAGCACGGTCGTTCGCTCAGGGCTGTCCACCCTGCGACAAACCCAGCTCGGTGCAAAGTCTTTCGACGGTCTCACGCAGCTGGGCAACCTCGTGTTCCAGGCTGTCCATGCGACCCTGCAGGTGCGACAGTTCACCCACGCCGGGCATATGGGCCTCGTACGACGTCGCGGCCAGTGCCATGTCGACCGGCCCGCACACCAGGTGGGCCCAGCGCTGCTCGCGGGCACCGGGGGCGCGGGGCAGCTTGACGACCAGCGGGCCGCCTTTTTCCTCGGAGCGGTCCTGAAGCTCTTCCAGGAATCCCTCGACCGAGGAAATGTCGGCAAATTTGTACCAGCGCTCGGTGTTGATGCGCAGCTCGCCGGCGGTCTGCGGCCCACGCAGCATCAGCAGGCCCAGCACCACGGCCGACTGCTCGGGCACATGGAAGACGCGCTGGAAGTTGTGCTCGAAGCGCGTGACGCGCCCCCCACTGGTCTCGAACACCAGCGACAGGCCCTTCAACGCGTCCAGGGCCAGCTGGGCCTGTTCGTCATCGATCTGCATGATCGGGTCTCGTGCGGTCTTCTGGTTGCAGCCGGTCACGACCATGTTGAGGGTGAGCGGGTAGCTGTCGGGCACGGTGCGGGCTTTTTCCATCAGCGTGGCCAGCACGCGGGCTTCGACAGGGGAGAGGGGGCGAATCGACATGGCGGGGATAATGAATCGGTAAGAGTGAGAGCCGGCGCATCAGGCCGGTTGCGCAAGGTAGCAGAAAAAATGAAGAACATCGTGATTCTGATCTCGGGCGGCGGCTCCAACATGGCAGCCATTGTTCGGGCGGCCCGCCGCGACGGCTGGAACGAGCGTCTTGGCACACGCGTCGCGGCGGTGATCAGCAACCGCGCTGACGCAGGGGGACTGACACTTGCCCGGGAGCGCGGGATCGCGACGGTTGTGGTCGATCACAAGGCCTTCGGCTCGCGGGAGGCCTTCGACAATGCGCTGAAGGCCGAGATCGACGCGTTTGAGCCGACTCTGGTGGTGCTGGCGGGATTCATGCGCATCCTCACGCCCGCCTTCGTCGCGCATTTCGAAGGGCGGCTGCTCAACATCCACCCCTCCCTGCTGCCGGCGTTCCCCGGTTTGCACACGCACCAGCGCGCGCTGGATGCCGGCTGCCAGGTGGTGGGCGCCACGGTGCACCGGGTTACGCCCGATCTGGATCATGGTCCGATCCTGGCACAGGCCGCGGTGCCGGTGCTGCCGGGCGACTCGGCCGAATCCCTGGCGGCGCGCGTCCTGACGCAGGAGCACCGGATCTACCCGCAAGCCATCGCACGCCTGCTCGCCAGTCACTCCTGAAAACATAGCTGAGACCGACCGTTTGACGCTGGGGGAGTGCTACTGTTTGTCGGAAATGCGGGCAAAACGGGGCTGGCGGACGCCTTCGTAGGTGATTTCCTCTCCGAACATGGCGGCCGGGCGGACCCAGAGGCCCCGTTCGCCATACAAGGCGCGGTAGAGGGTCATTGGCTCCAGCGTTTCGCTGTGGCGGGCCGTGCCAATGACGTCGTACAGACCGCCCTTGTAGTGCCGGTAGCGGCCGGGCGGGGTTTCGATGAGGAGGGGCAGGGATTCGGACATGGTGAACAGGGCACAAGGGTTGAGGGTGGGACAATACGGCCCATGCATCCTAAAGCCCTGCTGGACGCCTGCGCCGAGATCGTCAGGCTTTCGCTCCAACTCGAACATCCGGCCGACGCCACGGTTTCTCGCTATTTCCGTGAGCACCGCTCGCTCGGTCCGCGCGAGCGTGCCACGCTGGCCGAGACCGTCTACGCCGTGTTGCGAAAGAAGCTGCTGTTTGAGCACATGGCCCGCTCCGGCAGCGGTGCCAAGGAGCGCCGGCTGGCGATCCTGGGCTTTCATGGGCCGCGCGATTTCCTCAAGAGCGCCCTGACCGAACAGGAAAAGAACTGGCTCGACCAGTGCGACACCGTTCAGCCGGGCGACCTGATGGAGCACCATCGCCACAATTTGCCCGACTGGCTGGTTCAGCCACTCAAGGAGCAACTCGGCGACGAGTTCTGGCCGCTGGTGGAGAGCCTGAGCCAGAGCGGCACGCTGGATCTGCGGGTCAACACTTTTACCGACAAACGGACCGACGTGCGCAAGGAGCTGGCCGCCGCCGGCATCCAGTCGACGCTCACGCCGTATTCGCCCTGGGGTCTGCGCATCGAGGGCAAGCCGGCGCTGACCAAGCTCGATGCCTTTGCCCGCGGCGCGATCGAGGTGCAGGACGAAGGCTCCCAGCTGCTGGCGCTGCTGCTCGAGGCCGGACGCGGCGAGATGGTCGTGGATTTCTGCGCGGGCGCGGGCGGCAAGACGCTGGCCATCGGCGCGGCCATGCGCAGCACCGGGCGCCTGTATGCTTTCGACACCTCGGCCCACCGGCTGGACGCGCTCAAGCCGCGACTGGCGCGCAGCAAGCTGTCCAATGTGCATCCGGCGGCTATCGCCCACGAACGCGACGATCGGGTCAAGCGCCTGGCGGGCAAGATCGATCGGGTGCTGGTGGATGCGCCGTGTTCGGGCCTGGGCACCTTGCGCCGCAACCCTGACCTGAAGTGGCGGCAGTCCCCCAAGGGCATCGAGGAAATGACGGCCAAGCAGGCGGCGATCCTGCAGAGCGCGGCGCGTTTGCTCAAGCCGGGTGGCCGGCTGGTGTATGCCACTTGCAGCGTGCTGCCGCAGGAGAACGAAGCGATCGCCCAGGCCTTTTCCGCCGCCAACAAGGATTTCACACCCCTTGAAGCCCGCGACCTTCTGACCCATCTGAAGGTGGCGCATGCAGCCAGTCTGTGCAGCGGCCCCGCCACGGGTGGGGAGTACCTGCGTCTGTGGCCCCACCGGCACGGCACAGATGGCTTCTTTGCGGCCGTCTGGCAACGCAGCGGTTCCTGATCCCAGGTCCTGGCTGGCTCCCTGGCCACGAAGGCGCAGGGCACGAAGGCTTTACCACTAAAATGGCCGGCCGCCGTCATGGCACGTTCCCCCACTCTTGAAAGTAGTTCTGATGATGGTGTTATCTCAAGGGGCCGTGCTGGATGCGGCCGTCGACTGGCTGTCGAAAGGATGGCTGAACCTGTCGTGGTGGCAGCTGGTGCTGGTCACTCTGGCGATGACCCACATCACGATCGTCAGCGTGACGGTATTCCTGCACCGGCACCAGGCCCATCGCGCCCTGGACCTGCATCCACTTCCCTCGCATTTCTTCCGTTTCTGGCTCTGGCTCACGACCGGGCAGGTGACAAGAGAATGGGCCGCCATTCACCGCAAGCACCATGCCCGTTGCGAGCAGGCCGAAGACCCGCACAGCCCGCATGTGTTCGGCATCCGCAAGGTGCTGTTCGAAGGGGCGGAGCTGTATCGCACCGAATCGAAGAACCAGGAAACCCTGGCCCGTTTCGGTCACGGCACGCCCGACGACTGGATCGAGCGCCACCTGTACACGCGCTTTTCGTGGCAGGGCGTGGGCCTGATGCTGATCATTGATCTGGCGCTGTTCGGTGTGGCCGGCCTGACTGTCTGGGCCGTTCAGATGGCCTGGATTCCGGTCACTGCTGCCGGCATCATCAATGGTGCGGCCCACTACTGGGGCTACCGCAATTTCGAGGCGCCGGATGCCAGCACGAACATCTCACCCTGGGGCATCCTCATCGGCGGTGAAGAGCTGCACAACAACCACCATACCTATCCCACGTCGGCCAAGCTGTCGGTCAAGCCCTACGAGTTCGATATCGGGTGGATGTACATCCGTCTGATGCAGTCGGTCGGCCTGGCATCGATCAAGAAGCGCCCGCCGAAGCTGGCTTTTGGCGATATCCGGCCGGTGGCGGATGAAAAGACACTGGAGGCCGTGATCGCCAACCGCTATGAGGTCATGGCGGGGTACGCCCGTCGCATGCGTGCAGTGGTACGGCAGGAAATGGACACGCTGAAAGCCCGCCAAGTGGATGCCGAGGTGGTGGTGGCCGCACGGCGCTGGCTGCACCGCGACACCGACAAGGTGCCGGTGGCGGCGCGCTCCCAGCTTTCAAAAGCGCGCTCCGCCAATGCCGTGCTCGACAAGATGGTGGTGATGCGCGAGGAGCTGCGCCAGCTCTGGCTCAATACCTCGCACTCGCGCGAGCAGCTGGCGGCCGATCTGCAAGCCTGGTGTCGCCGCGCCGAGGACAGTGGCATCGCCGCGCTGCGCGAATTTTCGATGCAGCTTCGCGCTGCGCGCGTGCAGACGATCTGACGCTGGACCTGGACGCCCCGCAAATCGGCGGGCCCCGCGCCGGTCCGCCCGGGCAACAAAAAACCCGCTCTTGGAGCGGGTTTTTTGTGGGAAACCAGCGCCGAATCACTTCAGCTTGGTTTCCTTGTACTCCACATGCTTGCGAGCTTTCGGGTCGAACTTCATGATCGACATCTTCTCGGGCATGGTCTTCTTGTTCTTGCTGGTCGTGTAGAAGTGACCGGTGCCGGCTGTGGATTGCAGCTTGATTTTTTCGCGTCCGCCTTTGGTTGCCATGATTCAGCTCCTTATGCTTGGCCGCGCGCACGCAGGTCTGCGAGCACGGCTTCAATGCCGTTCTTGTCGATCAGTCGCAGGGCCGCGCTGGAAACGCGCAGGCGCACCCAACGGTTCTCGTTCTCGACCCAGAAACGACGGTATTGCAGGTTCGGCAGAAACCGGCGCTTGGTTTTGTTGTTGGCGTGGGAAACGTTGTTCCCGACCATCGGGCCTTTACCCGTTACTTCGCAGACACGTGCCATGTGGACACTCCGATCAAACAGCTGGAGCCGTTGAACAACCCTGAAGCATTCAGGACTGCCGGCTTTCAGCCTCACCTCGCCAGAAAAGGGTGGCGGTAACCCGATCTGCCAGACGCAGCGCCCGCACAGGCAAGGCGCGCCATTATTTGGCAAAGCCTTGAATTATAACGAACTTTAGTGAGGCAGTCTCAGCCTGCGCTTTGTTCCAGGTAACGCTGGGCGTCCAGCGCGGCCATGCAACCGGTGCCCGCGCTGGTGATGGCCTGGCGGTAGACGTGATCCTGGACGTCGCCAGCCGCAAAAATCCCGGGTACGCTGGTCTGGGTGGCGAATCCCTTGAGACCGCCCTGCGTCACGATATAGCCGTTTTCCATGGCCAGTTGTCCCTGGAAGATCTCCGTGTTCGGTGCGTGGCCGATCGCGATGAAGCAGCCCTGGAGTTCCAGGTCTTCGGTGCTGCCGTCACTCACGTTCTTCAGTCGGATGCCTGTCACGCCGCTCGCGTCGCCCAGCACTTCGTCCAGCGTGCGGAAGGTCTTGAGGACGATCTTGCCGGCGGCGACCTTCTCCATCATCTTGTCCACCAGAATGGGCTCGGCCTTGAACTTGTCGCGCCGGTGCACGAGGTAGACCTTGCTGGCGATGTTCGACAGATACAGCGCCTCTTCCACCGCGGTGTTGCCGCCGCCGACCACGCAGCAGATCTGATCCCGGTAGAAAAAGCCGTCGCAGGTGGCGCAGCCGGACACGCCCCGGCCCATGAAGGCGGTTTCGGACGGCAGTCCAAGGTATTTGGCAGAGGCGCCCGTGGCGATGATCAGTGAGTCGCAGGTGTAGGTGCCGCTGTCACCGGTGAGCGTGAACGGCCGCTGGCTGAAGTCGACGGCATTGATGTGATCGAAGACGATCTGCGTCTTGAAACGTTCGGCGTGCTCAAGAAATCGCTGCATCAGATCCGGGCCCTGGACGCCGTGGACGTCAGCCGGCCAGTTGTCCACCTCGGTGGTGGTCATGAGCTGGCCACCCTGGGCGATGCCGGTGACCAGGACAGGGTTGAGATTGGCGCGCGCCGCATAGACGGCGGCGGTGTAACCGGCGGGGCCGGAACCGAGAATCAGGACTTTGGCGTGTTGGCTGTTGGGCATGGTGTGGAATCCAGTGGGGCGCTATACTGCGGCCGGTATTCAAGCGGGTTGCCAGTCAGGCGCCGGCAACCCGGGACACGGACCCGCCCGGGATGCAGGCGATGCAGAATATGCGGCAGGCAAACGGTCGGGAAGACAGCTTGCATTGTACGAATCGGGCGAAGAACCCCCGCAGCTGAGGTTTATCCAGATGGCCATGCTCTCCAATCTCGATCTGATCCGCAGGGTTCCCCTGTTTGCCATGCTGACCGACGCCCAGGCCACCGCCGTGTCCGATGCGATCGTGAAACGGCGCTACAAACGCGGCGACAACATCGTGGAACAGGGCAAGAAGAGCAACGCACTGTTCATCATGCTGACCGGGCGTGCCCGCGTCATCAGTGGGGACGGGCGCGGCCGCGAAGTGATCCTGGCCATCCTGCAGCCCGGCGACTACATTGGCGAGATGAGCCTGATCGACAACGAACCCCATTCGGCGACCGTGCAGGCCGAGATCCAGACCGATGTGCTGGAGCTGGCGCGGGTCGATTTTGCGCGCTGCCTGCCCGAGAACACCTCTATGGCCTATGCCGTCATGAAGGGGCTGGTGCAGCGGTTGCGCCATGCGGACCGCCAGATCCAGTCGCTGGCGCTGATGGATGTGTATGGCCGGGTGGCACGCGCCCTTCTGGAGACCGCAACGCCG
>Ga0268298_10005180_pt1 | contig 12347 bp, 5 predicted proteins | sample WWTPWeurt_MetaG_FD_194462 | JGI IMG/M metagenome (GOLD analysis project Ga0268298, IMG submission 194462) | Activated sludge microbial communities from WWTP in Nijmegen, Gelderland, Netherland - WWTP Weurt | ecosystem: Engineered > WWTP > Aerobic digester > Activated sludge | place: Netherlands...
TCTTCAAACTCTTTGGCTTCTGACTTCTTAGTACTCTTTGCCTTGTGTTTCAATGAGCCATCTTCCTTTACAAAATCTTTTAGGTGTTTTAAATTAATAATACCAATTGCTATTCGGTAATATAAATCTAGCACTGAAGGGGCTTTAAAAAAATCAACCAGCAAATTCAAACTTTCATTATTGAGCGTAACTTTCATGGAATGCAGCTTGCGCGCCAATAGTTCTTTTCCGTCAGTCGCCAATTTTCTTTTCTCTTCTTTTAAAGAGGCTTTTATTTTAGATTTTGCACGGGCTGTAACAACAAAATGCAGCCAGTCTTCTTTAGGTTTTTGTTTTTGTGAAGTAAGCACTTCAACTTGGTCGCCACTCTTTAACGGATGACTTAATGGTACCAACCGATTAGACACTTTAGCACCGATGCATTTTTCGCCAATGTGTGAGTGAATTTCGTACGCAAAATCAAGCGCAGTTGCTCCTGCAGGGAGCTTTATTAATGCACCCTTTGGTGTAAATACAAAAATTTCTTCTGCAAATAAATTCAGTTTAAAATCATCGATAAAATCCATGGCATTGGTTTCCGGATTTTCGAGCATTTCGCGTACTTTATTTATCCATGCATCCAAAGCATTTTCGGCAGCTGATTCTTTGTATTTCCAATGAGCAGCATATCCCATTTCCGCAATATCGTCCATGCGTTCGGTTCGAATTTGAACTTCAACCCATTTCCCTTCCAAGCCCATAACTGTGGTATGCAAGGATTCGTATCCGTTTGCTTTAGGCGATGAAATCCAATCGCGCAGCCTGTCGGGGCTAGGGTGATAAAAATCGGTAACTATACTATACACACGCCAACAGTCAGATTTTTCTTGCTCAAGTGGAGTTTGAATAATGATTCGAATGGCAAAAATATCATACACTTCTTCAAAAGGAATATTCTGTTTTTTCATCTTTTGATAGATAGAAAAAATTGATTTTGATCTTCCTTTGATGTCAAACTTAAATCCTTGTTCGGTGAGCGTGTTTATAATGGGTAAGCTAAATTTATTGATGTAGCGTGTTCTTTCTTTTTGTGTTTCTTTTAATTTTTGACTGATAGAATTATAGGCTTCAGGTTCAGTGTATTTTAAACCCAAATCTTCCATTTCGGTTTTAATGGCATTTAAACCTAGTCGATGCGCAAGCGGTGCGTACAAATAAAGAGTTTCGGATGCAATTTTAACTTGTTTATCGCGCGCCATACTATCGAGTGTGCGCATGTTGTGCAAGCGATCGGCGAGTTTGATTAAAATCACCCGTATGTCGTCGCTAAGGGTGAGCAACATTTTACGAAAGTTCTCTGCTTGCAAGGAAGAGGTTTGATCGAAAACACCTGAAATTTTAGTGAGTCCGTCAATAATTTTCATAATTTTTTCGCCGAACATTCCCTTGATGTCTTCAAGCGAAATATCAGTATCTTCAACGGTGTCGTGCAGCAAGGAGCAAACAATTGCAGTAGTTCCTAGCCCAATTTCACTAACTGCAATTTGAGCAACGGCAATGGGGTGGTAAATATAGGGTTCGCCTGATTTACGGCGCATGTCCTTGTGCGCATCAACCGCCAATTCAAAGGCTTTTCGGATAATAACTTTATCGCCCTTTTCCATGCGTGAAGCATTGGATTTTAATAGGGTACGATAACGCTTTAATATTTCTTTCTTTTCAGCAACAAGGTCTATGGTTGGGGTATCCATGTATGTTTATGGGATGAATTTTATAAATTATCGAGTCAATATTTAATCACAGCAAGATTAAAAAAATACCGTGAAGAAGAAAAGTTCCTTAAACAAATGTTTTACCCGGCAAAGAATTGAATTTATCAATTACAATATTCATCTGCCACAGCAATCGCTTTAGAAATAATATCCAAACCTTCATCCATTTCTGCTTTGTTGATGCACAAAGGAGGTGCAGTAAAAATGTAATTCCATCGAACAAAAGTAAACATACCAAGTTCAGAAATTTTAGCTGCAACCTTGTTCATAATTTCCATTTCAGCCGGAGATGCATTCCAAGGCGCCATTGGCTCTTTGGTTTTGCGATTTTTTACCAACTCAATGCAACCCAATAGTCCGGTATTTCGGTAATCTCCAATACTTGGATGTTTCTGTTTTAATTTCTCCACCTCAGCATCCATGTAGCGGCCCATGTTGGCTGCATTTTCAATCAAATTTTCATCTTCATAAATTTTCAACACTTCAACAGCTGCAGCACAAGCCACAACATGCGCTGAATAAGTTAAACCAAGCGGTAGAGGTTTATCATTAAATGCACTAATAAGTTCTTCTTTAATAATCATCCCACCTAGTGGAATATAGCCACAGGTAAGGCCTTTAGCAAAGCACATAATATCGGGAACAACACCGTGATGATCTACTCCAAACCATTTTCCGGTTCTACCAAAGCCACTCATCACTTCATCGCAGATCAATAAAATGCCATATTTATCGGCTATTTCACGTACTCTCTTCCAGTAAGTGGGTGGGTATTTTATGCAACCGCTTGAGCCACTTTCGCCTTCCATTAATATAGCAGCTACATTTTGAGGGCCCTCAAATTTAATAACCCGCTCCATGTGGTTGGCAGCATTTTCAGCACATTCTTCAGGAGTTTCACTGTTCCATGGGCAACGGTAAAAAAATGGATTTTCAACATGAATAAAATTTCCGGGTTGTTGTCCGTCATGCGGAAGTTTACGTGGATCACCACCTACAGCCATAGCACCATAAGAAGCACCGTGGTAACTTTGATAAAGCGAAACTATTTTTGCTCTACCCGTATACAATCGTGCAAACTTGATAGCATTTTCAATAGCTTCAGCACCGGCGTTGGTAAAGAAAGTTTTTTTCAAAGAACCGGGAGTAATTTCGGCCAATTTTTTTCCAAGTGTGCCGCGAGCTTCTGAAACCATTCCGGGATGCACAAAACTGAGTTCTTGCATTTGTTTCACAACAGCATCAGTTACCCGCTGATGACCATGACCAATGTTCATGTTCATGAGCTGTGAAGAAAAATCGAGGATTTTTTTTCCGCTGCGATCATAAATGTAAACGCCTTTGGCAGATTTAATATTTAAAGGATTTAACCCGGCTTGCTTGCTCCAGGAAAAAATGGTGTAATCGAGGTTGTTTTTAAGAATTTCTTCTTTTTTGGAGATGGTTAGTGTTCGCATTTTGAGTTTTTTTAATTACTGGATGATTATTTTACCCGTACTGATATTTTTTTCACGATTAAGAATAGAATACAAATATAAGCCACGAGCAGCTTTTATTTCAAATGAATTAACTGATTCTTTTAATTCTTTACTGACAATAATTTTTCCTAGAATATCAAACAAAATGAATTCATATTGGAATCCATGCATGTTATCTGGTAACGTTACATTTAATTGTTGAGTTCCAGCATTGATACCAATTGAAACGGCACTTACAGATGACTGGCTAGAAAGACCAAGAATAGAGCCTGTAATTGTATCGGTTCGGCAAAATAAGCAGCCTAGGGTATCTGAAATACATACACGATATATCCCAGCTGTGAGGTTGCTAATTGTATCACCAATAAGAATACCTGAGTTAGGTGACCATGAGTAAGAATAAGGAGGAGTACCGCCGCTAGGTTGCAAATAGATAGAACCATCGGTGCAGGTTATACAACTTGAGTTTTGAACTACAGATGTAACCAAGAGGTCGTTTGTAAATGTTTTAATGAGAACTACACTGTCACCCAAGGCGTCGATGATTTTTATTAAATAAGTTCCAGAACAAAGATTTTCAGTAAGCCAATTTACTTGTTGATTATTAATAAAATATGTAAACGGACTATATCCCGTTCCGTTTATGTATATTTTACCGGTACAAGTTGAATCACATGAAAATCCATATCCCGATGTAATTGCTTTAAAATTCAGGTCAATGTATTGAAATGATTCGCAGAATTCTTGGTTTTTAGAATCTACTGCTACCATGAAAATTCCATGTTCCCCTTGAGTGTCATAGGAAGCGCTATCTGCTCCTGGTATCAATATTCCATCTTTGTACCATTTAACGTAGAAATAGTCGGTGGAGAGTGTTAAATATGTATGAGACCCTGGACCTGCTGTAAGATTTTGATAACTTACTGTAAGCATGGTATTGTTCCGATTAATTGTAAGAAATATACTTTGTGTGGGTTGATAATATATAGAGTTAGAAATTCCATTACAACCATTTTGAGAAGATACTTCAACATAATATACACCATATTTTCTAACTACCATTTCATGTTGCGTCTCACCTAGAAGACTTTCATTAGGATACCTGTACCATTGATATGAATAAGAACTATCATAATAACAACTTAATTTAACACTATCCTCTCTACAATACATGGGGCTTCCAACCATTTCAATGAATAAGTTTTGTTGCGATGGATCTAAATATTTTTGAGTAGTGTAATGGCAATTGTTTGTATCAGAAACAGTAAGTTCATACAAAGAAGTATTTGTTATCTCTATTTGTGAAGTATCGCCACCTATAACTTGATAACTATTGTTTGAATTTTTTTTCCAAAGATAATTTCTATGGGCATCTTCTTTAGCAACGAGTCGTATGCCGGTACCTCCGCATGAAGGAGGATTTCCTATTACAGAAAATGAGCTATCGCTGATATTGGGAAGTACAGTAACATGAATTGCAGCACTTGTATCACTATAGCATAAATTGTATACATTCCTCATGAAAAGTTTATAGGTTCCACTTTCGGTTAATTTATTGGTAAAATATTGATAGTAAAAGTAGTATGCCGAATCATCCTTGAGAAGATAATACAAATTATTTGAAGAGTATTGGTTTATAGGAAGACTCCTTCCATAACACAAGGTGGTATCAGCCATAAGAATTTCTGGAGCGGCAATATGGAAAAAGGAAATATTAATACTATCTTTTGCAATATTGCCGATGGAATCTGTAACTGTTAATATGTAAAGTGTATTTTTTTTTATTGAACATATTGGATTAGCAAGCGTTGTATCATCTAACCCAAAAGAAGGTGTCCAAGAGTAAGTATATGGAGGTACTCCACCATAAGCTGTAAAGTTGTTATAGCCAAGTCGCACATTATAAGGTCCATATATACAGGAACTATAATCAGAACCAGCATTTGCAACAAGTTTATTCTGTTCAAAATAATAGGGAATGGAAACTTTCCAGCAAGCAGAATCACCTCCAGTTCTAACACTATAATATCCATCTCTGTTTGGAGAAATAGAATATTGATTTGCACCTGGAATCAGTGTATCATTGAGGTACCATTGAGCAGGGACGTTTCCACTATAACTAAACTGTAGTTGAGGACCTTGCTGTGTGATATTAATATTATATTCATTCCCTTCTAATTTTGTAAGTAGGAGTGAAGCTATACTTAAGCAACCATTAGAGTCTAAAGCTTTTACTTCTTTGATTCCACCGTTTCGAGCTATGTGAATAGGAGTTCCTAACATATAAGAACCATTCCACCAATAACTTACAAATCCTGAATCTGCAATCAACACAACAGAGTCTCCATTGCAAAAAGTAAGTGGATCATTCGAAGTAATATTAACTTGCTTAGAAACTATCTTATTAACATTAGTTGTTGATGAAGTGTCGGAGCCACAAGCATTAGAAAATATAACTCGATAACCACCTTCTAACCAGTTATTGGTTGTTAGGAAAAGATTTGGAAATATAGCATCTTCAATAATAGTATCATTTCGCAACCATTGGTATGAAAGGCCGCTTGCACCATTGGTATTCAGTCGGAGTGCGGAATTAGCACATACCGTTATAGAGCTGTCATTGGCATGTGGTGCGGTTGGTAGAGTAGAAAAGGCACTTACTTTGTGAGGGACACTTTGAAAAGTCCAACCATTGGAAAGAGAAACAGTGCAAGAATAATCACCGGATTGGTTAATTAAAATACTATCGGAAATAGCACCCGTATTCCAGAAATAGCTGTTGCCTCCATTGATATAAAGTACTTTATTTTGTGGATTGCAAACAGATGAATCTCCATATATTTTGTAGTAATACACATTGGTTCTGGTTTCATATATATCTCCACCATTGTTTTCACGCGTATCAAATGTTTCAGTTAGAAATCCATTCACGTCATAATATTTATATTCTTCATAAACATGAAATGTTGGAAGATAAATATTTGTGATCCAGGAGGTATTTTGTCCAAAGTTATTATAGGTAGCAGTCGTAAATGTTTCAATATGGTAATGCCCATTATCGAATATTGAATCACTTATCGTTGCTACATTTCCCAAGCTTGTATAAGTAAAATCAAGTTTCTCCCAAGTTACCCAATTACCATAATTAGTTATGCGATGCGTGGCTATTTTTTCATTTAAGGCATTAAAAAAATTAACTTTTCCTTCTGTGAAAATCCATTGGCTTAAGCTATCATTAAAGTACCCATTATCATAAATAGTATCAGGCTCATTATGGTTTGTTGAACTATAAATGTGCTTTACGTAATTCAAAACATTCCAAGTAGAGTCGGCTGTATTGAAATGATAACTCAAAATGGCAATTTTCCTATTTTGGGTATCATAAAATATAGAATCAATATTATCGCTTTGTATTGTTCCTTGATGATAATTGATATAATGAATACTTTCTTCTAGTTTGAACAATGTATATGTGTAATATATTTCAGCAGACATTTTCCATACACCATTTTCTAAATGACTAAATGTTTCTGAAGCTAACAAATGCCCCGGAAAATAGGTAAAGTTTTTTTTTGATTTACTATCAGGAGTTATGTATCCAAAGTGATTAAAAAAAGATTTACTGGTAAAAACAGTTTCAGTAATGTTGGTGTCAGCATCAAAGGTGTGTAAGGTAGTTTTAGTAGGATACCATCTTTGATTCGATGAATTAAAATTAAATTCTTTGATTTTGTAAAGTAGTTTATTCGAGTTGTATGAATCTTCTCTCAAATTATAAAGAGAATCATCTTCTCTGAAAACAGTTGTTATTATAGAATCTTGTTGAGCCAAAAGCTTTTCAAAAGGCAGAAAAAAAATAATAAGTAAAAAGAATTTAAAAGAATGCCACATGCAAATTTGCATTGTTAGTAAATTATTAGTTTTTGCCTTAAAAGAAAATCTAAAATCAACTCATCCAATTCGTCTTAGATTCCGGATTCCATTTAGTGGTGATTTTTTTCAATTTGGTCCAAAATTCAATTGAGCTTTTTCCGGTGATATCACCTACTCCAAATTTACTTTCGTTCCAACCGCCAAAAGAAAATGGTTCACGAGGAACAGGTACACCAATGTTTACGCCTATCATACCTGCACTAGCATTTTCCATTACATAGCGAGCTGTTCCACCACTTTGTGTGAAAACTGCTGCTGCGTTTCCATATGGATTTGCATTTTCAATAGCAAGGGCTTCATCAATATCATTGGCGCGCATGATGGAAATTACCGGTCCAAAAATTTCTTCTTTGGCTACGCTCATTTCTGGTTTTACAAAATCAATTACAGTTGGTCCTACATAAAATCCACCTTCTTTTCCTTTTACAATAGCTTTTCGGCCATCCACTAATATTTTTGCCCCTGCTGCTTCAGCTTCATCAATGTATTTTTCGATGCGTTCCTTTGCAACTTTTGAAATTACAGCACCCAAATTTTGCCCGGGAATTACTTTACGGGCATCTTCACAAATTTGATTGACGATATGATCAACCGGACCCACTGCAACCATTGCCGATGCAGCCATACAACGTTGTCCGGCGCATCCACTCATACTTGCAGTAACATTGCTCGCAGTCATAGCAGCATGTGCATCCGGCATTACTATCAAATGATTTTTCGCACCGCCTAATGCAAGTGCTCTTTTAAATGTTGAGGTGGCTCTTGCATACACCAATTTAGCTACTTTGGTAGAACCTACAAACGAAACAGCTTCTATTCCCGGGTGTTCGCAAATGGCTTCAACTATTTCTTTGTCGCCATTAACAATATTTAAAACTCCATCCGGCAATCCGGCTTCTTTCAGCAATTCGGCCAATCGAATACAACTCAAAGGAACTATTTCGGAAGGTTTTAAAATCATGGCATTACCTAATGCAATAGCGTTTGGTATGGTCCAGTTAGGAACCATATTGGGAAAATTAAACGGAGCAATACAAGCTACTACTCCTAAAGGAAAATGCTCAATGCGGCATTCTACACCTTTACTAACTTCCAATAATTCACCTGAAATTAATTGAGGCAGAGAGCATGCAAATTCAGTAAGTTCCACACTTTTATCAACCTCGGCATAAGCTTCGTCTTTAGTTTTACCATTTTCAATATGCACGAGTTCTGCTAATTCATCGCGGTGTTTTTCTAATAAGGTTTTATATTTAAAAAATACTTGAACACGCTCCTTGATAGGAACTTTGCTCCATACCTCAAAAGCCTTTTTTGCATTTTCAACAGCAACATCCAAATCCGATTTATTGCTCATCACTACAGTTGAAATCACCGTTCCATCAAGTGGACTAATAACTTCCATACTACGTGTAGAAGAAGAGTTTACAGATTTTCCACCCACATAATTTTTTACTTCCGGGTATTTTAATTTTATTGTTTCCATAGTTCTATTTTAGTAAAATCAATAGTTACAAACTTAAGGCTTGTTTTGATGAATGGCAAGTATTTTGGCTGCTTTTTTCACCAAACACTTGTTTGTACTAATTATTGATGATAGAGGCTTTTTGTACAGCTAATAAATGAACCATTATAAATTTGAATAAGCTGAAACAATTATTAATTGTAATTGTTTCAAAAGAGTTAGCTACTTTTAGTTCCCCAAATTAATTAACCATGCTCGGCTATAGATTTTCAAAACACAAGCCCCAACCGGATAAAACTCCATTCGAAAAACTATTTGATATTTTTAAGGAATTGCTCGTGCATACCAATGGTGATGCAAATGAAGCATTGAGTTGGCTGACAGAGTTGGATAAAAAATACACCCTCACTGATAAAGATTATGGTATGGGTGACTTTATCAATGACTTGAAAAAGCGGGGATATTTGAATGAAGATAAAACCAACGGATCCTTTGCAATATCCTCCAAAATGGAGCAAAGTATTCGTCAAGCTTCTTTGGATCAAATCTTTGGAAAATTAAAAAAATCAAAAAGTGGAAATCATAAAACTACTTTTACCGGCAAGGGTGATGAGGCAAGTAGTGACCGACGCGAATTTCAATTTGGGGATGCCTTGGAACAAATATCGATGACGGATTCCTTACGCAACGCTCAAATTAACCATGGTACAAATGATTTTCACTTAACCGAAAATGATTTGGAAATTGTAGAGAGCGAACACAAAAGCCAAACATCAACAGTGCTCATGATTGATATAAGTCACTCCATGATTTTGTATGGTGAGGATAGAATCACACCTGCAAAAAAAGTAGCGATGGCTTTATCAGAACTTATTACTACACGTTATCCTAAAGACACCTTAGATATAATTGTTTTTGGAAACGATGCCTGGCAAGTACAAATTAAAGATTTACCTTATTTACAAGTTGGTCCTTATCATACGAATACTGTTGCGGGTTTGGAATTGGCAATGGATATTTTGCGGAGAAAGAAAAATCCCAACAAGCAAATTTTTATGATTACAGATGGGAAACCGAGCTGTTTAAAAGAAGGGGATGGATATTATCAAAACAGTTTCGGATTGGATCGTAAAATTGTAAATAAAACATTGAATGCAGCAGCAGCTTGTAAGCGATTAAAAATTCAAATTACTACGTTTATGATTGCCAAAGATCCTTATCTGCAGCAGTTTGTAGAAGAGTTTACAGAAACAAACCAAGGTAAGGCATTTTATACCAGCTTAAAAGGATTGGGAGAATATATTTTTGAAGATTATACACGAAATAGAAGAAAAACAGTACGATAAAGTACAATTAAACATGCAAAGAATGTCGAAAGCAAAAACACTAGGAGAGTTAAAAAAAGCAGGATATAAATACAAGACAATTAAAGATGAATTAAGAGAAAATTTAATTCAAAAAATGAAAAACCATGAACCTGTTTTTGAAGGAATTGTAGGATATGAGGATACTGTAATACCGGATATTGAAAGAGCAATATTATCCAAACACAACATTAATTTACTTGGGTTGCGAGGTCAAGCAAAAACTCGTATTGCTCGATTAATGGTGAATCTTTTGGATGAATTTATTCCGGTTGTAAAGGGTTCTGAAATAAACGATGATCCTTTAAAACCCTTATCGAAATACGCAGTAGGATTGATAGCCGAAAAAGGTGATGATACCCCAATCGACTGGCTTCCTCGTGCAGAGCGATATGCTGAAAAATTAGCCACCCCCGATGTTTCAGTTGCCGATTTAATTGGAGATGTAGATCCTATAAAAGCAGCCAATTTAAAATTGAATTATTCAGACGAACGTGTTTTGCATTTTGGAATAATACCTCGCAGCAATCGTTGCATTTTTGTTCTAAATGAGCTTCCGGATTTGCAAGCTAGAATACAAGTTTCGTTGTTTAACATTTTACAGGAAGGAGATATACAAATAAGAGGCTTTAAATTGCGATTACCTTTAGATATTCAATTTGTATTTACCGCCAATCCTGAAGATTACACCAACAGAGGAAGTATAGTAACACCCTTAAAAGATCGAATCGGGAGTCAAATTTTAACCCATTATCCAAAAGACATTGAAACTGCAAAGAGTATTACTTTGCAAGAAGCAAAACTATCAAGCACACAAAAGTCAAGCATTAAAGTAAGCGATTTGGCGCTTGATATTTTGGAGCAAATTGGGTTTGAGGCTAGAATGAGCGAATACATTGATGCAAAAAGTGGAGTTTCGGCCCGACTGAGTATCTCGGCTTATGAAAATTTGTTAAGCACAGCTGAACGTAGAACCTTAATAAATGATGAAATACTAACTGTAGTGCGTGTATCTGACTTTACAGGTGTTATTCCCTCAATAACGGGCAAAGTTGAACTAGTTTATGAAGGAGAGCAAGAAGGAGCATATATTGTAGCACAACATTTAATTGGAAAAGCAATTCGAACTTTGTTCAGTAAACTTTTTCCATCTCCCGAAAAATTAAAAAAGAGTAGTGAAGCAAATCCGTATCAGCTTATTATCGACTGGTTTTCGATAGGCAATGAGCTTGATTTGTTGTGTGATTTATCAAACAAATCCTACCAAGATGCTTTGATGAAAGTTGATGGTTTAAAAAAAGTGGTAGAAAAATATCATCCAAGTATGAAAAATGCAGATCAATTATTTATGATGGAATTTGTTTTACATGGTTTGAGCGAATATTCTAAACTTAGCAAGAAGTCACTTGTAAATGGTTTAAAATTTAAAGATATGTTTAGTTCTGTTTTTAATATGGACGACATGGAAGGAGATGAAAAGTAAATCGAATATTAGTGCTAAGATTTAATTAATTCTTCTAAAAAAACTGTATGTATTTTATACTAGCTATAACAATCTTTTTGTTGCTTGTATTGCTTTTTTTAACACAACCCAAATTTGGTAAAATACCCAGCGCAAATAGATTGGCGAATATTGCTACTTCGAAAAATTACAAGGACAAAAAATTTCAAAATTTGAGTTTTACTCCTGATTTAAGTGAAGGTGTAACCTATACAAAAGTGCTACGTGAATTTATTTTTAACCGCAGTCAACGACTTGAACCGAAGGATATTTTACCTTCTGTACAAACTAATTTAAAGGAAATAAATCCTGATTCTAAATGTGTAGTTTGGTTTGGACATTCATCATATTTTATACAAGTGGATGGTAAAAAAATATTGGTCGACCCTGTTTTCAGTGGAAATGCATCGCCGGTAAGTTTTACTACCAAGAGTTTTAAAGGAACAAATTTGTATGGTGTTGATGATATGCCACACCTCGATCTGCTTATTATAACACATGATCATTGGGATCATTTAGATTATGAAACTATAAGCGCCTTAAAACCTAAAGTGAAACAAGTAGTTACCGGATTAGGCACTGCTCAACATTTGGAACATTGGGGTTTTGACAAAAGCATGTTGCATGAAGCTGATTGGGATGATAGTCTAAATTTTGAAGAAGGATTGATCATTCATGCTGTTCCGGCTCGTCATTTTTCGGGCCGTGGTTTAAAACGAAATAAAGCATTGTGGATGTCGTTTGTGCTTCAAACACCTACACTAAAACTATACATTGGAGGCGATTCAGGCTACGATACACATTTTAAAACAATTGGCGAAAAGCACGGTCCATTTGATATTGCATTCCTCGAAT
>Ga0268298_10005181_pt1 | contig 12347 bp, 3 predicted proteins | sample WWTPWeurt_MetaG_FD_194462 | JGI IMG/M metagenome (GOLD analysis project Ga0268298, IMG submission 194462) | Activated sludge microbial communities from WWTP in Nijmegen, Gelderland, Netherland - WWTP Weurt | ecosystem: Engineered > WWTP > Aerobic digester > Activated sludge | place: Netherlands...
CAGACCCAGCTCGGTGCCGTCGAAGAGCCCGTCGTTGTCGCTGTCCGGATCGAGCGCGTTGATGAGCCCGTCGCCGTCGCTGTCCACGCCGGGCTGCGGCTCTTGGCCGTCGATCACGCCGTCGTCATCGCTGTCCGCGTCGTTCGGGTTCGTGCCGATCGCGATCTCCTGCGCGTCCGTCAGGCCGTCGCCGTCCGAGTCGCCTGTGAGATCGTCGCCCGGGTGACCGGCCGTCGGGTCGCGCTCGCCCGCGTCGACCTTGCCGTTGTGGTTCGTGTCCTCGGCGCCGTCGAGCGCGGAGCCGCCGTCCGTGTCCGCGAGCACGGGGCTCGTGTGGGTCGCCGGGTCCGCGTCCGCGATGCACTGCATGGCCAGCGGATCCGTCGCCGGATTCGAGCAGTCCTTGCCCATCTCGGTGCCGTCCCAGAGGCCGTCGTTGTCGCTGTCCGGATCGAGCACGTTGATGACGCCGTCGCCGTCCGTGTCGATCGTCGGGTTGGGCTCCTGGCCGTCGATCACGCCGTCGTCGTCGCTGTCCGCGTCGTTCTTGTCGCTCCCGATGAAGTCCTCGGTCGCGTCGGAGAGGCCGTCGCCGTCGCTGTCGAGCAGCGTCGCGTCGTCCGCGCCGTGGCCGAGCGTCGGATCGATCTCGCCCTCGTCGATGGCGCCGTTGTGGTTCACGTCCTCGGAGCCGTCGATGACGCCGCCGCCGTCCGTGTCCGCGTTGATCGGGCTCGTCTTCGTCGAGGGATCCACGTCCGCCTGGAAGTGACCGGCAGCGACGTTGGTGTCCGGGCCCGCGTTGACGATGCCCATCTCGGTGCCGTCGAAGAGCCCGTCGTTGTCGCTGTCCGGATCGAGCGCGTTGATGAGCCCGTCGCCGTCCGTGTCGTCCGCGGGGTTCGGCTCGGCGCCGTCGAGCACGCCGTCGTCGTCGGAGTCCGCGTCGTTCGGGTTCGTGCCGAGGAAGATCTCGACCGCGTCGGAGAGCCCGTCGTTGTCGCCGTCCACGTTCGCGCCGGAGAGATCGTCCGCGCCGTGACCGGCCGTCGGATCCGTCTCGCCCGCGTCGATCTTGCCGTTGTGGTTGACGTCCTCGGTGCCGTCCTTGACGGAGCCGCCGTCCGTGTCCGCGTTGAGCGGGTCGGTCACCGTCGCGCCGTTGTCCGCGTCGGGGATGCAGTGTCCGGCGCCCGCGTCCGTGCCGGGTCCGCCGCAGCTCTTCCCGAGCTCGGTGCCGTCGAAGAGCCCGTCGTTGTCGCTGTCCGGATCGAGCGCGTTGATGAGCCCGTCGCCGTCGCTGTCGACGCTCGGGAGCGGCTCCTGACCGTCGGCCACGCCGTCGTCGTCCGAGTCCGCGTCGTTCGGGTCGGTCCCGATCGCGATCTCGAAGTTGTCGGGCAGCCCGTCCATGTCCGTGTCGACGCAGCCCTCGTCGACGACGCCGTCGCAGTTGTTGTCGACGCCGTCGCACACCTCCATGCCGGAGGGCACGCACACGCACGCGTGGGTCGCGAGATCGCACGTCGGCTCGAGCGCCGTGCAGTGATCGTTCTGGAAGCACTCGACGCACGTGTTCGGCGTCTGCGCCGTGTCGCAGTGGGGCGTCGGGACCGCGCAGTCCGCGTCGCTCGCGCACAGATCGATCACGATGTCGGTCGGCGGCTGCCCGCTCGCGGGGCCGTTGCCGTCGGTGGGCGTGTCGAACGGGGCCGCGCCCTGCTGCCCGCCCGCGTTCACGACCGCCTGGTTGGAGATCGTGCCCATCGCGCCCATGTTCACGGTCACCCGGAACTTGACGGTGCTCGTCTCGCCGATCGCCATCGTCCCGCCCTGCGCCCCGTTCGCGCCGTTGCCCATGCGACAGACGATGCGGTTCTGAGCGACGACGTACTCGCACTGATCGTCGGCCGCCGCGTCCGACTTCGCGCCGGCGTTCGCGCCCGCGGAGATCTGGATCGTGCCGGGGACGTACGTCACGCCCGGCGGCAGGTTGTCCGTGAGGACCGTGTTCACCGACGTGTCGGTGCCCGAGTTCGTGACGACGACCGAGTACTCGATCTGGTCGCCCACGAGCAGCGCGCCGCCGTTCACGTCGGTCGCCGTCTTCACGGACGTGGAGAAGTCCGGCTTGAACGTCGGGATCGAGGTGACGAAGCCCGCGAGGTAGTACTGGTCGCCCGTGCTCGTCGCCGAGATCGGCGCCGACGTCTGGCCCGCGGTGAGCGTCGCCGTCACGTCCACGACGTCGAGATCCATGCCCGACATGCTCTGCGCCGCGCCCGTGAGCTGCGGCAGGTCGCCCGCCACGCTGACGGGCTGGCCCAGGAACGATCGCGTCCCGTTGAAGAAGTTGTCGGCCGGGTTCTGCGCGTTGGAGAGCACCTGGCCGTCGAAGGAGAACCCGTCGCCGGGGATCGTGTTGTCGCCCTCGTACGTCGCGATCCCGAGCTTCGCCTGCCCGAACCCGGGCGGGACCAGGAAGCCCGAGAGCGTCGCGTTCTGGGGCTGACCGCCGGACACGGGATCGAGCCCGTCGAAGAGCGCGAGGTTGCGGAGCGGGGCCGCGGGGTCCTGGTAGAAGACCACCAGCCACCAGCCCGCGAAGCTCACGTTCTGGGTGACGTTGACGAGATCCGCCGTGTTGACGCCGCTGATCCTGTACGCGCCCGAGCCCTGCTGCTGCACGAGCGACGTCACGTCCGCGACCGACTGGTACGAGGTGCTCGTCGACGTGAAGCTCTGGATCGCCGTCACGTTGTTGTTGAACACGCCCGGCCGCTCGACGGTGACCTGCGTGTCTGCCGTGCCCGCGATGCCGCCCCAGTAGAGGAACGCGTGCGTGACCGTCGCGCCGTTCGGGATCGTGAGAAGCGCTGTGCTCCGCGCGTTCGCCACCGTGACGCCCGTGTTCGCCTCCGCTTGCCCCGCGGCGGGCGAATCGGATCGCCAGAAGATGTCCGGCGCCGAGTCGCCGAGCGACCCCGCCTGTCCGCAAGCGCCCACGGTCCCGACCACCGGGTTCGGCGTGCCGCCTCCGCACTCGAAGCCGAGCGTGTTGCCGATGAGGAGGAAGTCCCCCTTCTGCTCCACCTGCACGCGCAGCGCCGGAGCCGCGTCCGCTCGGCTCGCCCCGAGGAACGCCCCCGCACCCAACAAGCCCAATCCCAGCCAATGACGTCTTCGCATGGTCCTGCTCCGTGGCCCACCGCGAGCGCGGGCGGCCTTGTTGCTGGTAAGCGCAATCACACTCGCGACGCCCGCGTTCTCGCGGCCGGCGCATCCGTCATCACGATCCAGTCTGCCTGCGTGTCTGCGCGGCTCACGACGATCTCACTGATTGAAAGAACGACCCCCCGAGGAGCGCGACGGAGCGCGCAGAGAGAAGCAGCCTGCCTTGGATCCGGCAGGCTGCTTCGCGTCGATCACTTCTTCTTCGGGGGCGCGGGCGCCTTCGGGGCCGGGGCCTTGGGCGCGGGCGCCTTCGGGTCCTTCGGCGCGGGAGCCTTACCGGTCGTCGGCGTCTTGCCCGTGGTGGGCGGAGCGGCCGTCGGCGGCTGATCGGCCGGCGTCATCTGGATGGTCTTCCCCTCTTTGTTCACCTTCTCGAGGATCACGAACTGCACGCGGCGGTTCTTCTGACGCCCCTCGTCGGTGCCGTTGTCGCCGATCGGCTTGTCCTGCCCGTAGCCCTTCGGCACGAGCCGCGCCTCGCCGATCCCGCGCTTCACGAGCGCCTTCTTCACGCTCTCCGCGCGCTGCTGCGAGAGCGTCTTGTTCATCGCGGGCACGCCCTTGCTGTCCGTGTGCCCTTGCACCTCGATCTTCGTCAGCTCCGGGTGCTCCTTGAACACGCCGGCGACCTCGTCGAGCAGCGGATCCGAGACCTTCTTGATCGTCGCCTTCGAGGTGTCGAACTGCACCTGCTGGAGGATGATGACCTCGGTCTCCGTCACGCGGACCGACTCGGGGCAGCCGTTCTTCGTCGGATCCTGGTTCGCCTTGCCCTTCTCGTTCGGGCACGCGTCCTTGTCGTCGCGGATCGTGTCGCCGTCGGTGTCACCGGGGCAGCCGTTCGTCGCCGGATCGCTCGTCTTGATGCCCTTGATGTCGGGGCACGCGTCCTCAGCGTCGAGGACCCCGTCGCCGTCGCGATCGGGCGGGCAGCCGTGGAGCTTCGGATCCGCGTTCGCGACGCCCTTCACCGTCGGGCACGCGTCCTCCGAGTCGATGATGCCGTCGCCGTCCGTGTCGGGCGGGCAGCCGTTGATCTTCGGATCTGCGCTGGGGACGCCCTTCACCTGCGGGCACGCGTCCTGCGCGTCGAAGATCCCGTCGCCGTCCGAGTCCGGGCAGCCGTGCAGCTTCGGATCCTGGCTCGCGAGCCCCTTCACCGTCGGGCACGCGTCGATCGGATCGAGGATCGTGTCCCCGTCCGAGTCCGCGCAGCCGTTGAGCTTCGGGTCCACGTTCGGCATGCCCTTGATGGTCGGGCACGCGTCCTGCGGATCGAGGATCCCGTCGCCGTCGGTGTCCTTGATCGGCTCTTCCTTGCGCGTCTCCGGCGAGTAAGCGGCCATGCCGACGACCCGCAGATCCGGGGTGCCGATGCCGCCGGTGAGGCCCGGGCCGGCGCCCACGCCGATCTCGAAGTCGTGCAGGAAGCGGTAGCGCGCGTCGAGGAGCACCTCGAGGTTCGTCGTGCGCTCGATGGCGCTGCCCTTCTGGTTGTCGACGAGGAACGACGCGAGGAACTCGGGCCCGAGCTGGAACTGCCCGGGGCCTGCGTCGACCAGGAAGCCGAAGCCGCCGTCGAGCCGGACCTGCGTCCCTTGCGACACGCCGCCGAACGCCTGCGATCCGCGGATGTCCACGCCCGCGTCGAACGACCACACCATCGTGTCGCCGAGCCGACCGCCGACGATCACCTGCGGGAGCCCGCGCACGCCGCCGTCGCTGACGTACGAGCCGCTCGGGTTCGCGGCGCCCGTGGGGAACCACACGTAGCCGCCGATCGCGAGCTGGAAGGGATCGAAGTAATCACCGAGGAGCCGGAGCCGGAGCCCCGCGCGCAGGTCGCCGATCTCGGCGCCGCTCGGCGCCTTGAACGAGTACTGCTGACCCGTCCCCGTGTTCGTGAGGTCGGAGCCGCCTTGCACGAGGGCGATGGGGAAATCGAGGTTGATGAGGAGCCGCTTCTGGATCGCGAGCGAAGCGTTGAGGTGCAGGAACATCTGATCGGACACGATGGAGCCGAGGTCCGTCTTGTCCTTGACGCGCGTGAGCACGAGCGGGTTGTGCGCGTAGTCGGCGTAGATCGCGGCGTAGGGCGTCAGATCGCCGGCCACGTAGGGCGACTGCGCCCCGAACATCCGATCGCCTGCGGGCGACGTGTAGAAGCGATCGAGGGCGAGCGGGGCGCTCTGCGCGGACGCGACGGCGGAGGAGCCCGCGATCGCGAGCGCGGAGGCCGCCGTGGCGAGCCGTCGAAGCATGGTTCTTCGCATTCGAGTCGTACCTTTCGGGGGGGCGGCGAGGCCGGGGTCCAAAACCGCCCGTTTCTCAAGTGAAGTTCGCTGCGCTTTGCAGCAGCCATGCCGGAGCTCGGGGCCTTGCCCGTTTCCGGTGGAATCCGCGACCCCGCCTCCTCCCCGTCACGGACGAGTGAGGCGGCTCCGCATCATCCGAAACCAACCCGGCTGAGGTCGACGCACCTCATCCAGCCGTCCGCTATCTATCCCCGCCGCCGTCCGCGGACAAGCCTTCCCTGACGATCGGGGCACGAAAACCCTGCGTCGCGGTCTCCGCGGCGGGCAGCCGATGCGCCTCGATGGGGATCGTCTGGGGGCGCCGGAAGGACGGAAGCTCCGCAGAGGCGGGCGGCGGGCGGGGCAACGGGGCTCAGCGCCGCGTTGAGGAGCGTCTCCTCGACTTGGAACGCGCAGGTTCTGCTTGGCGCGGGGCTCGTTTCACTTGAAGTGGCATCACCAGATGGTGGCACGATAGCTCCCGCGCATATGGTTTTCCCCTTGGGACTTCACGCACGTGCTTCGAAACTCGATGAGCACGGCTGTCAAGAGGGGGATAGCTCATGAGGGGAACGCCCAGACGGGCAGCCAAGTTGACGAACACCGCCTCTGCCTCCCCTGTCAACAGGTAAGCGGCCATGGCAGCGCTCGGGGAGAATGGCCCGTACTCGCACCGAAGCATCTTGCCCAGTCCGAGCTCATACGCGTCAAGGTCGCCGACGTGGCGAACGATCTTCGCCTCGAAAGGCCACATCAATCGGGGCTGTGCGCGCATGACGAACGCGATGTCATACTGTCGTGGCATCGCTGGTGCCTGCGATCTCGTCTCGTCTTCAAAGCTTCCATGCTGAGCTCGCACGACGCTCTCGCCGCTCATCAAGTCCTGAATTTCAGCCTCCAAGAGCTGGGTCACGCTGCGTTCGACGCTCTCGTAGTCGCCGGTGCCCCACTCGATGCCGGAAAGCACCTTGTCTGCCAGCCGATCGTAACCGGTCCAGATGTAGCCGAGAATTCGATTCACGAGACACCCCGACCAGAGCAACGACAGCTCCTTGAAGGCAGGGGTCTCCGGCCATCGAGCCTCGCCGATCGTCCTACGCGTTCCTCGCATCGCTGCTCCCTTCGCCCCAGGGTGCAAGGCGGCTCAGCGCGTCGGCAGCGATCTCATCACCATCTCGCAGCGCCATGGAGCGGGTCCAATATCGCTCCTTGGCCGGCTTGAGCAGATACACGGTGGCCACGTCGCGGCCGTCCACTTGCTCGGTACGATACACCCGCGCGACGCGCCGATAGAATATGCCTCCCTCCCCGCGCGGCTCGCGATCCAGGAGAATGTCGTTCAGCGCAAGCAACGTCCTCCAGAAGCCGTTGCTGTCGGTTTTCTGCTCCATGATCCGCTGTCCGCGATCGTGATTCATGCGGATAGCGACGAGGCAGACCGGAAGACGCGTTCTTGAAGACTCGGTGAAGATGGTCGCCGATGCCGTCGCACCGAGCTCAGAAAGGGTATGGATCAGGAGCGATGTGTAAGGTTCGAGGTCGATCTCCGCCTTGCTCTGCGGCTCCGCAGGCTTCACACGCTTTGTGGCCCCAGTGGAACCGGAAGCGTAGATGGCCGGTACGACATGCCTCAGGAAATCTTCAACGAGCACCCATTCCGATTCCTTGATACGGAACGCGGCGCGGACGATCTCGTCGACCTCCGAGAAGCTCCTGATCTGCTCGATATCGACGGCCAAACCTTCCGGAACGGGCAAAATGCTCAGATCTCCGGGCAGCGATTGTTGAAAGAACCCCGCGATTCGGCCCGAGGTGAGCCTCAAAAAGTACGACGCAAGAGAGCTGTTCAATGCCACACAGGCGGCGGCGAGCGCTGTCGAATCCTCGGAGTGGAACGACACATAGGCGTCACTGCAGAGCGCTCCTCTGCGTCCAGATTCAGGCTTGACAAGCACGCTACGAAACCTGCCAGTGATGCGATCTGGCGTCCGGTGCACGAGCATCTGGGGAGGCTGGAAAGCGGCCAGGTTGGTCGAGGCCGTCTCTTGCAGTAGCGGATTCTGGTTGGTCGGCAGCTTGCTCGCCATGATGGAGAGAAACGCTCCATCAGGGAAGCTCGGCGCGTCAAGTATCCGCCAGCCGACGATATCGTCTTGTCGCCTCGGCGGACGTCTTGCCCGCTCGCCGCCGCGCACCAGACCGTTGCGACTCTCCTTGATCGACGCAAGTCGAGGAAATCGAGCGAGTCGATGGAGGAAATCCAGATCCCGACGATTGCCCCAAGCGAGCGCAGTCCACACCCAAGGATCACGAGCAGCCTCGTCCGTCGATAGCTCGTGCACGTCCAAAGGCTCGATGATGATGGACTCTGTCTCGCCCACGTCGTGGGGTTTTGGACTGATGTAGACGATCGGCTGGCCGCGCGGAGGGCCCGGCCGCAACGTGACGATGCAGATCTGCGGCTTCGCCTTCTTCGCGCCTTCTGTTCCTTTGCGCTTCTCCCGAAGCACCCGAAAGCGCAGCGCCGAGAGGTTCACGACCTCGATGACGTCGAGCTCCTCGAACAGCTTCTTGCGGAGCTCGGCCGACTTCCTGTTGAAGAGGAGTGTATTGGCGGGCTCCAGCATGGAGATGACACCCGACTGCTCGGTCAACAGCGTAGCTTTGGCGAGAAAGAGCGGACCGATGTTCTTGTTGACGATGGGCCACTGGTGATCGCGATCCTGCGCCCACTGCACCGCGAGGGGCGTGAGGGTGCCCTCTCCCCACGGCGCGTTGCCGATGATCACATCATGTTTGCCGATCCTCGGAGAGCTCGTGTGCTCACGATCGTCCTCGAAGAAATCCCTCTTGAGAAGGCGTTTTCCGCGCAAGCGCGGGAACTTCATATCGGTCCAGTACCGCTTCGGATCGATCTCGTCGCACATGGCCAGATACAAGCTGAAGGACGCGACCCGCACGGCGTGCGGATCCACGTCGATCCCAAGCAGGTTCTTCTCAGCGATGCGCGTGAGCGTCGCGGAGTCAATCTCTGAACCGTTCTTCCGCCGCCACAGGTGGACGAGGCGCTGAAAAGCTTTCACGAGGAAAATACCGGACCCGCAGGCGGGGTCGAGCACCCGCAAATCCCACCGCTCGCTATCCCACGGCAGAACGCCGTCCAGCACGAAGTCCACAAGGTAGCTCGGCGTGTAGTGGACTCCCCGCTTCTCTCCGATGAATTCTTCGTAGATACTACTGATGAGCTCGAGCGGAAACGCGTCGAACGCGTACTGCTTCCAGAGACACCTTTGTCGCTGCCCCATGTCCAGGCGCCCCTCGACCAAGGAGGACAGCATGCCCAGGTGCTCGGGCCTCACGTCGTCCTGTTCCTTTTGCCATTCTCGGTCGCGTTCCTCTGGCGTTTGACCCTTGCCCGGGAACAGGTCTCCATTGAACCGATCGTTCAGCACGCGGAAGAGGGCGTATGCATCGGCGTGGTTCGCGAGGATCTCGTGCAAGGATCGGTACGGTTTCGAGAGCGAGCCGCGATCGTACAGCTCGGTCAGACGTCCCTCGTTGAGCGCCGCCTCGCCGCTCGAGTCTCTTCGATCGAAGAGGAACTGAATGAAAATGATCCTCGCCAGAAGATCGTGCGCAGTGTCCTCGTCCAGCGTCTTGATCAACTCGCGCCGAACCCAGCGCAGATTTTCGAGGAGCAATGCATCTGCGCGCCCTTCTCGCCGGAACCGGGACGGGTGCCTCTCAAAGTATTCTCCGGCGCTGAGACGCAGGAAATGGAGAGCCTGCATGGAGTCATCGAGCGTGGCCTTGCTCGACCCCGAGCGTTGAAACGACTCAATCTCTGGCCCACCCTGGCCGGGCAACGTGTCGTTCCCGTCTGGAGGCTCGCAGCAGGTCCACACGTGGAGCCTCTGCGGCTCGGCGAGGACAAGCAACTTGGCGCGGCAGAAGTTCCAGCCGAGGCGATGTGCTTCGCGAAGCGCTTCCGAGGTCGCGGGGCGGCCGAACTCACACACAATCGCCAAGGGCTCCTCGGTGGCCTGGGCCTGCGGATCACGCGGCAGCACCGAGACGCGGATGTCTTCGCGGCCGGTGTTGCGTCGCAGCGCTTGCTCGATCTTGCGGCGTGCCAGGTCGGCATACACTCGAACCCCGGGCGCGACCGGGTGCAACAGGGTCTCTGGAGCGGGCCAGCCGAGGCGTGCGTTGGCTTCTACGAGAAACGTATCCATGTCGTCGACGAGATAGGGGTAGGTGGGCGAAAGCCCCTGGTGATGTCAAGTCCTTTGTTGGATTGTGCGGCGCGGCGACCCGCGAGGGTGCTCTCATCGTGCCTTGTTCGGGTGCCCCAGCCCCCGCGCCCTTCTTCCAGACGAGCTTACCCGAGCTGGTAAGGCCGTATGCTCTCACTTTCCCGGCACGGATACGGAAGCGATGAAGTCTGAGACCACCAAGAAGAGCGCCTGGCAGGGGCACGCCGAGGAGCCGGCGAAGTCAGCGCCGCTCGACGTGGTGCTCGTGTTCGCCAACGCGGATGTTCCCCATCTCGAAGCGCTGGAGAGGCAGCTCGTCCTCCTGGAAAAGAACGGCACGCTGCGCGTGTGGCACCGCCGCAAGCTGCAAGGCGGCGAGCGCGTGGCGGAGGCGGAGAAGAGGCTCGCTTCGGCGGATGTGATCGTGTTGCTGATCAGCGCCGACCTCCACGCCGAGCGGCACGAAGAGGCGACAGCGGCCATCGCTCGGATCCGCGATGGTGCGCGCTTGATCCCGGTGCTCGTGCGAAAGATCGAGACGACAGGCGCGCCTTACGAAGGGCTCACGATGCTCCCCAGGGACGGTTCGGCCGTCGCCAGCGCGAGCCAGCCCGATGAAGCGTGGGCGGCGGTGGTGAAGGAGATCCTGGAGATCGCGGCGACAGCGATGTCGGCGACAGCGCCAAGCGATCCGGCGATCGTCCCTTCTGCGACTCCCGAGCGATCCGGGCCCTCCGCCGAGCACGTGGCGACTGGCCGGCTGCCTGTGGCGGGCAAGTTCCTCTTTGGGCGCGACAAGCCGCTCGCGAGGCTCGACGCGTGGTGGGGGGACGGCCGCACGCGCGTCGTGTCGATCGTCGCGATGGGCGGGGCCGGCAAGAGCGCGCTGGTCGATGGATGGCTCAAGCGAATGCAGGAGGACGCGTGGCGAGGGGCGGAGCGCGTCTTCGGGTGGTCGTTCTACAGCCAGGGATCGAGCAACACAGCGTCGGGCGACGCGTTCATCGCCGAGGCGCTGCGGTGGTTCGGCAACACGGAGCCTGTGCCCATGTCGGCGTGGGACAGGGGCGCGTTGCTCGCGCGGCTCGTGAAGCGCCACCGGACGCTGCTGGTGCTCGACGGGCTGGAGCCGCTCCAGGCGCCGCCGGGGCCGGATCAGGGGAAGATCCGCGATCCGGGGGTGGCGATGCTCGTGCGCGATCTCGCGGCGGGGGACCGCGGGCTGTGCGTGATCACGTCGCGGATCGCGGTGGCCGATCTCGCGTCGCGCGAGGATGGGCCGGCGCCGAAGATCGATCTGGAGGAGCTGTCGCCCGCGGACGGCGCGACGCTTCTGGAAGCGCTCGGCGCGAAGGGGGCGAGAGCGGAGATGGAGCGGGCGGCGAGCGAGCGAAAGGGGCACGCGCTCGCGCTCACGCTCCTCGGGAGCTACCTCGCGGACGCGTGCGGCGGCGACGTGCGAAGGCGCAAGGAGATCGGCTCGACGGAGGACGACGTGACGGGGGGCGAGCACGCGAAGCGAGCGATGGACGCGTATGCGCGGTGGTTTGGTGATGGCCCCGAGGTGCGCGTGCTGCGGATCCTCGGGCTCTTTGATCGGCCGGCGGACGAAGGGTGTTTGCGAGCGCTCCGCGCGGCGCCGGAGATCCCCGGGCTCACGGAGAGGCTCGTGGGGATGAGCGACGCGCGCTGGAACCAGACGCTCGCGAAGCTGAAGCGCGCGCACCTCGTAGCGAACGAATGGGGCGGGGCGGCGGGGGCGGTGGATGCGCACCCGCTCGTGCGCGAGCACTTTGGCGCGCGGCTGCGCGAACAGGCGCCGGAGGCGTGGGGCGAAGGGCACAACCGGCTGTTCGAGCACTTGCAAAAGGTGGCGCCGGAGTTTCCGGAGACGACGGAGGCGATGGCGCCGCTGTATGCGGCGGTGGTGCACGGGTGCCACGCGGGGCGGCGGCAAGAGGCGGCCGACGAGGTGCTCTGGCGGCGGGTGGACCGGGGCGAGGAGGCCTTCAATGTGAAGAAGCTGGGCGCGTTTGGCGTACAGCTCGGCATGCTGGCGGCGTTCTTCGATCTGCCATGGTCGCGGGTCGATCCAGGGCTGACGGAAGCGTGGCAGGGGTTCGTGCTCAACGCCGCGGGCTTCGTTCTGCGAGCGCTCGGACGGCTGGACGAAGCCGTGGAACCCATGCGCCTCGCGCTGGAGAAGCGGCTGGGTCAAGAGGACTGGAAGAACGCGGCCATCAATGCCAGCAACCTGAGCCAGCTTCATCTGGCGCGCGGGGCCGTGGCTGAGGCGGTGGCAGCCGCGCGGCAGGCGGTCGACCTCGCGGACAGGAGCGGGGATGCCTTCCAGCGAATGAGCAAGCGCGCGGCCTTGGCCGATGCCCTCCATCAGGCGGGCAACGTGGACGAAGCGGGTGCGCTCTTCGAAGCCGCGGAGGCGCTGCAAAAGGAGTGGAAGTACCCACTGCTCACCTCGCTCCAGGGCTTCCTGTACTGCGATCTCCTGCTCGCCCAACGCCAGTTCCAGAACGTGCTCGACCGCGCGCGCACAGCCCTCACT
>Ga0268298_10005182_pt1 | contig 12344 bp, 5 predicted proteins | sample WWTPWeurt_MetaG_FD_194462 | JGI IMG/M metagenome (GOLD analysis project Ga0268298, IMG submission 194462) | Activated sludge microbial communities from WWTP in Nijmegen, Gelderland, Netherland - WWTP Weurt | ecosystem: Engineered > WWTP > Aerobic digester > Activated sludge | place: Netherlands...
TTTGGCCAATCCTCAATTTGGTCAAAAGAGAGAAAAGATGAAATCACAAAACGCAGAAATATTTATAGCTCTGGATGTTTCACAAAGTATGGAAGCTTCAGACATCAAGCCTTCCCGCATTGCGCGTGCAAAATTGCTGATTAAACAAATTACCGAAAAGTTTTCAGCAGATAAAATTGGGTTGATCAGTTTTGCCGGAGATGCCTACCTCCAATCTCCACTCACCACCGATATTGCAACGATACAACTCTTATCGGATATGTTGACCCCATCCGCAATGCCTGCACAGGGAACTTCCATCTCCAGCGCCTTAAAAATGGCCATAAAGTCTTTCCCAAAAAAGGATGGCTTTCATAAAATGTTAATCCTGATCAGTGATGGTGAAGATCATGAAGGAGAGTCATTAGAGATTGCAAAGCAAGCAGCAAAGGAAGGAATTACTATAATAAGTATTCCGATAGGCACAGAAGAAGGGTCCTACGTGCCAAATCCTCCTGGTTCAGTCGAAGCATATAAGCGCGATAAAAGTGGTGAATTGATCAAGACCAGACCCAACAGAGCATTGTTGCAGGAAATTTCTGAAGCAGGGGGTGGAATGCTTCTTGAAATTGAACAAGGTGAAAATCTGTATACAGAGCTTCGAAAGAAAATGGGTAATATGATGAAGAAAGATTTGAGTTATCAGTCCTTTAATGATTACGAATCCTATTATCAATTTCCTTTGTTTCTCGCTTTAGTATTATTGATTTTGGATGGATTTTTGAATTATAAAAAAGATTTTGCAAAATGAGAAGCATGATTTTTCTTATATGGTTGTACAGTGGATGGATACTTGCTCAAAATCCGGATATGTTATCTCGCAAGGCGGATAAATTATACAGAGATTCTAATTTTCTGGAAGCGGAAGAACAATACCGGAAAGTAAATGGAATCAGACCTTATTTTGATCAGCAATTCAATATAGGCAACAGTCTTTACCAACAAGGAAGATTGGATGAAGCCAAATCTGCTTATGAGAAGAGTCTTGGTCAGGAGGGTAGTAATGAGGTAAAAAAATCACATGCTTTGTACAATCTTGGGAACACCTACTTTGCCAAAAAGGAATTTGATAAAAGTGTGGAAGCCTACAAACAATCTTTAAAATTAAATCCTCAGGACAAAGAGACTAAAATTAATTTGGCTCAGGCCCTGCAGCAGCAAAGAATTCAACAGCAACAACAACAGAAGCAACAGCAACAACAACAGCAGCAACAACAGCAACAACAGCAGCAACAACAACAGCAACAACAACAAGATAAAAAAAGTCCTGAAGAAAAATCTGCCACAGAGGAAAATCAATCACCGAGTAATGGTGACTTAAAGAAAGATGAAGCAGAACAACTGCTTAAAATGGTGGACGATAAGGATAAAAAAGTGAAGGAAAAGTTACAGCGGATGAACCGCAAGAAGGAAAGAAGAGAAAAGGATTGGTAGGTTCTTCATTTTTCAATTGTTGCGTTGAAGCGTTTGAATAATTTTTGTGAAAATTTGAGTCACTTTTCGAAATTATTTTTCATGGCATGAATTTTAAGAAAAGGGTTAACTTTAAGACCCTTATTGAAGCCATGTGAAAAGATTAATCTTACTTTTTTCTATTTATACTTCGTTGGTTTGTGGGCTTATAGCCCAGTGTAACTTTAAAGTCGATGCGGGAAAGGATATGCTCGTCTGTCGTCCGGGGGACATGGTTACTTTAAATGGGAAGATCACAGGCAACCCAAAGGAGTTTTTTTGGGAGCCTACCATCAACCTAAGTGGGCCGAAATCACTAACCCCTAAGGTTACCGTATTCGGACCCATGACGTACTATTTGGTTGCCAAAGGTCTTGACCCCACGAATCTCATCATCAACGGGACATTTAGTTCAGGAAGAACAGGATATACGACAGATTATGCTGTTGGTTCTACGCCATGTTATGGTTTTGGGTATTTGGATTGTGAGGGAACTTATGATGTAATAACCAATCCTCAGTTGGGACACTCTGCATGGGGTAGTTGTGGGGATCATACCTCCGGAGGTGGCCTGATGATGGTGTTGAATGGTGCCGCCAGTTTGCAAAATGTTTGGTGTCAACAAGTACCGGTGATACCGGATATGGATTATGAATTTTCTTTTTGGTGTACTTCTGTTTCTCCTGCATCTCCTGCCATTCTCCAGGTAAGTGTGAATGGAAGTACCGTAGGCCCTATTTTTAATTCAAGTGGTGCCGTGTGTGCCTGGGAGAAATTTTTTGCCACGTTTAACAGCGGAGGAAATACGAGTATCGAAATTTGCATCGTCAATCAAAATACCGCCACAGGTGGAAATGATTTTGCCATTGACGACATTGTTTTGAATAAAATTTGTGAAATCAGAGACACAGTAGAAGTAGATGTGCAGGAAATTATTGCGGAAATTGAAGAACCTGAAATCATTACTTGCGACAAGTATATTATTCAGTTAAATGGAAACGGATCTTCCAAAGGTCCAGGTTGGACTTATCAGTGGACCGCTTCTCCCGGAAAAATTCTCAGCGGTGAAAAAACCTTGCAACCTACGATAGATGGTCCCGGAACTTACAATCTGACTGTATGCAGTCCTTTGCCAAATTGTTGCAAAACCGTTACAGTAGAGGTCATGGGAAATAAAACTCCTCCTGTGATAAATCTCTCTACCAAAGACACCATTGGTTGCGGAAAGAATTTTGCGCTGATCAAAACAACTACCAGCGATCAGGATGTTACCTATGACTGGAATGGCCCTAATGGTTACAATGCGGATGTAAAAGATCCGTTGGTTTTTGAAGCAGGTACTTATTACGTTACTGTAACAGATGCCTATAATTGCAAACGTGTAGATTCAATCAAGATAATAGGGCGAGCGGATAATCCAAAAATTGTGTTGAATGCCAATTCCATCGATTGCAAAACGGACAGCAGTTTTCTGAGTGTAAATTCTTCTATTCCTAATTCAAGTTTCGAGTGGAGCGGTCCAAAAGGTAAAACAAAAATGGGTCCCAACTGGACTACCGCAGATAGTGGCCTTTACTATGTGAAAACCACAACACCTTCAGGATGTATTCGTTTTGATTCTGTCTATGTGGCAGTGGATAAAAATAAACCACAAATTGATTTTCTTCTGGACACCATAAATTGTCTGCATGATTCGGCAACCTTGACGGTCAATCGCAGCAGCAAGTATAGAGATCTTTTTATTTCCGGGTCAGGAGGATTCTTACAACAGGATTCCTTTACCTACAAATTTTTTAAAGCCGGAAAATACAAGTTCACACTGCAGTCCAATAATTTCTGTCAGGATTCCGTGGAGGTGGACATCATACAGGATACGGAAAAGCCCTTGCTTTCTTCCAAAGATGATACCATCAATTGCTTGCGACGTGTTTCCACATTAACTGGTCAAACAAATGATCCGGGGGCAGTGTTGAATTGGAAAGACCCATTTGGTAATCGCTACCAGCAAAAGGATTTGACAGTAGATTATGGCGGTGATTTTATTTTTTCTGCGGTTTCCAAAAACGGATGTGCCGACAGTATTCTTGTAAAAGTATCCTTGGATACGATTGCACCAAAATTGAATGTTTCCACAGATACCTTGAATTGTTTGCATCCGGATTTTAAAGTAAAGCATAATGGAGACAGCACGCAGTGGATATTTGATTGGTCAGGTCCGGGTGGCTATTCTTCAAAAGAAACTTTTCCGGGAATATCCAAGTCTGGTAACTATACTTTGAAAGTCTATTCACTTAATTTTTGTGAAAGTAAAATTGATTTTACCGTACAGGAAGATTTTATCCGGCCTAAATTGACAGGGAAAGATGATGTGTTGAATTGTTTGCTGGACTCCATCTCTCTTGTTGCCAATGCAGTGGATCATAATGGCACATTGGAATGGAAATGGAACAATAATTATTTTTCCGGAACGCTAAATCCTTTTGTAAAAAATCCGGGAGATTACGTTTTGATTGCCAGTAATAAAAATGGATGTAAAGATTCCTTGATGATAAAAATTATTGTGGACAGAGACAAGCCCGATCTTTCTGTTAAGGGCGATACCCTCAATTGTGCCATAAAAAATATCAGCTTATCGGCAATTTCAACTAAGGATTCATTAAGCTACTTATGGTCCGGCCCAGGTACTTTTAATTCTAATCAGCCAAACATTAATGTATCTTTCGGCGGAGTCTATAAAATTAAAGTCACCAATCCAAGGGGATGTTCTTCGGAATTGGATTATACAGTGATACAGGATACCGTTGTGCCAAGATTTATTTTAAATGGCGACAGTTTGAATTGTAAAAAAACCATTGCAGATCTTTCTTTTGCAACAGGGTCCATGAATTCGCTCGTTATTTGGACTGGTCCGGGAAATTTTAATTCCACGCTTAACGCAATCAAAGTTAATAGAGGAGGTTTCTACATATTAAGTTTGCAATCACCAAACCTTTGTGTTTATACCGATTCCATTTTGGTGGTACAGGATACTGCGAAACCTAATTTAATTGTATCCGGAGATACGATCAATTGCATCCAAAGAAATATAATTCTTCAAGCGCAAACTTCTTCTGCCTCTTCTGTGATCGAATGGACTACACCTGCCGGTCAGAAACAAAACACCAGAAATTTAACCACTTCAGCAGGTGGTAGATTCAGTGTCCGGGTGACTGCCGATAACTTTTGCACCCAGGATGCAATATTGGATGTTTTGGTAGATACTTTGAAGCCGGTGATTCAAACGGTTGACGATACCATTTCCTGTCGTAATGTGCAGGGAGATCTTTTGGTTAGACTACAAAATCTACAAGACAAAATTAAATGGACAGGACCGGGAGGATTTACAAGTAATTTACCGTTTGAGAAAACAAATATTCCGGGATTGTATCAGCTCAGTGTCACATCAGCAAATGGTTGTACAACCCAGGGATTGTTAAATATTTTTGCCGACACAACACGCCCTCAGATTACTGCGCATGCGGACAGCATCAATTGTAAAAATCTTGAATCCACTTTAAATGTTTTCGGAGATTTATCCGGCAATAGGATCAGCTGGACAGATGCTCAGGGAAAAAATATTTCCAATCAGGCCGTGCACAAAGTTTCCACCGCAGGAATTTATCAGGTGAGTGTTGAAAATCCTGTGAATGGCTGCAAGACTATTAAACCGGTTCGGGTAATTGAAGACGCCAATTTGATAAAAGATGTCAATCTGAAGACCATCTCCCCGATCTGTGGAGATTTATTTGGTTCGATCAGTATTTTAAGTTTGGTAGGTGGGCACGGTAATTACAAGTACTCCCTGGATCAAGGTCTGACATTTAGCAACAAACCGGATTTCAGTAAATTGAGTCCCGGCTTTTATGATTTACTTGTAGTAGATGATGCGGGATGTGAATTTATCAAAAATTTTGAAATCATCCAGACGCCATTTATCACAACTGATTTACCACCGGAGCTGCAGTTGGATTTAGGATCTGAAGAACGGTTGTTGTTGACCATTAACATCGATCCTTCCAAAATTAAATCAGTAGAGTGGTCACCGGTTGTCGGATTGAGTTGCAGCGATTGTCTGAATCCTGTTGCAAAACCATTGGTCAATACAGACTACACGGTCAAAGTTATCGATGAGAATGGATGTGCATCCATTTCACTCATTAAAGTAAAAGTTAAAACACCGGATGTCTATGTTCCGAATGTGTTTGCACCGAATGGAGACAATATCCACGATCGTGTTTTTGTGTACGGACCCGACAATGAAGTAATAAAAATTAATGTATTTCAAATCTTTGACCGATGGGGAGAAAAAGTATTCGAAATAAAAAATACTTTTCCTAATCTTCCGGATCATGGATGGGATGGAAATTTTAAAGGTCAGAAATGCAACCCGGGAGTTTATGTATACTGGGTGGAAGTTGAGGCATTGAATGGTAAAAAATGGACCCTTAAGGGTGATATAACATTACTAAGATAAAAAACGAAGAGTTGATGAAGTGTAATTGGATACTAATTCTGTGTGCAGTATTTTTTTCTTTCCAGGCTGGAGCACAATTAAAATTTAGGAGTGAGCAGTTTGTAAAACCTGTATCGGAAACCGCTATGCCAAATGGTTGTAATATTGTGGTCAATGCAGGCCCTGACATCACTATTTGTGAAGGGGTCGGAAAACAGCTCAACGCAAATATAAGCGGCGGATTTAGTACCTATACCTGGGAACCGCCTGATGGATTGAGCAACCCGAATGTTCTTAATCCGGTTGCCAATCCGATGTCCACCACGACCTACACCTTGACTGCAAGAGGCATGTCAGGCAACAAATTTCTCAACGGCGGATTTGAAAATGGCAGCATCGCACCCTCTACTTCTTCCTATACACCTTACACCAACCTCAACAATTTTGTGATGTCCACGGGTGGTTATATGGTGATGTCGGTGCCGCAGATTGCCACTGCATTTGGTTGCAACCCAAACATCGGAGCATTTACCATGGCCATTACGCCTACCGGACCTGCAGTAAATATACTTTGTCAAACTGTTACCGTAAATCCCAATACAGTTTATAAAATTTACTTCAAGGTTTTTGGAATCCTTTATTTGCTTGGTTCTCCACCCTCAATTGGTGTGAAGATCAATGGAAATTTAATTGGGCAGGTGGATGCATTAAGCGGATTGTGTCTGGAGAATGACGGAACTTTTACCTGGAATTCCGGGGCTTCTACCTCCGCAAATATTTGTTTCGCAAATTATGGAGGTACAGGAATGTTCAGTTTGTGTGGATTGGATGATATTTCATTTATCGAATGTTGCGAAGAAAAAGATGAAGTCACGGTCACCGTTTATGAACTCATGGCGGACATTGCACAACCGGATGACATTGATTGCAATAACAGACCACTTACACTGGATGGCTCAGGTTCCTCTTCAGGAGCAGGAATCACCTACGAATGGACGACCACCAATGGAAAAATTGTAAGCGGTGATAAAACCAATAAAGCAGTCATTGATGCACCTGGAACTTATAAATTGAAAGTGCTCGGCCCTTTTGGTTGCACCAAAGAAGTGAGCGTTACCGTAGGAGGAAGTGTGAAGCCACCTGATCTGACACTCAAAGCAACAGACATTGATTGTAAAAATCCAAAAGGATCCATTGATGCGAAATCACGAGTTCCCGGAGTTACTTTTGATTGGTCCGGCCCCAACGGGTACACCTACACCAAATCAACGGATTTCAATATTACAGAACCGGGCGATTATGATATTACCATCACAGATGATTACGGTTGTAAAGCCACCGGAAAAGTAACTGTCAAAGACCTAAGGACAGATGTTGATTTATCCATTGATGGTGACACCATCCGTTGCGGACAAGACTCTGTTTTGATCACCGGATATTCCGTCAGTGCAAAACCAAGTTTTGAATGGACCTATCCCGGTGGAAATAAAATATCGAAGCAAAGCATTTTTGTAAAAGACACAGGATGGCATTATCTGCGTGTCGTAGATTCAACCGGATGCGAAAAAACAGATTCCTTTTTTGTGGTGAATTTTAAATCCAGCGTTCCGGTAGATTTTATAACCGATACCATTAATTGCAGAAATTCAATGGTGGATGTCAAACTAAAAAATACAGACACCACAGGTACCTTGCAATGGAGTGGACCGAATGGTTTTGTTTCTTCACAAAAGCAAATATCAGTCAGCGATTCCGGCTGGTATGTTGTGCGTTTGTTGACAAAAGAAGGATGTCCCGGTTTTGATTCAGTTTATGTGGCCATGGACAAGACCATTCCGGATCTTGGAATTTCCAACAGCGATACTTTAAATTGTTTAAAAACATCTGTGCAAATATCTGCTACCAGTAATACCGCCGGTGCCAGATTTGACTGGTTAGGACCTACGGGAATATTAGGAAATAACAGCAGTTATGCTGTCACTGATTCCGGAGATTACATACTCATCGTTCAGGCGCCAAATGGTTGTCTGAATTCTGCCATGGTCAAAATTTATAAAGATCTGGATACTCCACAATTAGTGCTCATAAATGACACATTGGATTGCATCAAATTGAATCATCAACTAGAGGTGTCTACAGATGATCAACTGAAGTACAGTTGGAGTGGCCCCAATGGTTATACGTCCAATTTAAGAAATCCGGTCGTGAACAATCCGGGTGAATACATAGTGGTCGTAACCGGTAAAAATGGTTGTCCTAAAACCGGAGCAATACTCTTATCAGAAGATAAAAATTTACCCGCTTTAAGTCTGGATGCAGATACCATCAATTGTTTCAACAATGGAATTGTACCAAGCGTAAATGCAGATCCTCAGGTAACATCCTTTGCATGGACCGGTCCAAATAATTTTTCTTCATCTCAATCTGCTCCACTGATTAATCGGGGAGGGATTTATATTTTAAAAATTATTGGAAAAAATGGTTGTGAGAACTCAGATACTGTGCAAGTTCTGGAAGATTTGGTCAAACCGACCGTTGCCATAGCTGCCGACACCATCACTTGTAAGACCACTGCGAACATCAGCATCAAGTCCATCAGTGCAAATACCAGTTTCATTTGGATAGGGCCTTCAGGATTCACGTCCACTCAGGCAATAACGCCGGTTACAAAAGAAGGTTGGTATTTCATAGAAGTTACAGGCCCCAACGGTTGCAAAACGGTGGAAAATGTTTATGTTTTTCAAAAAGATGTATTGCCGGATGTATTTACAAAAGGGGATACTTTAAATTGCAATAAACTTCAGACCAACCTGCAAGGTGGATCCAGCACCCAAGGGGTCCGTTATGAATGGACCGGCCCAAATAATTTTAGTTCCATGCAACAAAATCCTGTTGTTCAGGATTCCGGAATTTATATCTTGAAAGTGATTGATGCGAATGGATGTGAAGCTACCTCGCAATTGTATCTTGCAAAATTTGGAGACTTACCGGATATCAATTTGAAATTGGTAGACTCTTTAAGTTGTAGAAATAATCAAGGCGTTTTATTGGTCAGCAGCATGCAGAATATCAGTTCAATTAACTGGACCGGCCCAAATGGATTTACCAGTAATGTAGATTCTGCAAAAGTTCGCGAAGCAGGATTGTATACGGTAAAAATTACCAATGCTTTCGGATGTGAGCGAACCGATACCATTCGTGTTTTTGATTTTAGAATTTTACCCGATGCCCAACTGCGAAACGATACCATCACCTGTAACAGGAGAATGATCAATTTGAATCTGATCGCATTAGACAATACCTTGCGATTTAATTGGGCCGGTCCAAATAATTTTTCTAGCACGGATAAAAATCCGGTCGTATCCGGTGGTGGTACGTATCAGGTCACCATTACCAATAATTTAAATTGCGAGCGTGTTTTAAATCTAAGTATTGGTGTTGATACCTTGGCGCCTACTGTAGATTTGCTGGCAGATTCTATTACTTGTCTGAGGTCATCAGCTCCTGTTAGAGCGCAGATCAATCCTCAAGGCTTCAACATCCAATGGACTGGGCCAAATGGCTTCAGAAGCGGTGTACCGCAATTTGCAGTGACCGTACCCGGATTGTACACTTGTGTGGTCACACTCAGCCGGAATAAATGCACCACTACCAAAACAGTTGAAGTGGTAGAAGATACTGCAAGAATAAGATCCGCACTCATTGACAGGACGGATGCAAGTTGCGGATTGGACAATGGAAGAATTGTGGTGACTCAAATAAATGGAGGATCGCCCGCGTACCAATATTCATTTGACAATGGAAAAACATTCCAGGCCAATCCGGATTTCAACGGACTTCCGCAAGGAATGTACCAGATTAAAATCAAGGATCGGAATGGTTGTACGTTTGATCAAACCATCAACATCATCACTACCAGCGGAGTGGAATTGGATCTCATACCGGAAATTCAATTACAGGCCGGTACACAACAGACCTTGAATCTAATCATTAAGAACAGTAGCAATCCCAAATCTATTGTTTGGTCTCCTGCTGATCAACTGAGTTGCAGTGATTGTCCAAATCCTATACTCACAGCCAACAAAGATCAGGAAATCAAAGTAGTCGTAACGGATGAGAATGGTTGTACGGATGAAGCAGTGATTAAAATTAAAGTGACCACAGATGTAAAAGTTTTTGTTCCATCTGTCTTCAGTCCTAATGGTGATTTGACCAATGATGTATTTTATCCGGTGAGTAACACAGGAGATGTTTTGGTGCAGCGCATGTTGATCATGGATCGTTGGGGTGCAGCAGTTTTTGATCACAGCAATTTTAAATCAGATGATCCATCTCAGGGATGGAACGGCACTTTCAAGGATGTAAAAGTGAATCCCGGAGTCTATGTTTATTACCTGGAAGTTAAAAATGGAGATGCCATACTGAAATATTATGGAGACATCACGGTGGTGAGATAAAATGTTGTCTGGTTTGTTAGCTAGCTTAAATCTATTTCCATGAATTAATTTCATACTGAAGAAATTTAATTTGTAATAAATGATAGCAGATATAGGAATTGAACTCATGCGATATTGCGATCAAAAAAGTTCGCCAATACCCGATTATCTCCAAATGTTGGAACGAAAAACTCATTTATCAACTTTGTCACCACAGATGATGAGCAGCAGTTCGCAGGGTAGGTTGTTGAGTCTGTTGTCAAAGCTAAAAAAACCAAAATGTATCTTAGAGCTTGGGACATTTACCGGCTACAGTGCGCTGTGTTTGGCGGAAGGATTAGACGAGGATGGCCTGTTGCACACCTTCGAGGTTGTGGATACCTATGATCACATCATTGAATTTGTAAAAAAAGAAATTCCATTGGCCTCCAAAATAATTTTTCATAAACAAGATGCCCTTAAAGGAATTAGTAATCTTGATTTGGAATTTGATATAGTTTTCATAGATGCAGCCAAGAAACAATATCCGGAATATCTCGCGCTGGTTTCTCCGCTGATGAAAAAGGGTGCTTTGTTGATTGCGGATAATGTACTTTGGTATGGAAAAGTACTGGATGAAAATAAGGATCAGGAAACTACAGTGCTGGATCACTTTAATTCCTTGGTAAGTGAAAGCGGAGATTGGGATGCATTCATTTTACCTTTGAGAGATGGGCTTACACTGGCAATTAAAAAGTGAACATGTGGGAATGGAAATCGCGTAAGCAAATTAACACTGTTGAATGGAATGAGGTCCTGCAAGAAAGTTTTGAATCTAAAATTGAATGGCATTCAGAATATTTGGACATCAGTTGTGATCACTGGGGGGCATTTTTTAACAAGCAAACCAATCAAAGAATTCCTGTAGCTTATAACCGAAAGTATTTTGGTCTTGCAAAAGTGTACCGGCAGGATTTTTGTCAGCAGTTAAACATCATTGGTAAAAACATTCCTTCGGAATCTGATTGGAGGAGTTGGAAATCTGCTTTAGAGAAAAGGTTTTATTTTGGTGCTGTCCAAACTCCATTTTTTTTTGAGGGTGCTAGAGAGCGAACCAATTTGATTCTTGATATGGACAGTTATGCACAAAATGGAATCAATGGTTTTTCTGCACATCATAAGCGAAGTATAGAAAAGGCAAACAGCAGTGATTTTTATTTTGATTATTCTGTGTCAGTGGATGAATTGAAAACTTGGTTGGATGTACATGCAAAAGAATTTTCTTATCTTCAAAAATTCAATCTTATAAGATTTAAGAAACTTTTGAATTGGTTGATTTCGAATGGAAGTGGATGGTTGCTGGGTGTACGCTCTGCAGATCATAAACTTCTATGCATAGGGGTGTTTACCGATGATGGAAGCAGAATCAGTTATCTGATTTCATTTAATTCAGAAGCAGGCAAAAAGCAAAAAGCCATGTATGCCTTGTTTGATCAACTCATTAAAAAGTATTCTGCCACCCATAAGATACTTGATTTTGAGGGCTCGGACATTCCGGGCGTACGAAGATTTTTTGAAGGTTTTGGTCCTGCAAGAATTCCTTATTATGAACATAGTTGGAGTTTATTCAGCTGATATGGAAGAAATTTTTAAACTAAATGGAATTCATTTTTTTTTAAAATTCACCTTTTGTAAGCGAAATTACTTTGAAACTGGAGGGTATCAAACAACCGTGGTTATTTCGAGCTTCCTAGCTTGAAATTCACGTACATTTTAATTGGTACTACTTTAAATAAACGTAATGTTTGACGCTGGGATGACTGAACGATCTCTGCGTTAAGCAGAGTATCGTGCGACAGCACGATAAGTGATGGAACCCTGCCTGACTGCGTCGGCAGGCAGGCGCGAAAGCGGCTAACGGAATAATCAGAAAATGAGAATTAACA
>Ga0268298_10005183_pt1 | contig 12344 bp, 7 predicted proteins | sample WWTPWeurt_MetaG_FD_194462 | JGI IMG/M metagenome (GOLD analysis project Ga0268298, IMG submission 194462) | Activated sludge microbial communities from WWTP in Nijmegen, Gelderland, Netherland - WWTP Weurt | ecosystem: Engineered > WWTP > Aerobic digester > Activated sludge | place: Netherlands...
GATCTCGATGCCCGCGACGCTGTCGAACACCTCGTTGTGCGCGACGTGCACGTTGTCGCTCATGCCGACGTAGATCGCCGCGTCGGCGATCCCCGAGACGAGGTTGCGCTCGACGACGCCGTTCTGTCCGAGCTGCGGGAAAATGCCGTAGACGCCGGCGTCGACGATCACGTTGTTGCGGATCTCGAAGTTGTTGCCGGCCTGGCCCATCACGCCGTTGCCCTTGTAGTTGCGGATCTCCAGGTTCTCGACCACGAAGTTGTTGCCTGAATACAGAATGGCGTCGTTCAGCTGCTTGCGTCCGTCGAGCACCGGGCGACGGCCCGCCTCGATCACGCCGATGATGCGGATATTGTCCTTGTCGATGTAGACGGTCTCGTGGTACGTGCCCGGCATCACGCGGATGGTCGTGCCCGGCGCGGCGTTCTTGACGGCCTGCAGGATCGACTCGCCGTCCTTGACGACGACGAACTTGTCGGTGGGCGGCCCGGCGACGTTCTCGATCGAGCCCGCGGCCGCCGCGGCCTTTACCTGCTCCGCCGCCGCGCCCTCCGCCTTGAAGCCACCGGAATACTGCGCGCCGCCGCTGGTCGAGGTGATCACGACGTCCGTCTTCGAGGCACGCCCGAGGTACGCGCCACCCGCAGCCGCTGCGGCCACGACGACGACGCCCAGCAGGATCCTGATCGCTCTGCTCATCGGAAGGCTCCTTGCGAATCCTGTCGTCCCGGTGCTGCGGACACGCGGACCGCGCCCCGGGGATTGTCGAGCGGGTGCAGGCCGGAGGGCACGCGCGGCGGCACCTGCGGCATGAACGTCTCGTCCGTCAGCGTCTGCAGGAAGTCGACGACGCGGTCGACTTCGCGCTCGGTCAGGTCGGGCGTGCTGATGTGCCAGTGCAGGTAGAGCGTTTCTCCCCTGGGCACCGCGTTGCCGCGACCCTTGTTGTAGAACTCCACCGTCTCGCGCAGCGTCGTGAACGCGCCCGAGTGCATGTAGGGCGCCGTGAGCGCGATGTTGCGCAGCGTCGGCACCTTGAAGCCGCCGCGCAGTCTGGGCGTGCCGAAGGTCACCTGAGCGCCAGCATCGAAGGCGTGCCCGCGCGGCTCCGGAGCGCCGATCACGGCGATCTGGCCATTGGTGAACAGCGGCGGCATGTGGCACTCCGAGCAGCGCGCGACGAAGGAGCGGAACACGTTGAGCCCCTCGATCTCGCGCTCGGACAGCGCCGCCGCGTAACCGTGCGCATAGCGGTCGTAACGACTGTTGAACGACACGAGCGACGACTGGAAGGCCGTCAACGCGCGGAAGACCTGCGCCTCGGTGATCGGGCCCTGGTGCCGCGGATACGTCTCGCGGAACAGCCGCCGCCAGGTCGCGTTGCCGTTCAGCGTCGCGAGCAGGTGCGTCGGCTCGTTGTCCATCTCGACGTCCGAATAGAGCGGCCCGGCTGCCTGCGCCTCGAGCGACTCCGCGCGCCCATCCCAGAACAGGCGCTGCAGAAAGCCGACGTTCCAGAGCGTCGGCGCGGCCCGGGCTGCTTCACGGCCGTGGGCACCGATCGAGCGCGCCCGGCCGTCGGCGAGACCCTTGTCCGGCCGGTGACAGCTCGCGCAGGACAGCGTGCCGTCGCCGGACAGCGACGGGTCGAAGAACAGATAGCGGCCGAGGTCGATTTCCAGCGGCGTGAAGCCGTCGCGGTGCGGCGGCAGCGAGGTGCGCGTGCCACCCACGCCGCGGTTCTGCAGCGAATCGTAGAGCTCGTAGCGGTCGCGGAACTCGCAGGTGCCGCGTGCGGTCAGCTCGAAGCTCGGCGGACAGTGCCGGCTCAGCTCGATCTGGACGGGTGCCGCCGCGCAGGCTGTCTGCGGGCTGCCAACCGATGCGAGCGCCGCGAGCGCGACGCCGCCGGCGGCCTGCCGCAGCCACCGGCGCGACAGCATGCGATCAAGTGGCGATAGAATCACCGCGCGGCGCCGGCGGACTGGATGTGGCCGACGACGTCGTCGACGTCCTTCTGCGTCGTGACCAGCGCCGCCATCATCGCCATCTGCCGGCCGTGCCTGTCGCGCGCATCGGCACCACGGATGCCGGTACGAAAATGTTTCAGCTGCCGCGCGATGTAGACTGCATCGAGGCCGGCGAGCCGCGGCGCGCCGAGGGCCTCGTTGCCTTCCGCCCTGCCACCGTGGCACGCGCCGCACTTGCCCTGGTACACGTTGTTGCCGTTGCGCGCGTCGAACTTCGCAGGAGGGCGAACCGAGGTCTTCGGCAGTCCTGCCACGTACTTCGCGAGTGACGCCAGATCGGCCGGCTTGCGCAGCAGCGCGAGGTTCGCGGCCCGCATCTGCACCCCGTAGGTGTCGTCCTTGTGCGTGCCGCGCAGGCCGTCGACGAAGTTCTGCAGTTGCCGCTGCAGATACGCCTCCGACTGGCCGGCGATGGCCGGCGCACCCACGACTGGGTTGCCCTCGCCACGGCTGCCGTGGCAGGCGGCGCACGAACCGTACAGTTGCTGCGCGGTGGCGGCCGTCGCGGCCGGCGCCACGGCGAACGCCAGCGCGAACAGCACGAGCCGCGCCCATGACCCCGGCCGCTTCATCGAGAGTCCCCCTGCCGGCGCGGTCTGGCCGCGCCACTTCTTGCTTGATACCGCAATCTAGCAAGCCACCCCAGGGTTCCGCAAAGCTCACCGCGCAAGTGTCACCTGCCGAAAGCTCAGATTGATGCGTTCGTCCACCGGGCGCGCCGTCTTCGGGACCGCGTGCACGTAGTGATGCTGGGTCGAGCCGGCCATCAGCAGGACGCTGCCGTGCCCGAGTTCCAGCAGGGTGACGCAGTCGCGCTGCCGCCGGTGCCGCAGCCGGAACCGGCGGGCCGCCCCGAGCGATACCGAGGCGATGACCGGGTCCGCGCCGAGTTCCGGCTCGTCGTCCGCATGCCAGCCCATGCCGTCGTTGCCGTCGCGATACAGGTTCAGCAGCACGCCGTTGTAACGATGACACGTGAGCCGCTCGACCCAGCGGCGCAGATCGAGCAGCTCGCGCGACCAGGGCGCGGGCTCGTGCGCCGTGCCGGAATACGCGTAGGTCGCGCCCGGATCGCCGTGCCACGCGACGAGCCGCGGCACGCGATGACGGCGGCCGAAAATGAGCACTTCTTCCTGCTGCCAGTCGATACCGGTGCGCAGCGCGGCAAACAGCCCGTCGGCCACGTCCGTTTCGAGCGCCTGCGGCCAGAGCCGGACGTCGGCGTCGGGCAGGTCGAGCGTCTGGCACGTCGGCAGCGACGGAAGCGGCGTCGGGCGCATCGCCGCGCAGCGTAGCCTTCGCGCGCTCCAGATGCACGCGCACCGCACCACGTGGCTGCGACTGGCAGGCGAGAAGGGTGCGCTGGCGATCTTCGTGGCGAGGACGCCATGGCCATCGATCCCCTGTTCCGGCGGGGCGTTTTCGGTTAGGTATCGTGCCCGATGCGTCCGCGGCGTCGCGGACGGACAATCGAGTCGTCTTGCGAGGAACCCTGTATGACGAGTCTCCGCGCCCGCGCCATCAACGCCCTGCTCCGCCTCACGATCAAGCGGATGTGGCGCTCGGCCCCGACCATCGAAGCACTCCGTGCGCACACCGCGAAGTCAGACACCCGGCTGGGAGGCCGCGCTCCGCCATGCCCGACCGAAGCCACGGCAGTGGCGGGAAGGCCCGCGCTGTGGATCGGCGCGCCGGAACTCGCCACGCGGCACGGCACCTTGCTGTACCTGCACGGCGGCGCCTGGTGCCTGCACATGCCGGGGATCTATGCCGGATTTGCCGCGGCGCTGTCGAACGCGACCAGTCTGCGCGTGCTGCTGGTCGATTACCGGCTGGCGCCGGAACACCCTTTTCCCGCCGCCATCGACGACTGCCTCGCCGCCTACCGCGCGCTGCTCGAAGGGCCCTGCGGCCGGCCGGTCGCAATCGCCGGCGACTCCGCGGGCGGCAGCCTCACGCTGGTCACGCTGATGCGCGCGCGCGACGCGCAGTTGCCGCTGCCCTCGTGCGCCGTGCTGCTGTCGCCGTCGACGGACCTCACGTTCACGGGCCCGTCGATGCGCTACAACGAGCGCGCCGACCCCATGTTCAGCGCCGCGGCGCTCGACCTGCTGCCCGACCTCTATTGCCCGGCGCAGGAACGCGGCAATCCACTGCTGTCGCCGCTGTTCGGTGACTGGTCCGGCCTGCCGCCGCTCTATTTCGTCGCCGGCTCGACCGAGATGCTGCTCGACGACTCGGTGCGGGCGCACGACCGCGCCATGCAGGCGGGAACCTCGTCACGCATCGACGTGGGCTGGGCGCTGCCGCACGTGTTCCCCATCGTGCGCATGCTGCCCGAGGCCCGCGCGGCGCTGGACGAGATCGCTGGCTTCATCGCACAGCACCGCCGTCAGCCCGCGGCGCTGCAGCCACCGGGAGCCGTTGCAGTCGCTGCCGAGACAGCCATCGAAGCGAGCGTGCGCTCGGCGCTCTAGCCGCGCAGCGCCCTGCGCTGCAAGGGAGTCGTGCGATCCGCCGCACGGGCCCTCGAGTGCGAGCGCGGCTGTCCGCGCTGTTCCACCCGTCGCCAGGCGCGCTCGTGCAGATGAAACACGACCGTGTTGACCAACGGCTCGATCAACCCGACGCCGGTGGCGACGGCAATCGAGCCTGTCAGCAGGTACGCGACGCTGAAGGCGACGCCGATCGGCCGTTCCGGGGCGCCTTCCGGTCCACCGCGGCGCAAGAGCGGTGGCGTTCCGGTTCCGGGATTACACGCGCCAGAGCGTCACGGGCCATGGATGGCCCGTGACGAGCCCGCATGGATGCGTCTTGCCGGCGTCTCTGGCGCGTGCAATCCCGGAACCGGAACGCCACCACCAACCGCAACCGAAGTGCGAGTCGGTCACGCGCGCGCCGACTACTGCCTCCCGGCCACCACCGGCTCGCCGAGCACCTCGATGCGCGCACGGGCCACCCCGCGCCTGAGCATGCCGATCTGCGCCGCGGCCGCCCGCGACAGGTCCGCGATGCGCGAACCCACGAACGGTCCACGGTCGTTGACGCGCACGACCACCGAGCGGCCGTTGCGCAGGTTCGTGACTTTCACGGCGGTGCCAAACGGCAACGTCGGGTGAGCCATGGTGTAGGCGTTCGAGTCGAAGCGTTCACCGCTGGCGGTCGGCCGGTCGTGGAACGCGGCGCCATACCAGGAGACGACGCCCTCCTGCGCGACGGTGAGGCCGCGCTCGACGGCCGCGGCAAAATCGCGGACGGACACCGGGCTCGACTTCTCGGCGTTGGCGAAGCCGTTTGGAACCGAGAGGGTCAGCACGGCCGACGCGACCAGCGCCGACAGCGACAGCCGGGCGCGGCGGACGTCGTCTTCGGGGTCCTTGCGGGCCATGTTCCGTACCTCCGTGGGCTGAATGCTGGGCTGGGCCATTCGGCCCGGTTGCCCCGGCCGCGTCAAAACGACTTGGGGAGGCAGTGACACCGTGCACGGTCTGGACCGCGGGGCGCGCCGCGCCCGCCATGTCGGCTGGCGGGTTCAAACGCCTCGAACCGGCCGCCGCGGGTGTCCATCGAGGCGGGCAAGAATACCAAGACAGCCCCTCCCGCGTCACCCCGAAATTCAGTAACACTATGTCCATCAATGGCTTACATTCTTGCGGCAGAGATTCTGGCCGGTCGCCAGCGGACCCCGGCGGCGCTGTGCTGAGAACCTTTTGTTGCAGTGCATTGACGCGGCCAGCCACCCATGTCATATGACAGCCGTATCCACGATCGTCGCCTGGGTCAGGGGTGCGGCTGCGCGGGTTTTGGACCCGGGCCGGCGGGCCCCTGCGTGCGGCGGTGCCATTCACAAGCAGGGCCGGCCATGAGTCGAGAGCAGCACGAAGTTCCCACGCCCGGGGCCGCGCGTCCGGGTGCAGGTACCCGCAAGCCGGTGGCGACCGGCCTGCCGCCCAGGCAGGGCCTCTACGACCCGCGCCACGAGCACGATGCGTGCGGTCAGGGCTTCGTGGTCAACATCAAGGGCCATCGCTCGCACCGGATCGTCGAGCAGGCGATCCAGGTGCTGAAGAATCTCGACCACCGCGGCGCCTGCGGCTCGGAGGTCAACACCGGCGACGGCGCCGGCATCCTGATCCAGATGCCGCATGCCTTCAACGACGAGGTCTGCCGCAAGGCCCGCATTCCGCTGCCCGGCCCGGGTCAGTACGGTAGCGGCATCATCTTTCTGCCGCGCAACCCCACGGTCCGCCGCCAGGTCGAGCAGCGCTTCGAGCAGGTCGTCCAGTCCGAAGGGCTGCACGTGCTCGGCTGGCGTACGGTGCCGACGCAGAACGGCATGCTCGGCGAGACGGCGCGCTCCTGCGAGCCGTTCATGCGCCAGGTCTTCATCGCGCGCCCGGCCGACCTGACAGACGACCTGGACTTCGAGCGCAAGCTCTACGTCATCCGCAAGCGCGCCTACAACGACATTCGCACCTCGACGCTCGCCGGCGCGGAGTACTGGTACATCGTCAGCCTCTCGTCGCGCACGCTGGTGTTCAAGGGCATGCTGCTCACGACGCAGCTCGACCAGTACTTCACGGACCTGCACAACCCGCTGATGGAATCGGCGCTCGCCCTGGTGCACTCGCGCTTCAGCACCAACACGTTCCCGAGCTGGGACCGCGCCCACCCCTACCGCTACATCGCCCACAACGGCGAGATCAACACCGTGCGTGGCAACGCGAACTGGATGCACGCGCGCGAGGCCCGCTTCGAGGCGGAAGCCTTCGGCGACGAGATCCGCAAGATCCGGCCGATCATCAACCCGAACGGCAGCGACTCGGGCATGTTCGACAACACGCTCGAGCTGCTCTATCTGTCGGGCCGCTCGCTGCCGCACGCCGTGATGATGATGATCCCCGAGCCGTGGTCGAACCACGAGTCGATGGACGACGACAAGCGCGCCTTCTACCAGTACCACTCGAGCCTGATGGAGCCGTGGGACGGCCCCGCGTCGATCTCGTTCACCGACGGCATCCAGATCGGCGCCGTCCTCGACCGCAACGGCCTGCGTCCCGGCCGCTATTACGTCACGAAGGACGACATGGTCATCCTCGCGTCCGAGGCGGGCGTGCTCGACGTGCCGGCCGAGGACATCGTCCGCAAAGGCCGCCTGCAGCCGGGCCGGATGTTCCTCGTCGACACGGCCGAGGGCCGCATCGTCGAGGACGACGAGATCAAGCGCACACTGGCGGCCGCGCGCCCGTATCGCACCTGGCTCGACGAATACCAGATCCACGTCGACGACCTGCCGCAGCCCCCGGAGCTGCCGCAGCCCGACCCCGACACGCTGCTGCAGCGGCAGATCGCGTTCGGCTGCACGTACGAGGACCAGCGCATCCTGCTGGCGCCGATGGCGCGCGACGGCGTCGAGGCCGTGGGCTCCATGGGCAACGACACGCCGCTCGCAGTGCTGTCGGACAGGCCACGCCTGCTCTACGACTATTTCAAGCAGCTGTTCGCGCAGGTCACGAACCCGCCGATCGACTGCATCCGCGAGGAGATCATCACCTCTGCCGAGACGCGTCTGGGCTCCGAAGGCAACCTGCTCAACCCGCAGCCGTCGGACTGCCGCCGTCTCGAGCTCAAGTGGCCGATCGTGACCAACGAGGAATTCGCGCGCATCCGGCGCATGGACCTGCCGGGCCTGCGCGTCGGCGTGCTGCCGATCCTGTTCCGCGTGAGCCGCGGCGAGAAGGGCCTCGTCAAGTCGATGGAGGAGCTGCGGCTGATGGCGCGCCGGCTGATCGAGGAGGAAGAGGTCAACGTCATCATCCTGAGCGACCGCGGCGTCAACAAGGACTTCGCGCCGATCCCGGCGCTCATGGCGGTCGCGGGCCTGCATCACTACCTGATCCGCGAGGGCCTGCGCACGCGCGCGAGTCTCGTGCTCGAGACCGGCGAAGCGCGCGAGGTGCACCACTTCTCGCTGCTGATCGGCTACGGCGTGAGCGCGGTGAACCCGTACCTCGCGTTCGAGACCATCGAGCAGATGATCCACGGCGGGCTGCTGACAGGCGTCGATTACCGCAGCGCCTGCCGCAACTTCGTCAAGGCGGCCTCGAAGGGCGTCATCAAGGTCGCCTCGAAGATGGGCATCTCGTCGCTGCAGAGCTATCGCGGCGCGCAGGTATTCGAGGCACTCGGCCTGAGGCAGGACGTCATCGACGAATACTTCAGCTGGACGGCCTCGCGCGTCGGCGGCATCGGCACGGACGTGATCGCGCAGGAGGTGCTGTTGCGCCACGCGGCGGCGTTCTCTGAACGGCGCCGGTCCGGCAGCGCGAGGACGCTGCCGGTCGGTGGCCAGTACCAGTGGCGCGCGGAGGGCGAGCGGCATCTGTTCACGCCCGAGAGCATCCACAACCTGCAGAAGGCCGTGCGCACGGATTCCTACGACGCGTTCAAGGCCTACTCGGCGCTGATCGACGACCAGTCGACGAATCTCTGCACGCTGCGCGGCCTGCTCGAATTCAAGTCGCCCGAGCCCGTGCCGCTCGAGGAAGTCGAGCCGGTCGAGAGCCTGATGAAGCGCTTCAAGACCGGCGCGATGTCGTACGGCTCGATCAGCAAGGAGGCGCACGAGACGCTCGCGATCGCGATGAACCGCATCGGCGGCAAGAGCAACACCGGCGAAGGCGGCGAGGACCCCGAACGCTACCGCTGGACCAACGAGCTCGGCGACTCGAAGAACTCCGCGATCAAGCAGGTCGCCTCGGGCCGCTTCGGCGTGACGAGCGAGTACCTCGTCAACGCCCGCGAGATCCAGATCAAGATGGCGCAGGGCGCCAAGCCCGGCGAGGGCGGCCAGTTGCCCGGCACGAAGGTCTACCCGTCGATCGCCAAGACGCGCCACACGACGGCGGGCGTGGGCCTCATCTCCCCGCCGCCGCATCACGACATCTACTCGATCGAGGACCTCGCGGAGCTGATCCACGACCTCAAGAACGCGAACCGCCGCGCGCGCATCAGCGTCAAGCTGGTCGCCGAGGTCGGCGTCGGCACGATCGCAGCGGGCGTGGCCAAGGCCCACGCGGACGTCGTGCTGATCAGCGGCTACGACGGCGGCACGGGCGCCTCGCCGCAGACCTCGATCACGCATGCCGGGCTGCCGTGGGAACTCGGTCTCGCCGAGGCGCACCAGACGCTGGTGCTCAACAACCTGCGCTCGCGCGTCGCGGTCGAGACGGACGGGCAGCTCAAGACCGGACGCGACGTGGCGATCGCCGCGCTGCTCGGCGCCGAGGAATTCGGCTTCGCGACGGCGCCGCTGGTCTCCACCGGCTGCATCATGATGCGCGTCTGCCACCTGAACACCTGCCCGACCGGCGTCGCCACGCAGGACCCGCGTCTGCGCGAGAAGTTCAAGGGCAAGCCCGAGCACGTCGTCAACTTCATGCGCTTCGTCGCGCAGGAGCTGCGCGAGATCATGGCGCAGCTCGGCTTCCGCACGCTCGAGGAGATGGTCGGCCGCGTCGACAAGCTCGAGCCACGCAAGGCGGTGGAGCACTGGAAGGCGAAGGGCATCGACCTGTCGACGCTGCTCTACTCGCCCGAGGTCGACCCGGACTGGGGCCGCTGCTGCCAGGACGAGCAGGACCACGGCATCGAGCGCTCGCTCGACGTCACGCACCTGCTCACGCTGTGCCATCCGGCCATCGAGCGCGGCGAGGAAGTCGCGGCGACGCTGCCCATCCGCAACGTCAACCGCGTCGTCGGTACGGTCGTCGGCAGCGAGATCACGCTCAGGCACGGCGCCAGGGGGTTGCCGGAAGACACGATCCGCCTGCACTTCCGCGGCTCGGCCGGGCAGAGCTTCGGCGCGTTCGTGCCACCGGGCCTGACGCTGTCGCTCGAAGGCGACGCAAACGACTACGTCGGCAAGGGCCTGTCGGGCGGCAAGATCGCCGTGTTCCCGCCGCCGCACTCGCCGTTCGTCGCCGAGGACAACATCATCGTCGGCAACGTCGCGCTCTATGGCGCGACCCGCGGCGAGGCCTACATCCGCGGCATGGCCGGCGAGCGCTTCTGCGTCCGCAACAGCGGCGCGACCGCGGTCGTCGAGGCCGTGGGAGACCACGGCTGCGAGTACATGACCGGCGGCCGCGTCGTGGTGCTCGGCCCGACGGGGCGCAACTTCGGCGCCGGCATGTCGGGTGGCATCGCCTACGTGCTCGACGAGAAGGGCGACTTCGGCTCGCGCGTCAACGCACAGATGGTGAACCTCGAACGCCTGACGGACGCCGCCGAGATCATCGACGTCCGCCACATGATCGAGCGCCACCTCGCGCACACCTCCAGCGACCGCGCGCGTCTCGTGCTCGACGCCTGGGACACCATGCTGCCGAAGATCGTCAAGGTCATCCCGAAGGATTACCAGCGCATGCTCGCCTGCATCGCACGCGCCGAGGAGCAGGGTCTGGTCGGCGACGAGGCGATCATGGTGGCGTTCGAGCAGAACGCGCGCGACCTCGCCCGCGTCGGCGGCAACTGACCGGAAAGGTAGGGACGATGGGGAAGCCAACCGGATTCATCGAGTACCTGCGCGAGCTGCCCGTCGACCGCGCGCCGCTCGAACGCATCAACGACTTCGACGAGTTCCACCCGCACCTCGAGGAAAAGCGGCTGCGCAACCAGGGCGCCCGCTGCATGGACTGCGGCGTGCCGTTCTGCCACACAGGCAAGCTGATCAGCGGCATGGCCGCCGGCTGCCCCGTCCAGAACGTGATCCCCGAGTGGAACGACCTCGTCTACCGCGGGTTGTGGCGCGAGGCGCTCGACCGCCTGCACATGACGAACAACTTCCCCGAGTTCACGGGGCGCGTGTGCCCCGCGCCGTGCGAGGGGTCGTGCGTGCTCGGCATCAACGAGTCGCCCGTCACGATCAAGAACATCGAGGCGGAGATCATCGACCGCGGCTGGGAGGAAGGCTGGGTGCTGCCCGAGCCGCCGGCCGTGCGCACGGGAAAGAAGGTGGCCGTGATCGGCTCGGGTCCGGCCGGGCTCGCCGCGGCCCAGCAACTGAATCGCGCCGGGCACGCCGTGACGGTGCTCGAGCGCGAGGATCGCCCCGGCGGCCTGCTGACCTACGGCATCCCGAACATGAAGCTCGACAAGCGCCTGGTCGTCGATCGGCGTTTGCGGCAGCTCGAGGAGGAGGGCATCCGCTTCGTCTGCAACGCGAACGTCGGCGACAATGTCGAGGCCCAGTTGCTGCTGCGCGACTTCGATGCGACGGTGATCTGCACCGGCGCCACGCAGCCGCGCAACTTGCCCATCGAGGGGCGCGACCTGCGCGGCGTGCACTACGCGATGGAGTACCTGACCGCGAGCACACGCGCGCTGCTGAACGGCGGTGCCGATCGCTCGCCGATCCATGCGCGCGGCAAGGACGTCGTGGTCATCGGCGGCGGCGACACCGGCACCGACTGCGTCGGCACCGCGCTGCGCCAGGGCTGCCGCAGCGTCACGCAGATCGAGATCATGGCGCGCCCGCCGATCGAGCGGGCCGCGGACAATCCGTGGCCGGAGTGGCCGAAGGTCTACAAGCTCGACTACGGCCAGGAAGAGGCCGCGGCCAGGCAGGGCGACGACCCGCGCGTCTACCTGACGACCGTCAGGAAGTTCGTCGGCAACTCGCAGGGCCAGCTCGAGTCGCTGGTCACCGTGCAGGTGAAATGGGAACGCAATGCCGCGGGCGCGTTGGTGCCGGTCGACGTGCCCGGCACGGAGCAGGTGCGCCCGGCGCAGCTCGCGCTGCTGGCGATGGGGTTCCTCGGCCCCGAGCAGTCGCTGCTCCGGGAACTCGGGGTCGAATGCGACGCGCGCAGCAACGTGCAGGCCGGGTTCGGCCGGTACGCGACGAACCTGAAAGGCGTGTTCGCGGCCGGCGACTGCCGGCGCGGGCAGAGCCTGATCGTCTGGGCGATCCGCGAAGGCCGTGGCGCCGCCGAGGCGTGCGATCGGTATCTGATGGGGAAGTGACGTCTCGCCCGCGGGCAGAAAACCCGACGGATGCCTGTCGTCGCGTCAGCCCATCGGGATCGCGTGGCGCTCGCCGTGCTCGTACACGACGTTGGCACGGCCGACCAGCAGCGGGTCGATCGGGCCGACGGCTTCGAGGTCCTTCTTCGCATAGGGCAGCCGGTGCAGCACGTAGCGCATCGCGTTCAGGCGCGCGCGCTTCTTGCAGTCCGACTTGATCACGCTCCACGGCGCGTCGGCCGTGTCCGTGTAGAAGAACATCGCCTCCTTCGCCTTGGTGTACTCGTC
>Ga0268298_10005184_pt1 | contig 12342 bp, 10 predicted proteins | sample WWTPWeurt_MetaG_FD_194462 | JGI IMG/M metagenome (GOLD analysis project Ga0268298, IMG submission 194462) | Activated sludge microbial communities from WWTP in Nijmegen, Gelderland, Netherland - WWTP Weurt | ecosystem: Engineered > WWTP > Aerobic digester > Activated sludge | place...
CGCTAGCTCTTCGAGTGAGCGAGGTGCGAGGAATCGCGTCCCTTGCCGCTCGTACTCGAAGAGGTCGGTGGACTGCGAGAGCTCCCTTAGCGCTGCGACAGCGTGCGAGGTGTCAAGCTTTGCCTCGGGAAGCTCAAACATATGTAGCCCCGCGTCCAAGATGGGACGGTAACCCGTACATCGACACAGATTCCCCGACAGGTCATCCGCCAGGCGCTGGCGCGTCGGACGCGTGTCGTTCTCGAGGTGATGCTCATAGTTGTTCCACAGCGACATGACGATGCCAGGCGTGCAGAACCCGCACTGTGAGCCATGACAGTCCACCATGGCCTGCTGAACGGGATGCAATTCACCGTCTTGCTTCAAATCCTCAACGGTAAATAGGGCCTTTCCGTCCAGGGTCGGCAGAAATTTGATGCAGGCATTGACCGTCTGCAGCGATAGTCCTCGCACCGCATTCGGATCGCCGCTCTTGGCCAGCTCACCGACGACGATGGTGCAGGCACCGCAATCGCCTTCATTGCAACCCTCCTTCGTGCCGCGGCATTTCGCGTCCTCACGCAGCCAATCCAAGACAGTACGCGTGGGCGAGACGTCTGACACCTTGATGATCTGGCCTCGGTGGAAGAATTGGATCGGACGAGAACTCATGGCGACAGGCTTTTGTTGACAGCGGGTTGAGACGCCGCACGATACGCCGTCCGGTTCGCCGTGCTATTCGCGCCGATATATGTTTGATATGCTTTTAGAGAGATGACAAATCGACCCGCATTCGAGAAGATCGAGCTTTCGCTGATACGAGTTCTCCACACTCTGATCTCAGAGCGCAGCGTCTCCAAGGCAGCGATGAAGATGGGCAGCTCTCAGCCAGTCTTGAGCATGCAGCTGCGGCGCTTGAGAGCGCTGCTGAACGATCCCCTGCTGGTTCGCTCTGGACGCGGCATGGCCCCCACCGATGTGGCGTTGCATTTCTTCGAAATTGCCGGGCGCATCCTGCAGGATGCCGACCAGTTGTTTGGTGCCCCGTCGCGAACGCGTGCTTTTGATCCGTCGACCAGCGATGCGACGTTTCGAATCGCCTCGAGCGACTACTTGGATCCCCTGTTCCTGCCCGGCCTTTTTGCACAGGTTAAGCGGGCGGCGCCCCACGTGCGCATGGAGTTGATGCCACTCTCCGATGACTTCGACTATCGACGCGAGCTTGCAACCGGGGCAGTCGACCTGGTCATTGGCAATTGGCTGGAACCCCCCGGGGAACTGCATCTCGGCAAGTTGTACACGGATGAAGTGGTGTGCCTAGTCTCAGAGGATCATCCGGTTGCGCGCATGAACTCACGCCAATGGAGCATACAGCGCTACCTCGAGTGCGAGCACGTCGCTCCAACGCCCTTGACAGCGAGCACCCCCGGCGTGATCGACGCACGCTTGAGGACGGTCGGGTTGCGCCGCAATGTCGTGGTCCGCAGCGCCCACTTTGGCTTGATCCCCTTGATGGTGGCGCAGAGCCTCGTCATTCTTACCACCGGCCGGCTGTTTTGTAGCCGCTTCGTCGATACGCTGCCAGTGCGGATCGTGCGTTGCCCTGTGAGCTTTCCACCCCTGGTCTACTACCAACTGTGGCATGACCTCACGCACGCCTCAAGTTCTGCACGCTGGTTGCGAGAGCAGGTTCGCGATGCTGCCATCGCCTTCTCTAGGAAGGCGCCGCCTCACAGAAGAAGCAGTGCTGGGAAAGTTGACTGACGCCACCAAGTTCGAGCTCAGCCGCCCAGGCTATCCCCGTAGCGACCGCTTCAGGACGACAGGCTTGCCACCCATGGTCCGCTTGGTCATCCACGCCGCCAACGCTGAGTCGAGATAGTCGGCATGTCCTGGAAACCACTGAAACAGGTGATGCGCGAGGTCGTGTGCGGTCTCCAAGCCTAGGCTGCCGGTCGCCACGCCGGCGCGAACCTCGCGAACGGATGCAAGGACAGCTGCGTGTTCGTCGATGTGGCAGTCCCGAGGGGGAAATTCCGTGCTGTGCATCCACTCTTCTTCCTGGGTGAAGTGGTCGACCGCATGACGCTCGAATGCGTCCAAAGCAGGCAGCACACTTGTCTCATCACAGGTGAGCAGATCGAATGCCGCCTGATAGAACTCTTTGTGTGTGTCGTCCATCGGACCATAGCCAAGGACTCGAGCATCCGACCAGACATAGGACGGCGCGGAGCCGGCAGAGACAGGGACTTCCGCCGAAACGGGCGTGGCGTAGTGATATTGCGATGTAGGGGTGCTCATTGCAAGCTCATAACGGTGCTGGTTTCCAAAAAGACGAGCGCCGCGATCTGGCTAGCGGGCCGCCGGCGTTGAGACGTAATCATTGGCCGTCTGCTTTGAATTGGCGAGGTAGTTGTTCGATGACTTGATGTCAGCCATGCTCTCGGTCAGCAAGGCGATGAAGGCTTGGAGCTTCTTCGCGGCGTAGCGCTGGCGTTGATACGCGACGAACACACGGCGTCGCTCCGGCTTCCAACTGGGCAAGACGGGAACGAGGCTCCCGAACTTCACTTCCGGGCTGACGAAGAAATCGGGCAGCAGGGCGATGCCTAGGCCGTCCACGCAGAAAGTCTTCATCACCCAATAGTCGTTGGTACTCACCGAAAAGCGGGACACGTAAGGCTGCGACGTCTGCTCGGAGTGCAGCACCGGAGTCGATGCAAACTCGGGCTTGCGAAGCGTGATGGACGTGTGCGCGGTGAGTTCCTTGGGGCTTGACGGTGTCCCGTTTGCTCGCAGATATGCTGGACTGGCGTACAAGCCGTACGTCAAACGACCGACCAGTTTCGCGACCACGTCGGGTAGGTCCGGAGCCTCTGCGCAGACATAGCAGTCCACATCCTCCATCCGGGGCGAGTCCTCCCGCCCGGCAGCGTCAAGTTCGCATCGGATATTCGGATGCTGCTCGAGGAACATGCGGGTGATGTTGCACACGAACGTCGTCGTGAAATGGTTGTCTGCCAGGATGCGCAAGCGGCCCTTGGTTCCTGTCGCCATCTCTTGCACCTCGTGCCGGGCTGTCTCCCACCTGCCGGTCACATCCGACAACAGCGCCTCACAATGGGCATGGAACGCACGCCCTGCATCGGTCGGTACCACTTTGCGTGGCGACCGGGTTAGAAGCTGCACGCCCAGCTCCTCTTCAAGCCTCCGAAGAAGGCGACTCAACGTGGCCTTCGACATGCCTGTTTGCGTCTCAGCCTTCGTCAGGCTGCCTGCCCGCATGATCAGCGCGAAGGCCTCGATGAGCTTCAGTTCCATTTCCATGAGTGTCCTCGCTGCAGCGTTTCAGGGATGGAACGTAGCGTTTCCAGTGAGCAAAGATGTTGTCATGCCTTGAGGGTAATTGGGACCTCCGCAGACGAACAGGCGGACTTTCCTCACCCACGAGCATCGCAGTGCGCCACTGGTGTTGACGATCCACTAGCGATGAGCCGCATGTAGGGAAGGGAGCGTGAGCGAGCAAAACCATCACAAGTATCGAGACTGCTCTGCTTTTGGATGGAACAGGGGATGTAGACATGCCTGACGTGGGCATGTTGGCCCAGGCGCCCCATTCAAGAACTATTGAGCAGGGTGAAGCGACCTGTTGAACATCAACGCCAGGCGCGGAGCAGCGTTTCACTGCTGGAACGGATCGTATCGACGCAGTGGCTTATCGCTTGGGCGGGCAATTGGTAACGTCACTACGACGAGTCGTTGAAGCTAGGCAAACAAGCCTTACTCAAAAGATCGGCCCTAGCAACGAATAGGCTTCGGGCCCCCAGAGATTTTTCGCCGGCGCACAAGTGCGCCGCTTGCAGGGCGTCTCCGCGCACCGCCCAGTACTGCTGGTGGTCGCATTTGGCCCGCACGTTCTGTGCGGGCCTTCTTTTTTTCTGTTCGCAGGTTTGTTCTCTCCAAAAGTGGAGCTGGAACGGATGTCGTACAAGCACCCACAGAGACAGTTTTCAACCGGCGATAGAACCGCGCACGCAGGCATGTTCCAGCGATGGAACAGATCGTTTCGGGCAGAGGGCTTCCCCGGAGCGCGGGCGCCCTATATGTTCGCAGAAGGAGCATCTTGAGTGCTCTTTGCAAACACCATCCTTCGTCCGCCTTCTAATTCCGAAGCGGACAGTGGAGGGGTTTCATGGAACGGCGCGACATACCAAATTTTGGGCAAAACAGAAATGAATGAGACATCCATACAGTCAATGAAGATGCCTGTTCAATATCTTTCCTGCCAGGAAAGTCGGCTGACCTATGCGGATGGCAGTTCTAGGACGGTCTACCATTCGGACTGGGAAGTTCCATTTCCCGAGGGTTTGCTGATCGTTTCCAGAACAGACTTACGCGGGATAATTACCCATGCGAATGATGCCTTCATTCAAATAAGCGGGTACCGCAAGGAGGAGCTCATCGGCGCGTCACACTGTGTTCTTCGTCATCCGGACATGCCGAAGCGAGTGTTCGGAGATTTGTGGCAAACCATCAGTGCGGGCAAGAAGTGGCAGGGCTATATTAAGAATCTGCGGAAGGATGGTGCGCATTATTGGGTCTTTGCAACTGTTGTTCCAAACATTCGTGCTGGGACTGTAGTGGGTTATACGTCGGTAAGGCGGCAGCCTGCGAAGGCTAAGCTTGAGGCAGTCATTGCACTGTATCGACATTGGATTGAACTTGAGGGAGAGACCGAATGAAGTTGACCATCGTTGTCTCGCCAGATTTTGGAATAGAGCGCGGTATCGACTGGGTGTTACTGGGAGCCTTGCTCCGGAAGCGACAGGTGGACGTTAATGTTCTTACGCCGACGACTCTTGCAGAGTACGATGTTTTGCTGGCCGGCGACACCTGTGATGTGGTGTTCGCGAATCCAGTAGACGCATTGACGCTTGCTCGGGATAGAGGATTCATTCCGTTTGCAAGGCCAACACGAGTACTTGATGAGATGCTCATCTCGTGCGCTTCTACTTCATCTGTACGTACCATCATGGACCTTCGACCACGATGTCGCGTTGCCCTAGTGGCAGATCGATGTGTCGAAATGGTCGGTATGCGACTGCTTGAGCCCGCCAATCTGCCAAGCTCTGGTCCGGAACTCTTGTTCTGTGACAGTAGCGCGGCTGTCGCTAACTTGGTCGTCGACGGTGCCGCAGACATCGGCTTCTTTGGAGCAGAGCCGTATTCCGCAATGCCTTTGGCGACGCGGCGCAGCCTTAGGCCGCTGGTGAAGAGTGACATTGGTGAACTCTCTCACATGCTCCTGTGCAATCGGAGGCGCGTCGATGAAGTGGCAAGTATTCAAAGCGCGTTCGTGCAATTGGCGACCATCGATGAGGAGACAGCGTCAGCGCTTCGGTTGCTCGGCCTAGAGCTCGGCTTTTCCCCCTTAACGCCGGAGGCGGCTGAGGACACGTTTGATCTGGTCGACGTATTGCTCACACCGGCACAGGCCGCTTAAGACGACGGCAGGGCGACGATCGGCGCCCTAAACTTTTCGACTGGGTCGAAGACGATTTCTTGGACTGAGCGGAGGCTGGTTCCTGTACTGGTCCAAGAATCGGCTTCTTGCTGTACTGCTGCTACGTCAAGTTGGGCAAACGAGCAGGAGGAAATAAATGTACCAAAATAGAATTGGGCACCGATATATTGACAGGGAAACAGGGAAAACCATTGACACCTGGTTCCCCAGTAGCCTTGCAAAAGTCAAACGCAGTTGCCTAGCCGAAAAGGTCGGACTCATCACAGGCGAGTTCATCGAGTTAGCTATTGGCTCGCTTGATGAACCGCCAATATCAACCGAAGAAGTATATTTTCGACTTCACCTGTTATCGGAGCGATTGGTCAAGCCAAACGCGATCAATCTAGAGGGCATTTTTTCCCTTCTACCTATAGTCGCTTGGACTTCGGCTGGCCCTGTTTTTCCCCATCAAGTCGATGCCCTTCGCGACCTCGTAGCGAACGAATACCATTATTTGATGGTTCCATCCATCGACAGATTTCCGCGTATGACTGAGTATGTAATTCCGTCAGGTGTTCGCATTGCCGATACGGATCGAGTGCGCCTAGGTGCTCACCTCGCAGAAGGCACCACTGTCATGCATGAGGGGTTTATAAACTTCAACGCAGGAACCCTCGGAGAATCCATGGTGGAAGGTCGTGTAACCCCGGGCGTTGTAGTTGGCAAGAACTCCGACATTGGGGCAGGTGCTTCAATCATGGGAACTCTCTCCGGCGGGGGCAAAACGAAGAATTCTATTGGTGAGCGTAGCCTCCTTGGTGCCAACGCCGGCATCGGTATTTCACTCGGAGATGAATGCATCGTTGAAGCCGGCTTGTACGTTACAGCCGGAACAAAAGTAAAGTTACCTGATGGGTCCATCGTTGCTGCCCGCGAATTGTCGGGAAAATCAGGCATTTTGTTCCGTCGCAACAGCCAAACTGGCGCGGTTGAAGTCATTTACACAAATTCAAGTCGCTGGGGTGGTTTGAATTCATCACTTCACGCGAATGGTGTCGGCGGCGGCTGAAAATTGACATAGCCAGCCCGGATTTTCCTATGCGGGCGAAGAGTGTGGCGCTATGACCATGTTTGCATTGGCTGCGTCTTGTGGACGAGAGCCGCGGGAGGGAGTTGGTACAGGGAATCGCCAAAACGACGAATCTGCCGCGCAACTCAGTGCGCTGGGTGGTGGAAATGAACTCAGATTCCGCTGACTGGCGATGGCTACCAAGGCGGCGCCTTCGTTGATCAGAGCAAGCATCCGCTGCCCGAAGAGTTGGAGGGCCACGACAACGGCTTGACTGTGCTTGCCGAGATGGGCTCCGAAGACAGCTACGTACATCCAGGGCTGGTGGGCGAGGAAGGGCGGCGTGTAGTTTCGATATGCCTACCGGCCGCTGAACTGAAGATGCTTGTTCGAATGGAGCGTTGAGCCAGTGGTCATCGATGATCAATGCCAGCGGCTTCATTCCATCCGAAGTGAAATTGCCCGGGGCACAGGAGCCTGGGCATCACGCTAGGCCCTCAGATCGGTAAACGTCATGTCGCAGTACGCGCCGGCAACTCTTCGATGGGCGTATGGCTCCTGAGTCATCACATCTTTGGAGCCTTCAGACGGTAGCGACGTGCCCGAAGAGGCTTGGTACAGTTAATACACCGATTGCTTTGTATGATCAGTTGTCGTACAACAAGATTACTAGCATTGGGCTCTGTCCAGCACTCTCAGGGATACCGCTTGGAAATGACTGCAATCCTCGCTCCGCGTCGACGTCCACGCACGCTGGCGCTTGAGCTCGTGGCGTCGCTGAGCGAGCGCATACGCGACGGAAGGCTACAGAGTGGAGACAAACTGCCCACCGAATCAGCCATCATGGCTGAGTTTGAGGTCAGCCGCACGGTAGTGCGGGAGGCCATCTCCAAGCTCCAGGCGGGCGGGTTGGTTGAGACACGGCACGGCATTGGCACTTTCGTGCTTGGGTTGGGGGAGGCGCCCGGCTTCAAGATCGGTGCCGACCAGTTCCACACGCTTCGGGACGTTGTGGCGGTACTGGAGTTGCGCATCGGTTTGGAAACTGAGGCGGCTGCGCTCGCTGCGCAGAGGCGCACGGAGACCAATTTGCTCGCAATGCGAGCGGCACTCGATGCCTTTGCTCTGGCTGTAGACACAGGGCAAAGCTCAGTGGCCCCGGATTTTCAGTTCCACCTGGAGATCGCACGGGCCACGCAGAACAGTCATTTTTCGGAACTGATGGGGACCTTGGGCAGTGCCATCATTCCCAGAGGTCGTCTGGATCCTGCCGAAAGCGTGTCGAACGAGCGCCGCCAGTATCTGCAGCGGGTGAATGGTGAGCACGAGAGCATTTACGACGCCATCGCCGCACAAGATCCCGACGGCGCACGGGCAGCCATGCGTACTCACTTGGCCAACGGGCGGGAGCGCCGCCGCCGTGCACAAGGTTGACACGCAGGGCCACAGACAGCGCCTGTGATCTGGCGCAAAGTCAGGCATCTTTAGTGTTTTCCCTAATTTTTTCGTTCCTCCTTAGTTGTACGATGACCGACAACTAAACAGAAAAACCTCATCGAACAGAGTTGATGTTTGGCAGACCCCAAAGGTCCCAGGCAGGGCTCTTTTGCATCACCGGCACCTGCGGCAATGAGGCATGACGGGAACAAAAAGTCCCTGCCATCCAAGCCGCCCACCTTCAAGCACTGGAGACGATCCGAATGAACACGATCCAAAACGTCGAAATCGCCCTGTACAAAGTTCCACTCAGCAAGCCTCTGAGCGACGCGAAGGTGCTTGCGGGCCGTCAGAAGGCGTTGACCCATGTCGACATGCTGACTGCGACCGTCCACACCAAATCTGGCGGCCTGGGTTTTGGCTTCAGCTATTCCTTGCGAGCGGGCGGCGCAGCGTTGTACGCGCATGCGTCAGAAATCGCCGAAACCCTCATTGGCGAAGATGCGAATGACATCGGTCGTCTGTGGGAAAAGATGGCTTGGCTTGGCGCTTCCGTTTCTCGCACTGGCGTGACCGTTCAGGCGATTGCCGCTTTCGACATCGCGCTGTGGGACCTCAAAGCCAAGACCGCGGGCTTGTCCATTGGCAAGCTGCTCGGAGCCTACCGCGACCGGGTACCTTGCTACAACACCTCAGGTGGCTACCTGAACGCCCCGATCGAGGAAGTTCTCAAGAACGTCGATGCCTCGCTGGCGCGGGGCATTGGCGGCATCAAACTGAAGGTCGGGCAGAAGGACTTGGCCAAGGACGTCGCGCGCGTGGCAGCGGTGCGAGAACACATCGGGCCCGACGTGCCTCTGATGGTCGACGCCAACCAGCAATGGGATCTGTCCTATGCGCTGCGAGCCGGGCGTGCGCTTGAGCAGTTCAACCTGACCTGGATCGAAGAGCCGCTCAGCGCCTATGACCACGAAGGTCACGCTCAGTTGTCGAAGCGGCTGGACACGCCGATTGGCACCGGAGAGATGCTGAGCTCGGTGGACGAGGTGCATGAGCTGATCAAGCAGCGTTCCATGACCTATTTGCAGGCGGATGCCCCTCGCATTGGCGGCATCACACCGTTCCTGAAGATCATGGCGGCGGCCGACTTGCAGCGCCTGAAGCTGGCTCCCCACTTTGTGATGGAAATCCACATCCATTTGGCATGCGCCTATCCCCACGAAAGCTGGGTCGAGCACATCGAGTGGCTCGAACCTGCCTTCAATGAGCGCTTGAAGATCGCGGACGGCTCAATGGAGTTGCCAGTCCGAGGGTTGGCCACGATGCTGGAAATTTTGTCCAAAAAAGCGCCTAAACCGTTGAAGGCATTAGATTTTTAGGCCTCAAAACTTTGCGTGCAGGCGGGACAAATCTGGTCAAGCGAGACCTACGCCCGCTTTGCCCGCTCTTTGAACCCGAACCGGACTCGTGTGTTCATCGGCTCGACCGTCCGCTCGAGATCCATGATGTAGTCGCCGAAGCGGTTGATGTGGATCGTTCTATACGGTGACAACCGCGCCAGCAGTTCTGGGGTGATCTCGAAGACCCCCTGCTCCTGCATCTTCTTCAGCACCGCAGTCATGCGGTGGACGTTGGCAAGGATCAGCATGTTGGCCACCAGATGGTTGTACTTGACTACCTTCACTTGCTCGTGCCGGACGTTCTCAGCCAAGATCCCTTCATTGCCGAAAAACGCCCAGCCTGCGAACTCGTGGAATTCCTCTGCCTTGTTGGTCTCGGCGTGGATGGTCTGCCGAAGGTCGGGCTCGTTGATGTAGCGCATCAGGAAAATGGTTCGGATGACGCGGCCAAGTTCTCTGAATGCGAAATACAGCTTGTTCTTCCTGCTGGCGCTGCCCAGCCGCCGCAGCAAGGTCGAAGGCGTGACCAGGCCAGCTTTGATGGACACAACCACGCGCAGCATGTCGTCGTAGTGCCGCTCGATCAGGTCCCAATCGATGCTGCGGCCTGAGAACAGCGACTCGATGTTCTGATAGCGCACGTCCTTGTTGGGCTTGAAGAAGGTCAGGTCCTTGATGTTTCGAATGCGGGGCATCAGCTCAATGCCCAGCAGGTGGGACAGCGCGAACACAGGCGTGCTCTGCGCCTGGGTGTCGCCGTGAACCGTGTCCGGCTTGATGTCCGAATCGTTGCTCATGAGGCCGTCGAGGATGTAGGTGGCCTCATACACGCCACAGGGGATAAAGGAGCTGAACAGCGCCATGTAGGTGTCCGAGACGTGGAAGTAGCCAATGGCGCCGTAGCCGCCGTAGCGGATGTGGTACTCGGACATCAAGTTCTTCTCGTACATCGACCACTTCGTGCCGTCGGCGGCGACGCGCTTGCCTGTTCCCCAGAACCGCGGCAGCGCGAATCTGTTGAACGCGTTGATGACCTTGGTGATTGCCTTGTTTAGGCGATCCTCGGTGACATGGTGAAGGTTCAGCCAGGCAATTTGCTTGCGCGACATGCCCTTGAGGCTTCGCGCAGTCTGGCTGGCGCCCATGTTGCACCCATAGCAAAACAACGTTGCGATGAAGCGGGCTCGCGGATCCTCCAGCCGGCTTTCGTGGCCGGACAGCGGCTTGAAGAACCTGTGCAGGTTGAGCCATTGCTCGACCTCCGTCAGGACGTCGATGATGCTGTGCAGCCCCAACGCATCGTTGATCGCCTGATCAAGCACCTTCAGCTGTGGCGGTTCTTCGACCTTGTCTGTCTTTCGGATGATCAGCCCGGAAGGTCCCCAGGCGACGGAGTCATTCTTGGGGAACGCTCTGTCCGTGGTCAAGGCCGCTTCCGAGAGCCGATCCTGCAACTGCGCGACGAAGGCCGGGCCATCGGGCGCCAGGTTCAACAGCTTGGTGTAGAGCGGCATCTCGGCCTGGAAGCGCTCGTCGTCCATGAAATGCGCTCGATAGTCGTCGTACTGGTCGCTGTGGGGAACGAAGAGATCGCCAGACTGCAGTTCCTCGAAGATCCTCATGAAGACCATCAGTTCGAGGTACTTGCGGTGGACCAGCGTATTGCCGTCGGCGTCCTCGGCCAGGATCAGCTTGCGCCACCGATCTGGGAACCATTTGAGGTCGATTTCCTCGCCGCTGCCCTTGCGCACCGGTCGAAGGTATTCTTTGTGGCTGTTGCGGTGCTCCAGCACCCAGCCCAGGGCGTCGGCGAACGGCGATTCCGTATAGGTTGGCATGGGCTGGATCACATCTAGGCACTCGAAGACCAGCGCTCGCTTGAGCGCGTAGGGCTGCAGCATGAAGGGCAAGTAGTTGTTCTCCGCGAACGCGAGGTACTCATCGCATTCGCTGATGAACTGCTGCGGCGGGTCTTGCAACGAGTGGCCGACAGCCGCACCCCGCCGCGAGTCGGTGCTCTCGCCGTCGTAGGCCACGAGCATGCCCCTGAACTGGCCCAAGAGTCGCACCATCTGCTCGCGATGCTCGGCATAGAAGGATTTGAGCCGGGCGTCAGCGTCCCTGTCGAGCTTGCGCATGGACCTGACGAAGATCTCCGCGACGTCGTCGGTGGCCTGGCGCAGTCGCGAGCGCACCAGCAGCACCGCGAGCGTGTAGCGCCTGTTCCACTGCAGCTCCCGCATCTGGGCGGCGTTCATCGCCTGCGCCTCCAGCGTCAGCTGCTTCAGCTTCACGGCCGCGACGCCCTCGAAACTGGGAAGGCCCTCTGCGATTGATGCCAACCAGCGAATGTGGACCAGATGCATGCGCCAGGTCTTCGTGATCAGGCAATCCATTCGATCGTGAGCATCCGACCTGCACCGTGACCGCACGTGCTACCGATCATGCCCAGACGTGCGTGAAACTCGGCAATCGACCCATCTGCGCCGTTCGACTCGCCTGATCGGTCGCAGGAAAACCGGTGTTCGAAGGGGCGGCCAGGCGCGGTTCTGCAGGTATTCCGAGCGACTACTCGGAGGGCGCGTCATCCAAAGCGCCTGCGGGCGCCCCGAATACAGCCGCAATGCGGCGTTCTGCAGACCGCCTGGCGTCTTGCATCACAGCCGGCATTGCCCAGCGCTTGGTGTACTTGCCGATGAAGTCAGAGAAGAACATCCGCGCTGTGTCCGCATGCTGGTTTGCAACGACCGCGTCCTTCAACACGGCGGACAGGTTGAGCTCACCGGCAGCAACGCAGCCCATTGTGTGCTCAAAGTCTTCGATGGACAGAATGAAGACGTTAGACAAGGGTAGGCACTGCTCTGCCCCAGCGTCGGGATAGTCGAACTCGCCAGGTGGGTAGAGCAGCCGCATCCGTTCGCCAGTGCCGAGGTTGAGTTCGCGACTGGTAACGA
>Ga0268298_10005185_pt1 | contig 12342 bp, 12 predicted proteins | sample WWTPWeurt_MetaG_FD_194462 | JGI IMG/M metagenome (GOLD analysis project Ga0268298, IMG submission 194462) | Activated sludge microbial communities from WWTP in Nijmegen, Gelderland, Netherland - WWTP Weurt | ecosystem: Engineered > WWTP > Aerobic digester > Activated sludge | place...
TGGACCTGGGTCGATGGATCGAAGACCGCAAAACAATGGGGAACATATGGCACAGAGGATGTGCCGGATGCAGCCAACGTACCGGGCTCCCGTAGTTACTCGGTCTCTTGGACAGATAGTGCGGGCAATCTCTGGCTCTTCGGCGGGTTCGGTTACGATAGCGCAGGCTCTACAAGCTACCTGAACGACCTGTGGATGTTCAACCCCACGAGCGGCCAGTGGACCTGGGCAGACGGCTCGAAAACGATAAGCCAATCGGGCACATATGGTTCTGAGGATGTGCCGGACGCGGCTAATGTGCCGGGAGCGCGTAGCAGATCGGCCACCTGGATGGATAGCTCCGGTAATCTCTGGCTCTTTGGTGGGCAGGGTTACGATAGCGCGGGCAGTTTGGGAAATCTGAACGATTTGTGGATGTTCAATCCTTCTACCGGTCAATGGACATGGGTAGACGGCTCAAAGACGATAAGCCAATCGGGAACGTATGGCGTTGAGGATGTGTCGGACGCGGCCAACGTCCCGGGAGCGCGGAACTCGCCTGTTACCTGGGTAGACAGCTCAGACAACCTCTGGCTCTTCGGCGGGTTCGGTAATGATAGCGCAGGCACGGAAGGCAGACTGAACGACTTGTGGAAGTTCAATCCCGCCACCGGCCAATGGACCTGGGTAGACGGTTCGAACGCTGTTCACCAAGCAGGCGTCTATGGAACAGAGGATGTGCCTGCTCCAACCAACGTACCAGGCGCTCGTGACGATTCAGTCTCATGGATAGACAGCGCGGGTAACCTCTGGCTCTTCGGCGGGAAAGGTGACGATATTACAGGGTATACGGGCTTCCTGAACGATTTGTGGAAGTTCAATCCCGCGACGGGTCAGTGGACCTGGGTGGACGGTCCGTCGGCGAGAAACCAACTAGCGACGTATGGCACGGAGGATGTGTCGGCCGCCGCCAATGTCCCGGGCTCGCGTATCAGGCCCGTCTCATGGATGGACAGCGCAGGCAATCTCTGGCTCTTTGGCGGATGGGGCTACACCGCAAGCTCTGGGGGCGAGTTAAACGACCTATGGAAGTTCAATCCTGCGAGCGGCCAGTGGACCTGGGTGGATGGCGCGAAAAAAATACAACAATCGGGGATTTACGGCACGGAGGACGCGACTGCCGCTGCCAACGTGCCGGGTGGACGTTATGCGCCTGTCTCGTGGATAGACAACACGGGCAACCTCTGGCTCTTCGGCGGATTCGGTTACGATAGCGCAGGCACATCGGGCAGCCTGAACGACCTGTGGATGTTCGGCACGGTCCAGGCCACGTTCCGCTCACAGGGCGCCAACGACGGTTGGGTGATCGAATCCACTGAGACCAGTGGCATGGGCGGCATGTTGGACGCGACTGGCTCCACCTTCCGCATCGGCGATGGAATAAGCGACAAACAGTATCGCGCCATCCTTTCGTTCAATACATCATCCCTGCCCGATACGGCCGTCATCACCAAGGTCACACTCAAGATCAGGCAGTCGGGTTCACCCGTTGGGACGAATCCCTTTGCCATTCTCGGCGGCTTGCGCGTGGACATTCGCCAGCCGCGCTTTGGCAGCACGGCTGGATTGACAAACGGAGATTTTCAAGCCGCGGCTGGAAAAAACAATATCGGCACAATCGCCAACGCACCGGTGAATGGTTGGTATACCAAAATCTGGCCTACCAATACATTCTTCTCTCACATCAACCTGACTGGCACAACCCAATTCCGCCTGCGTTTCGCAAAGGATGACAACGACAATGGCCTTGCAGATTACCTGAAGTTCAACAGCGGAAATCACGCCACTGTCAGCGTACGTCCAACGCTCATCATCGAGTACTACGTTCCCTAAGAACGTGTCCTTTAGGATTACGTTCTGTAAATTGTGCTTATAAAATCAAAACATCCGCGAGCAGATTCGCGGATGTTTTGATTTGGAGCGTTGATCAGGTCAACCAGTCAGGATAATACGCGCAAGATTGATGGGGGAATGATCCGAAGCGGCAAGAAGTCCTTCGGCCGCGATCGCCAGGTTTTTCAGATTTTTTTGCCGCGCCGATGCGAGCACATCGCTGGCGTGATAGGCGCCAGTCTTGATATCGCCGCAGGCAAGAGATACCGCGCTTTGCACCAATTGCCAGCGCGTGGTCAATTCGAATCCCAAATCTTCGGGCGGCGGTACAGACATGGTAGATCGGGCAGATTCAAAATCACCCAAAGAAATCTGGATGAGAGCCAGGTCGCTCTGTGCCCAGCAACGGATACGGGCATTATCTTCAATTCCTTGCATCGCAAGAACCTGCCGCGCGCTGCCATTGGCAGATTTGGCGTCGCCCTGCAACAACTGCGCTTCAGATAATAAACACAGGCAGGTGCCTTTAGCCCAAACATCGGTCGATTCGCGGCCTTCGAGCAGCGCAGCATCAAGAATAACACGAGCATCGTCCACCCTGCCCAAGGCTATCAACGTGGAAGCGCGTGCGCCTTCGCTACTAAGCAATCCTTCCCAATCGCCAATGCGCCGTTCGATCTCGCTGGCTTGCTCAAAACGCGACATGGCAGAATCATAATCTTCATTTTTGGAAAGCAATACGCCTAAATTATGAAGTATGCCCGCCGCGCCATACATATCTCCCAACCTTTCATAACCCTGACGCGCCTCCTCGTAAAACTGCAAGGCTCCCTTCGTATCGCCCCGCTCCATTAAGGCCGTGGCCGTATTGGACAGGGTGGCCGCTTCGATCACACGCAGACCTGCGCGGCGCGCACACTCCAACGCGCGGCGGTAGTGGGCGAGAGACTCGTCGCCTTCGGGATGGCGGGTATAGTTGATCCAACCGAGCGTACGTTCCGAGCGCGCCCACACATCGTCGGCGGTTTGCGGAAGCGCCTCGGCAAATTGGTCGGCCAGGGAGATGGCCTCCTTCGCGACGCGCTCGGCCTCGTCATATTGCGAGAGGACGAGCAGGGCACGCGCCTCGTTGGATGCCAGGCGCGCCCGCAAGACGATCTCGTCCTTCGGCAATTCTGCGCGGGCCGACTGGCACAAGCGCAACGCTTCGGCGGTCTGGCCGCGTTGCAACAGAATATAGACGAGACTACGGGCGATTCCCGCGCGGACGGTGGGCTGGCCCTGCGCCAACGACAGGGCTTCGCGATAACTGGACTCGGCTTCGGCGGCGCGAAAGGTCCCTCGGAGCAGGTCCCCGCGCGCGGTCAGGAGGCGGCGGCGCAGGTTGGAGGTGTCGCCGCGTTTGCGGGAGGCGCGTTCGAGCGTCTCCTCCACTACTTCGACGGCAGCCTTGGCCTGTCCGCGTTGGAAGAGGGCGTCGCTCTGGTCGCAGATCACTTCGGAAGCCTGTTCCAATTCGCCCGCGCGCGTCCAGTGGAAGGCCGCTTCCACAAGTTCTCCTTTGGCCTCCAGCCATTGCGCGGCGAGACGATGCAGGCGCTTTCGCAAGGGCGCGTCGGCGGCGAGGGAGGCGTAGAGATAATCGCGCACGAGTGGATGCAGAAGGGCGTGGCGCGAGTTCTCGATCAGGTAGCGGCGTTGAAGTTCTGCGACCGCGTCGTTCAGGTGATCCAAGGGGGCGAATTTTTGCATGGCTTCTGCCAGCGTCTCTTCGTGAAGGTCTGCGGGCTGGCGAAAGACGGAGATGAAAGAAGCGAGCCACTGCCCGTCGGGTGAGAGGTCGCGGAGCATGGCGTTGAGCAGGTACGAAGCGACCTGCGGCTGAGATTCGAGGCGTTCGAGGAACCCTTCTGTTTCGCCTTTGAGTTCCAGCAGCGGAGGGGCAGCCAGACGCAACAACATGGGGTTTCCATTTGCGCGGACGATCAGCCGATCGAGCGCGGCGGGTTTGAGTTTGAGACCAAGTTGTTTTGTGAGTTGACGAGCCTCGGTAGATTCAAGGCCGCCGATGTTGATCTGTGCGATGGGCAGGCTCACGTTTTCGCGGCTGGTCAGCACGAACGACGCGTTCGTGGATACGATCAGGTTTTGCAGGAGAGAAAGGCTGGCGTCGTTGCCGCGCAAAAGATGGACATCTTCAAAGCAGAGCAAGGCCGCGAGATTGGCAAGCGCGGCGCGGACGAGGATCAGTTGCTGTTCCATCGCCATGGGCGCCGAGTCTGCGCGCGGCTCCACCAGCGGCTTCACCTGCATTTGTCCTTGCGCGATGAGGAAGAGAGCCAACTGCCGCATGATGACTTCCGCGCTGACGGTCAGCCCATCGGTGAGGGTATGCCAGAAAACGGGACCCCGCGCAAAGGTCCGTGCGAGCGAGGCGGCAAGGGAACTCTTTCCCATGCCTGCCATGCCGCACAGGGCAATGGCTCGCTCCGTCTGCAGGGACGCGCGGGCTTGTTCGAGCAGGGCGGGTCGCTCCACAAATTGCGCGGGGGGCGTGGGGATGTCTTCCAATGCGCCGAGTTCATGCTCGGAAAATTGTTCGATGGTGACCTGGTTGATACGAATCCCCGCGGGCGGACGTTCGCCGCGCGCGTTGGCGGCCAGTTTGAGCAGCCGTTCCATCGAAGCGGGATCCTCGCGCAAATCGAGCGCGGGGACGAACAGCGCCGCTACGGTTGCCAGATCGGGCAGGCGTTCGTTGTTTTCCAGGCGGCTGAGGTGCGCATCGGTGTAGCCGACCGCAGCGGCCAGGTCGCGCTGACTAAGTCGGGCGCGCTTACGGAGATATTTGAGCAGGTCGCCGAAGGTTTCTGTGGTGGTGGTCATGGGATTTGGGCGATTGTACGCCCCACAGAGTCGTTTGACAAGAAAATGTAGTTGGTGAAGGCAGGGGGCGGTACTATTGGCGCATGCCAGCGCGCCAGGGATGGAGAATTAAACCGACTGCCATATCAAACGCGGGAAATGGATCGGATACGGCTTTTGCGCGACCCCTTGCAGACGGGAGACCCGCAGGCGGTAGAGTTCGTGCTTCCCCGCTTTTTCCAGCAAGGTTTCCGACAGATCGATGGCGAGCGCTTTTTCGCCGAGGCTGAGCGCAACATACGCGTCCACCAGCGAACGGTCCAACCGCACCCACAGGCTGTGCCCTTCCGCCACGGGCGACGCGTCCAAAATCTTTTGCGCCGCGTCGGCCTTGCCTTCGGCGAGCAGAGTCATGGCGAGCGTGGAATTCAACTGGAAGCGCAGCATCGGGTCTTTTTCGGCGGCAGGCAGGGCAAGCGCGCGTTGCAGCGTGGAGTGCGCGGCAATAAAGTCGGGAGGGTCGCAGCACAACAGGACCGTTGTAAGCGTATTCAGGTAATAGCCAAACATGCGCGTCTGTGAGATCGATTCAGAATCGCGAATCAGTTTTTCAGAGAGCGAGCGGGCTTCGTCCACGCGGCCAAGAGCCAGCAACATTTCGGCACGCTTGCTATTTTGGTCGGCGAGGCCGTGCGTGTCGCCCAAGCGCTCGAACAATTCGCGCGCCTGGTCCAACTTTTGCAGGGCCTCCTTCGGTTCATTGCGCACCAGATGATGAGAACTGAGATACAGGTTTAAATATGCCGCGGCATAACTGTCTCCCAGTTCCTTCGCCATGTTCAAGGCCTGTGTACGATAGACGGTCGATTCTTCGATCTCGCCTCGATCATACAGCAACCCACCCACGAAGCCAAGCATGGTATTTTCCAGACGGCTGGTTCCGCTTTCGCGCGCGCACGCCAAGCCCTGCCTGGCATGCTCCATCGCCAGGGCTGGCTCGCGGCGGATGCGTGCGGTATTGGCAAGCCAAAAATGCGCCCGCGCCCGAATAACATCCAACGCCCGCCACTGCGCGTGCCCAAACTGCCGAGCTGATTCGAGCGCTTGTTCCGCCATGTCACGCGATTCTGCAAATCGTCCCAGGTTGTAATAAGCCATTGCCAGCGCGCCCTTAAGGCTGGCCGCCAGCAATTGATCGGCGGGCGTCAACGCGGCAAGGGCCGATGTGCATAATTCCACCGTCTCCGCGTATTCGTTGCGCATGGTCAACTGTTCGGAGAAGGCAACCACCACCTCCGCCCGCAGTTGCGGCGTGGATGAAAGCGCCAGAGCTTCGCGATATTCGGTCACGGCGTCTGCCGAGCGTACGCTATTCGTTAAAAATTTTCCGCGCTCCAAATGCAGCCAGCGTAACAGGTCTGGCTGACTCCTTTTATCGGAATGTAACTGCGTCAACGCGCCGCCCAAGACATCGGCCATGTCCAACGCCTGACCGCGGCGGAAAACATCCTGTTCGCGTCCTGCCAGAATATCAGCCACGCGTCGCGCTTGACCTGCGCACACAGCGTGATAACAAGCCTGCAAAATTTGTCCATCCACGGCAAGCCAGTCGGATGCAAGGCGATGAAGACGTTTCCGCTGCGTGGGACGCGCCGATAACTCAGCATAGATGTGATCGCGCACGAGCGGATGCAAAGCCGCCCGCCTCGCATCCTGGACGAGGAAGCGGCGTTGCGCCTCCCGAACCGCCTCCGCGCTGATGGGTTGGCCTGCCCGCTCACATGCCTCGAAGAACGCGCCGTCCTGCAAATCCACGGGCTGGCGAAAGACAGACAACAACTCAGCCAACCGCCGCGCATCCGCAGAAAGAGCGCGCGTCACCGAGTTGAGCAGCCACGAGGCCACCTGCGGTTGAGATTCCAGGTGCGATAAAAACCCATCGGCCTCCGCGCCCAGCGAAAGCGCCCGTCCAGCCGCCAAGCGCAACAACATCGGGTTGCCATTGGTTTGTTCCGAGAGGATGGCCGTCAGGCGCGGATCGGAAGCCATCCCCAATTGTGCGATCAATTGGGCCGCATCCGCCATATCTAAACCTGCCAGTGCGAACTGGGGAATGGGGAGAGGGATCTCCTCGCGGCTGATCAACAAAAGGCGAACGTTTGCGATGGCGCGCAGGTTTCCCAGGAACGCGATGGCGCTCTCATCGTTGATAATGACGTGGACATCGTCGAAACAAAGCAGGGCGGTTTGATACGCAAGCGCGGAGCGGATGAGGGTGAGTTGCTGGTCGAGTGGGAGCGGCCTGGCTTGTGTGCGCAGATCGAGGATGGGTTTCACCTTTTCCTGCCCCTGCGCGAAAAGAAAGAGCGCCAATTGGCGGATGATGGCTTCGAGGCTGGCGGTAATGCCCGGGGTGAGGGTATGCCAGAAAACGGGTCCCCCCTCAAAGGTCCGCGCGAACGAGGCGGCGAGAGATGTCTTGCCCATGCCAGCCATCCCACAGACCGCGACGCCGCGTTCAGCGTCCAAAATCCGTTTGATGTTTTGCTCCAACAGAGGACGCCCCACAAACTGCGCGGGGCGGGCGGGAATATCTTCGAGCGCGCCGAGGTCCACTTCCACCTGGTGGGCAATGGTCACTTGTTGGATTTTGACGCCCACCGGGCCGCGTTCGTCGCGCGCCTGTGCCGCCAGCTTGAGCAGGCGCTCCATCATGGCGGGGTCGTCTTTGAGATCGAGCGAGGGGATGAAGAGGGCCGCGACGGTGGTCACGTCGGGCAGGCGGTCGTTATTTTCGAGGCGGCTGATGTGCGCTTCGGTATACCCCGACGCAGCAGCCAGGTCGCGCTGGGTGAGGTGGGCGCGTTTTCGGAGAAATTTGAGCAGTTCGCCGAAAGTTTCTGGGGTGGTGGATGCGATCATGGGGTTTGGGGAATTCTACGCCCCTCATGCCAGTTTGACAAGAAAAGTCAACTTTTTAAAGGCTGTTATTGGTAAATTTGGGACATCTGGAGCAGACATGCAACGCATTATTCACCGACAGGTTACGACGATTCAAATCACCTCCATCGAAGTGTTGTGGGATGAGGACAGGCATCCGTTCCCGCACGAGATCGTGGACGCGGAGATCGTGACGCCGTTGCTGCCCGAACCCAAACCGCGCAAAACCCGCAAGAAAACAAAATCGGCTACGGGGAAGAAAACGGGCGGGCGCAGTCGAAAGCCTGCCGCTTCCAAGCGCGTTGCAGGCGAGTCTGCTTCTTCATCTGAATTCATTCTAAAAATCCAGGAGTAACCAGCATGTACAAGTATCCCCTCACTTTCACATTTCCCGCGTTCGCCATTTCGCCGCAGATCACGGTGAAGGACGCGGGCGGCGCGACGGTCCTTTCGGCCGCGAAGAAGTTGATCTCGTCAAAAGAGGAAGTCAACGTGAGCGCAGGAGGCAAGCCCGCCTACGCGATCGTTAGCCAGGAGAGCCGCATCACCGACATCCCCAGCAATTGGGACATTAAAGCCGCAGACGGTTCCACGCTGGCGGTGGTGGACGACGACTATCTCAGCGCGGTGGACACGTCAAAATTTATGTCCAATTCGCTGATGACTTCGCTGGCGAACGATGGCATCTCGGACGCGCTGAATCTGCGCTCGGCCAAGATGTATTGGATCAACAACACGGAAGGTAAACACCTTGGGATGGTCGCGCCCGACACGAAGTCGCTGGTGGCGATGCAGTTGCCGCTGGGGCAGTTCATCCGCCAGATGCCCGCGCTGTTCTTCCGCTTCATCACGCCGAGTTACTATGTGCGCCTGGGCGAAGAGACCAAACTGTTCATGCAGAAGAAGCGCACGTTCTTCCTCGACACGTACACGCTGGAAAAGCGCGCCGACTTCACCGAAGCGGAAGAGGCGATTCTCATCAATAGCGTTATCATTGCGCTGGTGTATGAACGACAGATCTTGAAGCAGTTGTATTCATAGAAAAGGAGTCCACCATGAATGAAGAACTTGCAATCCAGGCTGTGCGCGCCCGCGTGGCGAAGTTGGAAGCGGAGATGCGCTTTCTCTACAAGCATCTCGGCGTGACGTTCGTCCCGTCGTTCGAACTCGATCCGAAGGATAAAGAAGTAGCCGAGTGGCTGAAGAAGGGCAATGAACTCAAGGCCATTGCGGAATATCGCGCCATCCATCTTGTTGGATTGACCGAGGCCAAGGCCGCTGTGGAGGAGATCCGCGCGGGGCTGGGATTGGGATTTTAGTCCCTCACCCTAACCCTCTCCGGTGGGGAGAGGGAATCTGTAGAAGGAGAAATGCCATGATGAAAGCCTGTCCCGAATGCGGCTCGACGGAGATCGTTTCTGACCTAATCGTATTTTCCGATGAAGCAGCCATCGGCCTGCAACCGCCTTATGTGTTGTTAAAAGAACCAAAGCCGCAAAAGACTCCCTTTATCTGGAGTCCCAAAACGGCGGCAACGGGATTCCGCGCGGCAGTCTGCGGTTCGTGCGGATATACGCGCTTCTACGCCAGGAATTACAAGGAAATTTTGGAGGCGCACAAAAAGGGGTATACCAGCCAGCAATATGGGATGGACGTTATCCCCACTTAAAAAAGGAGTTGATGTTATGAAAAACGGCCCCTGTCCTGAATGCGGTTCAACAGACGTATATTTCGGTAAAGTGCGCGAGGTCAAAGGCGGATTGCGTGATGAGCATCAGGTGTTCATCCCCACCAGCGGGATGAATCTTTATGCAGACACGTACGTCTGTCTCAACTGCGGGAATGTGCGCCTGTTCCTGAATGAACAGAGTAAAAAAGACGCGCTCGCGGCCATTCCAAAAGACAAGGATTGGACAAAAGCCGCCTGATGGCATCTGCAACGTCATACCAAGGAGCGCGATGAATAACTGTCCACATTGCAAAAGCGAGATGGAATATTCGGGTCCGTATGCCCGTTGCAGCAGTTGCAATCGCCTGTTTATATCTATCAACAATTCCGTGTACGAATATCCCGTGCTGGAACCAATGCGAGAGATTGTCGAAAGTATTTTGGGATTCAACCCCAGACCGCTCATTTCCGACCAAAGGAACGAATCATGAAGAAAGCCATTGGCTGCTCGGCCCAGATCGTTTTGCTCCTTGCCGTCTCGGCGTTACTGGCCGCGCCCATTGCCTGCCTGGCCGCGATCACCGCGCCCATGTATTCGCCCAAAATGGCAGAGTCGTACACCTGCCCGCCGAACACGCGTCTCGTTACCGAATGGTATCAGGCCACGTGGAACGAACCTGGCGAAAAGACTCTCTCTGCCTGGTGCGAAGACGCGCAGGGCAACGAATTCGACACCCTGCCGCAGGACGAAAAGCTGATGATCGCGGGGACGAAGGTATTTTTCCCGTATGCGTTCATCCCGCTTCTGGCAATTGGCGCATTCATCCTGGTAATCTTGAATGCAATGTGGATCGGGATCGTCCAACTGTGGAAAAAATTAACAGAGAAGAACCCCAACGAGGCGCCCGCATCAGACTCGTTGGAAGAGTAAACCCATGCGCAAAAGAGTAAACCTGCTCGTTAGTTGGATCAGTCTCCTCTCGCTCATCCTTGCTGGCTGTGGAACCGCTGACATGAAATATTTCGCCATTCGTTGGTCGAAGACGGAATCTCCGCCATTCCCCAATGAATGGCCGCCCACCACAGAGACTGTTTGGACACGCTATACCTTCGCGTATGGATCAGGCCCCGCGCTGATGGATGGCGCTTACGTGACTGCGCCTCTTTCCAAAACCGAGTGGAGGGGCGGCGTTGCATCCACGGTTACCCTGAGCGACGCGTTGACCGAAGCGGGCACGCAAGGCATCGTCCCACTGGATGACGCGACGCTTGCCCTCCTGGAAAAGGGCGAAACAATCTCAACCTTCGTTCTTGCGTTGTCCGCATTGCCTGACCTGTCTCAGAGCGATGCCCAGCAAATGCTGGCATATTACAACGCATGGTTTTCTCATCACGGAACCTTTTTGAATCTCATCCGTGCCGACCATGCGGCGTTCATTGATTGGGTTCTGTCCAACCCGTAAACGCCCAAATAAAGATGAAACGTCCAATCATCCTTTCCTGCTTGGTTTTTGCCTGTTGTTGTCTCATGGCAGGAACAGGATGGTTCATCTTCGGCGCGTTGTCCGAACCCGTATACAAAATGGAGCAAACCGATTCATCGCACGAGGGCTACCGTCGAACCACATTGACGAATGGAAGCAAAGTCTACGTGCATGACTTTGATGAATACGCGCTCGCGGCTTTCGGCGAAGGGACAAGGGAAAAGATCGGCAACCTGCCATTGGGCGGGTTTGAGGATACTGGAATTTATTCCATCCCAGGACAATCGCCATCCGCCTACGTGCTGGAATTTGACCCGATGTACGAGATCGTGTATCGCAACATCGAGCATCCCCCCTTCGATTGGCGAACGGCGAGTTTTGAGATGATGCGGTTGATTTTTCCATCCAGAAATCCGAAAGAGACAACCGACCCAAGGGTAATTCAAGATGTATTGACCGCCCTAACGAGGGATGAAGGTACGCTTCTCCCTTTTCATGAAGATGGGATGTATCCTGGCTACGAGAATTATCGGCTTATGTCGTTCAGCCCAGAACTTGCAGGGCTCGCGTATGTATTCGGGGTTCACATCGGGACAGACGGAATAATTTATCTGGCAGAGAATCCCATAGCAAATCAATGGTTCCCAGCAGGATCAATTTTTACAAACTGGGTGAATAGCCCATAAAACGAACTGGAAACAACAAAATGAATAAAATGATCATCCCCAAATTTTTACGCGCCCTAACGTGGGTGTCCATTCCAGTTTTTGTGCTCGCCTTGGCGGGTTGGGCGTCCTTGTACAATGCAAATCCAGAGACCCTGCCTGACTGGCTGCGAGCCTCATCTTTGGCGCTCTTATCGGGAATGGAAATATTGGCAGGCGTCTCCTTTATCCTGATGCTGACTGCCTATAACTTCAGTTTACTATTTGACTGGGCGTTGAGTGGACTGTTGCGCCGATTTGGCAAACCTGCCACCGCAACGATCATTGCCAGGCACAATACTGGGATTTTGGTCGGGAGGTGGGCTCACATTTGGCGCATCGAACTTCGCGTACACCCCGTGGGCAAAGAGGAATTCCATGCGATCACGGAGGATATGGGAAGCGGCGGTTCGGAAGGGACAAAAGTCTCTGTAAGATACGATCCGCTAACCAAGGCAGTAGCAATCTTGCGACCATGGGAGAAATAGAGGATCAACCAATCAAAAGGCGCAGGCGCAGACTCTTGCCTAGGCCAAAGAAAATCTCATATACCGCGCAGTAGTACTTCCGTCCTATGTGCGCGGATTCCTCGTTGACAAGAAAAGTCAACTTTTTTTGTGTCGCTCCTGATAAAGTGGGACAATCAGTAGAAGGAGTAACCATGAAAAATAAATTTCTTTCCATCGTCCTGTTTCTCGCGTTGACATTTAGCGCATTGACGCCCGCACGCCCTGCCCAAGCCGCGTCTCAACAACCAGAGATAACCGCTGGACTACAGGAGGCTTTCTTAAAAGCTTCCTCCCAATCC
>Ga0268298_10005186_pt1 | contig 12338 bp, 13 predicted proteins | sample WWTPWeurt_MetaG_FD_194462 | JGI IMG/M metagenome (GOLD analysis project Ga0268298, IMG submission 194462) | Activated sludge microbial communities from WWTP in Nijmegen, Gelderland, Netherland - WWTP Weurt | ecosystem: Engineered > WWTP > Aerobic digester > Activated sludge | place...
GGACAGACCAAGTGTACTTCAGCTTGTGGGTAGTAGCCGCAGTGCGATCATATGTCAGGCTGGGAGTTGCCAGAAGAGTCACCGTGGCGGGAGCAACCACCTCAGTTGCGGACTTGACGGGGGCAACAGTCCAATCGGGCATGGACCAAGGCACAGCCACTTTCAGGTTCACCGTCTGGGTCGAGGCGATATCTTGAGGGTAGTCCGGATGGAAGACCTTGACGGTGACAGGGTAAGTCACGCTTTTCAAACCTGCTGCGGTGGCTTGGTCCTTAAGGGCAGCATACTCTTGAGCACTGACCGACACTTGGAAGGGCTCTTCGAGAGTCTTCACAACGGGAGCTGCACCTGCACCCGCGGACCACTCGGCCTTGTAGACGCTGACTCGCTTATTGCTTGCGGAATCCAGCTTGGTTGACGGCATGACCGCTTCGGGGACGGAGTTCACTGCACGAATGGTGATTTTTCCGGGAACACCGCTTCCCGTCGGATCGAGCGTTTTCGGGAGCGATGCGAAAACGATCTTCGGGCCAGCTACAACCGCCGCTTGAGCGTTCGTCACAGGGGTGCTTACAACCCCAAAGGATTGTTCGACCTTGACCCGAAGCTGATACAAACCGGGAGAAGTCGGTACTACGGGCTGCGCTTGATAGACACCCGGAGCAGACTGCGTTGCGACAACGGGCTCGATCTTGTCGCCGAAAGAAACAAGAACCCGGCCTGAGATATCGTTCGAATGGAGTGCAAAAAAGACCGGAGAGGTCTTGGTCCCGTCTCCAGGAGGAAGAACAGACGTCAGATCAGTGTTCGAAATGACAGGCATTTCGAGAACGTTGAAATAGACGTGCTCAGCCATCGCAACAAGAAGATCACCACGCATGTAACGGGCAACGAGCTTGTATTGCGTCTTGGGTTGAGTGGCGAAAGTGGAGACCGGATAAGGCAGACCACTCTTCAGGCTTTGCTGATCGACTTGATAGTACTCGAAGGTCTGGTTTCCAGTGCCACCACCGTCCGAGTTGCGAGCATAGAGGGTCCAGTTGACGTTGTCTGCGCCCTGAAAGGAGGCAATGCTGGCATTCATGGCATTGCCGAGCCACAAAGTTCCAGTTTTGTTGGTCAAGGTGATCTTGGGGATGGCAGCGTTCGGGGTTGTACCCGAGAGAGTTTCAGCGCCAGGATTCACAATGGATTGTGCGTAGGCGGCCTGGCTCAACACCGAGATGGACAGCGCGCCCATCAACAAGGCGGGAATGATCCGAAGTTGAATTGATTTCATGACGACTCCAAAAATGGCAAATTGCCAGGCATAACAGTACAAGAGATGAAATCGCTTTATTAGCTGCAGGAGGCGCTCAGATTATTGTTTCGACAGCGAAAAGATGAGCGCTGGATTGTGATCGTTGCGGTTCGAAGATGAAGCCCCCAAAAAACATTTAGTGGTCGGATTCCAGTGATAATCGCCCCCGGAAAGCAGCGATGCGATCGCTGATTCACCAACACTGGAGATACTAAAATGGACATTGATTTTATTGATTGGACGTCAGTTGTGACGGTTCTGGTGGCGCTCGTGGCTTTTTTTAAAGTCATTTTGGTCATGCATGCCATGACAGAGCTGCGCTCGATCGAAATGTATCCATCTGTTTTTAAAAGGAATCCATTCTCAAGAGATAGGATTCGAGATTCCTATCTCAATGCGAAAAAACTTTATCTTCGAGACTTCAGCCTGATTCGCGGTATGAAACGCAGTTGGAAAATTCAACTGATTCTTTGCCCGTTTTGGATTCTTGCGGCGGACAAAGCCCAGTATTTCGAATTTGCTATCGTTTTTGGTTCTGCGACTCTGGTTTCGATGATTTATGGAATTCGATTCTCGAAGTCGGAGAATGAAAGCTGTTTCATTGAAGATAGCCCGGTATTAAAAATTTCCCTTTGAATTGCCTTTGAATGGAATAGAATCGGTGCGTGGCTTTAAACTCATTCTTAGTTAAGGGAGATGTAAATATGTCCGGATTTCAAAACGAAAAAAGTGCCCCGGCGTCGATTGCCGACGTGCCGGCGGATCAACTTCCGCAGATTGCATTCGAGTTCAATGCGGTCACAGGCTCCGCAAAGGATTTCATGCGTCAGGTGAATGCTGACAAGCGGGATATGTGGATGCTCAGCCTGGATCAGATCAACATTCTTGAGGGCTTCAATCCTCGTATCAAGAATGAGGAATACGAAGCGCATATCGAAAACCTTACCGGCTTGATCCTTGCAGGCGGCTACAACCCTGGCATGCCGTTGAGCGCCATTGTTCTTGTCAAGGACGGTGTTCAGAAAACTTACGTTTACGATGGCCACTGCCGGCTTGAAGCTGTGCATCGCGCCAACAGCAGAGGCGCAGAAATCAAGCAGCTACCGGTCATCGTCGCGCCCAAGGGAACGTCAGTCCAGGATCTGACGGCGGCCCTGGTTACCACAGGCACCGGGAAGGGTCTTTCTCCGCTGGAGAAGGCTGTGGTTTGCAAGCGGCTGTTGGGCTACAACTGGACCACTCAAGAGATCGCACGCCGGCTGAATTTCACCACGACCTACGTCGACCAGCTCCTGTCTGTTCTTCAAGGCCCTGCTGAAGTTCAGGGGATGATTGAGCGAAATGAGGTTTCGGTCTCTGTCGCACTTCAGGCGATCAAGCAGCATGGTGTTGCCGCGCCCAAGGTGCTGAACCAATCGCTTACCGAAGCCATCGGGAAAGGCAAGCGGAAAGCCACGGGGGGAATGCTTCCCGGAACCAAATTCAAGAAAGGGCTGGCAAAGGCTGCACCGAGGCTCTACGAGGTGTCGTGCAAGCTGGTACGGAGTGACCAGTTCAAAACGCTTCCTACTGATCTGCAGGAGGAGTTCATGAACCTGGTTGAAGTGCTCAGTCAGAGCCAGTTGGAACTGGCGCAGGCCGGCGACGATGGAAATGGACAAGAAGTCCCTCCCGTTGAGAACCCGAAGGGCGATGAGAACGTTCAGCAAGAGACAACGCGCCCTGTGGCCACCGCAGCTGAAGGGGACCAGGGCAATGAAGTTGCTCCGGTGGTGTGTGAAGAACAGGTAGAGCGGACAGAAATCGCTCCCGCTGTGGATGGAGAGGCTTCGAAAGGGGCGTTTGAAACTTCATCGGAGGTTCGGGAACGAGATCCGGATGCAGGTGACCTTTTTGCGCACGAGGAATATCTTGGCCAGGAAAGCATTCATCAGCTGCCCGGCGAGTCACACGAGCTCCATCAGTAATGGTGCCAGTCGCACGACTGTTTGTTGCTGTGCTTTGTTTTGCAGCTGGCACGGCAACAGCAGAGGTCATCAATGGTTTGGTGATACATGTTGATGATGGTGACACCGTAACCCTTTTGGACGGCAAGAGAGAGAAGCTGTCAATTCGGTTGGCCAACATTGATGCACCAGAGCGATCCCATACAAAACAGGAGTCGGGAAGGGTAGGTCAGCCCTACTCCGAGATCTCTCGAAGATCCCTCGAAAGCCTTGCAAAAGGGAAAGAAGCCGTTGCTGATTGCTCTGGGATAGATCGCTATGGCCGCTTAGTTTGCAATATCGTCGTTGACGGACGATCCGTCAATGAGCAACAAGTAAGTCGTGGTTTGGCTTGGGCAAATCGCCAAAGCAACGGCCGTTACCTGAACGACAAGGCATTGATTCAAGTCGAGAAGGAGGCACGTACCAGAGGACTTGGATTGTGGGCGGATGAGGCAGCTATCCCTCCATGGGAATGGAGAAATCTCTGCTGGAAACAGGGCTTCTGCAGCAGGTAGTAGCTTCAATTTGTGCTTGGCCGATTTCGCATGAAAAAAATACAACGCATCCATCTTAGGGTAGGGATATTGATCTCTGCCCTTTTTCTTTTCTCGGCGAACGTCAACGCCGTGCCTGGAGACTCGCAGTTTCAGAGGATTAGCTACGGGGCCGATGTCGTTTCGGACAGTGTCGGTCCAAGTCGGGGAATCAAAACCCAGTGGGTAAAGCCTGACCCAGAGCAACCAAAAGTGCGGCTAGGGAAGTACCAAACCTGGTTGGGTTGGCTGATTGTCTTCCTATTGCTCCGCTACGCTTTCCTTGGAAGCAAAAGAAGGGGAGCGCGGCCTTTAAAGCATGAGCCCGCGTTCAAGGCCAAACCAGACAGCATGGGAGCTAGTCAGTTAGCTGGTGGATATCCCAACTTAAAAGACGGGGTGATAGATCTAGAGCTGCTCAGCAAGATAGAGTGGCGAAGGTTTGAAGAACTCGTAGCCGCCTACTATCGAGAGATAGGATTCGAAGCAGATATTGGAAGTTTCGGAGGTGATGGTGGTATCGATGTGACCGTACGGAATCCACTTGGAGAAACCTCATTTGGAATCCAATGCAAGTCATGGGCGAGCCTAGTTGGTGTAAAAGTCGTTCGTGAGTTGTTCGGGTCGATAAAACTAGCAAAATTGGACTCAGGGTTCATTTTCGCTAGAGGCGAGTTCTCTTCGGATGCAATCAGAGAAGCCGAATCGCTCGGCATCACCTTGGTGAAAGGTGCTCAGATTATCAAAATGATTCAGTCGCTTCCTGTGGATGGGATGCTTAGGCTGTTCAAAATCGCTACCGAGGGTGACTTCATGACGCCGAGTTGTGCTGCATGCGGAACAAAGATGACCCTTCAGACGAAAAGGCCTGCCTATTGGATGTGTTCTAAGCACCCGAAAAACAAAATATATGTCGCTCTGAAGTAAGAGGGATTTGAGGCTTAGCCTCGCTTCTGTTTCGACTAAAATCTTCTTTATCGAATTGAAACGGAAGCTTGAAAGTGAAAAAAAAATCGGAAGTGATTTGTGTTATGCGTGCGCTTGTGGCTGATTTCAGATCGGCGGTTCTTTTCAACGACAATGCGTTCGCCAGCATCTGCTTGGCTGATATTCAGCGTTTGTTTAAGCAGCGTCATAGTATCGATGTGAAGTTTGAAGAATGGCCGGTTTGCCTTTAAGGCAGAATAATAGATTAGGAGATTCTGAATCATGTCAATGTGTCGCTCTGGCTTTGGTGACGATGAGTTCACGGCAATCGTGCGTGCTGCGGCAAGCCAAGGGGAATCCCTTGCCAGACGTCTCTGTGGAATGGGGATCTTCGAGCCACTGTATCTTTCGTTCAGGGCAAGTACTTCGGAAGCTAGTGGTGCTTTGAGGCTAGTTCGTGTCAGCGATGAAGTCCCTGCAGGATGGGAGCTGGCCCAAGTAGAGCCTCTGTCCATCAGCGTTCCGTTTGACAACTACAGGACATGGATTCGTGAGCGCTCGATGCGCCTGCCGGTGCTCCGAACGGCAGCGGTTGGTTGAACTGAAGTCTCGTTTCCTTCAATGCATCGCCGAGGTCATGAATGCTGGACGATGTTGATGAATCCTGGCTAGAAGCGACAAGGCGTCGTGTCGCTGAAAAAGACCAAGCTGCAACGCGGATCATTGCACAGCGCTGGACGAAGGGTGCGAGTGATCTTCCGTCCATCAACGGGGACAAGAAGCAGCTATCCCGCGTCAAGGACAACAGTTGCGCACAGAGCAGCCCGCATCTGAACTATGGACTGCTTGCAGGAAGTCTGCTTGAGGGCCTGCATAAGGATGTGGCGCAGCGAATGGACGAGGACGAAGGTCAGCGTCGGGAGCTCGAGCTGGCCAGGCACAACTGCTCTGAAGGACTCAAGGAAGTTTTCACCTTCCTGCGTCAGCTTGTAAGTTCACTGAACATCCTCAAACCATTATCGCCAGATAGGTTCTTCTTACTCAATACTGAACAGGAACTTCGTGAAATGTCCTGGCACGAAGGGTGGGTTGATCAGCGTTCGTTCTCGGAGCGAGAAGGTGGTGGAGTCCAGAGCGTGACCATCGTGTTCGAGAGGCGTGGAAACGGGGAAAGAGTGATCGTCCGAGACAACCCGGGCTCTATTTCCTCCATGACGCGATTCCTGTTTGATCATGGGCTGCAATTTGAAGTTGCAGAACTGAGGAACAAAAAGGGGCAGGTCGAAAAGGCCACGTTCTCTATAAAAAACAGTGTTCGTTCTAAAGCAGTTTGGAGACTTGATGAACGTCAGGGGTTTGTTTGCCTTGATCTAATCAACTTCTCTCGCCTTGGAATTGATCGTCTAATGATTAACGTTGAAGATATTAACGATGATTCATTGAATGATTTCGGCCTGATGGTTATGGGAAAGCCGAATTGCTTTAAACGTCATGTCTCGTCATCCAGATGAATCTGGATGTTGGCACGAGAGGATTGATGCACGCCCCCCGTGCCCTATCTATCAGTTGCAGGCGATCGGAACGGACTTTCTGGGAATGAGCTGTGTGTGCTCCGTCGTGTCCCCAGAGTCATCACTTGCAAAGCTCGAGACCGTAACATCTCGCTCGCAGCCGACGAAGGCGTATGCTCGTGTTGAGTTGTTCCCCAGAACGGGAACCCCGTTGATTTTCCATGAGTACGCCTTGATTTTCCCGTCAGGATCAACGCATTGTGATCCGATCAGCACTCCCGAGGTAGAGCCGTCCTTGTTGGTGGATGAAGAGACCCTGAACGGATCGCACGAGGGAGGTTGGTTTGCAACAGCAGTGAAGTCCTCGTTGCGTTCAACGACATTGCCGAAGTTGCTGGTTGCCCTGACAGTGATGGTGTGGAGACCTGGCGTTGTGACTCTGATGGGTTTGATGGTTGATCCATGGCTTTGAAGGACGCCATCGAGGAGAACTTGATATCCGACCACCCGCTCTGAGGGATGAGTGCTGGACGTCTTGATTTTGGGTGAAAGCGAAACTGGGACCCGGTTTGAGCTGGGGGTAGAACTCAGTTTGACGTCATCCATTAAAAGCGTGGGAGGGCTTGCTTGAATGACGGTTGTGAGTGAGCGCGTCTCGCCTTTGTCGTCAGAGACAACAACCGAGATGGGATACGATCCTGCAGCTGAAGCCTTAAATGAGATGGTGGGGCCGTTTGCTTTCGCCAGCAAAGAGGGAGAGCTGGGAAAGGACCAGGTCCACTTGAGCTTGTGCTTCTTTGCAGCGGTCGAGTCAAAAGGCGTCACCGGGGCCAAGGTGATTTTGCCCGCGGTGGGTACGAGCAGCGGTTCCTGGTAGTTCTTCTCAATTCTCCACTCCGGCATTGCCCAAGGGGCAACCGTATCAATCGAGAGCCCGATGGATGATGCAGTGAGGTCAGGCTGATCCTTGTGAAAGGCAACTGCCGAAATCGGCAGGCGTTTCAAGCCAGCAGCCTTCATCGCAGCGTAATGGGAGCCATTGAACTGAAATATGAATGGCGCATCAGGAGACTGAACTGCGACGAGATTGCCCAGGAAGAACCATGCGATTTGAAAATTCTGAGTCCCATCTTGCGCGATGGATGGAAGAGTCGCCTCAGGAACCAAATTCTTGAGCTTGAGGCTGATGGAGTTCTGAACGTCACCGTCAGTAGCGTCAAGTAAGCGTGGTGCTGAAATGAGCGTGATTTTCGGCGGTGTGAGAACGCTGATTGAGTCAGCGGAACTTGCACTCGTACTTTTGGCCCTGTTGTAATAAACCGTGCTGAAAATGGGGTACGGCCCAGCCTGGATCCCGATAGGCAAGAGGTTAGCGGTGTAGTTGCCCGTGTTGGGGTCCTTGACCGCGAGGATGGACTTGCCTGTGTCGCCAATCGACAAAGTGACTTTGGTTGGTTCAATGTCTGACTGGATCGCAACGGAGACAGCCGAAGGTGCCTGTGAGCGAATGGAAGTCACCTTTGGGGTGACATCGACAAGGCTAACATTCGGTCGATTGAGAGACATGAACTCAATTTTCTTGACCGCGCCAACAGGTCTTCCCGAAGCGAGCATGGTGGCCTCGATCGTGTAAAGGCCAGGCTCTGAGACGAACTGACTCAATCGCAAGGGCGTAAGCGCAGAGACAGTCATCTCACCCACAGGCATAAAGCTGCCTGTACCGTCGTCATTCAGCGGCAATCGGCTGAAGCGATAGATGACAGAGTCAACGCCCGTCGTCTTTTTCAAGACGATAGCTGAGCTCTCGCCCATCCAGAACACTCCATTTTCAACACCGACTTTGTACACCGGCTTGTCAGGAGTAGAGGCTGTTGCCGCATTGAAGATCAAAGAAGCAAAGAACCCGTTAAGGAACTGCTGTACGGCCCAGGGGGCCTCTGCATGCGTTGGGCCGGCAATCAACGATCCGACAAGAGCCGCAACGCCAATTTTGTATTTCATGACAAAAATTTCCTGTTCCAAATTCTTGATGTTATGAGAGTTGGAAGCAAAGAAATTGTTTTGTCGCGCCTCATTGGATGGCTGCACGATAACAAATGCAGCAACGCAAGTGGCCACTTTGTAATTTGCAACCCAATACATCAACCTTGCAGCAATGATTTCTTGGTTCGAATTTTGATACTCTCAAAATTATTTTCGGGGTTTGAGTCACGGATTCTTGTAGCTAGATTCTCTGAATTTAGCTTGGCATTCTCCTTCTGGGAGTTTGCATTAAGTTCTCAAAACGTCTTGGCGTTTTGAATTTCAACTTTTTTGCTTGCCTTGGCGATGCAAATACCGAATTCAGTGATGTTTGCTGAATAAGCGTCGGCTTTTTTGCCGATATCTGTACCACCCCCTTGCTCATGCTGCGGCATGATCATTCAATCGGGAGCAACCATGACGCAAAACGGCCCCTTCAAGTTGTACAACCCCTTTTCTGGGGAGTTCTCTGAAGCGGAAACGCTGATGGAACTGAGAAGGCTCAAGTGCAGTGATCCGAACCTGGTGGAAGTGTATCCAGATGTTCAGGGTCATGTAATTGAGAATGGGGCTCTACAAGCACCTCAAGAGGTCTCGGAAGAGACCTTCCTTTTGAATACCCTGATGGTTTCAACCATGAAGGTTGTTAGGAGGGAGGAGTATGTTCTGGTTGTCGGAGAGGCTGTTGTGGGGAGTGTCCACACGATGTTCTTTCACGACAGAGTTCGAAACAGGTTTCTCCACGCTCAGGAGTTTGTTTCAAAGAGTGTTGATGATCTTGTCCGGATCTTCTTGACGTCCTGATGATCCTTGCCGCAGTCAGTGTTGAGTTTATTTGCCTTTCGGCAGATGACTTAACTTGATTGCGGCATTTTTTTTTATACACTAGATAGTGTTATAAACTTTAAAGACCTCGGGTGGAGGCTTGAATGTCGGCCAGATCATTCTGGGCTACTACGGCCCTTTCTCGCGCTTCCTATGTAAGACTGGATCGTTCGTCAGCAAGACTGATTGACATCGGCACTGCCGCTGGAAATGTTGTTTTATCTAGCACTCGAATTCCTCAGGCTGTTTCGGATTTCGTTGTCGGATTCATAAGCGATAACGGATATGACTCCGAGGGAATAGAAAGAGCGATAAGGGGGTTCTCTTCTATAGAGAAGAGCGCAGTTAGAGACTACTGCGCAATGCAGCTTGAAAAGGAGTAGATCGCCTGTTGAAATGCTCTCCGCGCTATGATGCGAGTTTGGCGAAGATCGGAGTTGGCTCCAGTGGTATCAACGCAATGGATCTTTAGGACTATTCATCATAAACGGAGGGGCAATCATGGGCGAAGCAAAACGAAGAAAAGCTGAGATCTGCGCACTGCAGGATTCAGAGCGGGCCTGGAGAGAAGGGCTGTCACATGAGGAGCGCGAGATCCTGACTCTTGCAGAGCGCGTGGCTGAAAAGATTGTTCTTGGTCGGCACTTCACCGAAGCGTGCTATCACCTGGCCTTCTTCATGTCGCAGTTCCTTGAGGGCAAGGGGATCAACGTGACTCCCATTGTTGGATGGGTTTCTGACGGAACTTGGGAAGGACTCACCTCACACGCGTGGATTGAGTACGAGGGAAAGAAGGTTGATGTATCGCTCTTGAAGACAAGCGCACGTGAGGAGCAGCCGTACGGAGAAATGATAGTGCTAGACCGTGTGCTGAAAAAGGGCGATGTCTCCTACCAGTACTTCCAGCCTGGTGATCCGGAGATCCGTATAAGAAATGAGAAGATTCGTTCGATGCCAATGCTGAGGGCGGTTTTCGAGCACAAGGTTGAAGAGCATAGAAAGATGGAGGAAATCGCAAGCTCAAGAGCTTTTGCGAGCTACTTAAACGGCGCTCCTCAGGGAGGACGGTATGAGGATCTCTTAAGGTACATCGGGCCCCTGTAGATAATCTGCCTTGCAGGAAAATGCAGTGGGTCACAGGTCATTCACCTTGTTAGCCTTGATTAAGGCGCGTGGAAAAGTGTTTGTTTTGGACGCAAAACTGTATTTGCTAGATGTTTAAAGTGGTTGAATGGTAGTTATCATCGATACATGGACATCGTTCGTATCACTGATCGCGACTTCAGGCGCCTAGTCTGCCAGCTCGATGCTGGTGGCCTGCATACCGACATTATGTCGGACATCCTTGATGAGCTTGGTCATGACGCATGTTGTGATGATCTGGCTTCGATGATTGGCGCCCTGGTCAAGCTCGTTGGCCTGGAGGAAGCCATCAGGTTGTTCGATCTCAACGAGTTCAATGCCTGCGTCGGGCCTTACGTGATCCGCCACGACAAGACGGGTATGTTCTTTTGTAAAGACTATGGTTGGCTTGCAGATGAGGATGCTGCCACTGGTTACTCCGCTTTTAATGTTGTTTCGCATTCTGCACAGATCTATCTACAAGATGGAGCGTGGCACTTCAAAGGCCGGAACGATCGGTCGGGTTCTTTCACTAGCGATCCGTTTCCAAGTAAGGAGCTTGCCGCAGAAGCGGCAATTCCAGTGTTCGGGCTTGCTTCGCCAACTGATGTTGTTGGCAGCTCCTACATTCTCTTTGAGAGTGTGCATCACTCACGTTTTGATATCGCCGCCTGATATTAGCGTTGAGAGTTTTAGCGAGTTTTGTTTTAGCTTTTGAGTTGTCGCGCTTTACCACATTCCCTCCCTCGCCACTCCCAGGCGATTCGACCAGCCCTAGTGCTGGTCTTTTTTTGCTTTGACATTCGATTGAATGCTGTATTATTTACCTATATGGATTCAAGGAAGTACGGAACCATATTCAAATGTGCAGAGGTTGTGAATAACAAGATACCTCTGTTTTTTCGAAAAGCTAGGTGACTCAATTTTGTAGTTCCAGCGGAACTTGCTTGGCAGTCTCGAGTGTTCAGCAGGCACAAGCTAGATTGTCCCTAGATAAGCGTGTAGGAGAGATTCATGGCGTCAGTTAACAAGGTCATCCTGATTGGAAATCTTGGCAAGGAGCCGGAGATCCGCTATGCCCCGAGCGGGGATGCAATCTGCAACATCACCCTGGCCACCACCGACACTTGGCGCGACAAGGCCAGCGGCGAGAAGCGCGAAGCCACTGAATGGCACCGTGTTGTCTTCTTCGGCAAGCTGGGCGAGATCGCGAATCAGTATCTCAAAAAGGGCAGCGCGGTTTACGTCGAGGGCTCACTGCGCACGCGCAAGTGGCAAGACAAGGATGGTCAGGATCGCTACACCACTGAGATCCGTGCCGATGAAATGAAGATGCTGGGTGATCGCCAGCGGGGCAGCCAAGGTGACTCTGACGATGGGAACCATCAGCAGAACGGTAATGGTGGCGATCGTTCGAACGGGGATAGCGGCATTCAACGTAATGCGTCGCGTCAAGGCGATGGGGCACGTAATCAGGGACACAACAGCCAAGGCGGTGGTGACAATCGGCAAGGTAACGGTGGTAATCGCCAAGGGAACCGTCCTAACGGTAACTCAGGTGGGGCTCCGCAAGGCCGTCCTAATCAAGGCGGTGGGCGTAACGACCAAGGGGACAATGGTTACCACGGGCATGGGAATGCCGGCGGCAATTTTGGGCAATTCGACGACATACCCTTCTGAGGCATGACGTAGGGATATACAAACAATTGAAGTATATAGGAAAAGTCCCTTCGGGACTTTTCTTTTTTACTTCATGCAGGATGCTTGATTCGCTGTGTGCGGCATCTCATCCTTATTGACCACTGGAACGAACTTGATTGGGCCGTAATAGGCGGTTGAGATGCTGTACCGTGAGTGGCCGGATTCTTCAGCGCAGACGTATTGAGCGCGGCGAACGGATTCCTTTTTGTCAGCGGTAATCGTCCCTCCTCGAACTGGAGCGTCCTGGCCTGTGATCTCTTTGAACCTGTCGATGAGGTAGCCCGCGCGAAGGCCGTGGGCAGTTACACCCAGGTTTGCCTTCGATATCCCATGCTTGCGGATGACGTTGTAGAAGCGGTCGATGTTCTGCTTCAGAGTTTTGTTCGGGTTTGAGATGTGTCCGTCAAGA
>Ga0268298_10005188_pt1 | contig 12336 bp, 10 predicted proteins | sample WWTPWeurt_MetaG_FD_194462 | JGI IMG/M metagenome (GOLD analysis project Ga0268298, IMG submission 194462) | Activated sludge microbial communities from WWTP in Nijmegen, Gelderland, Netherland - WWTP Weurt | ecosystem: Engineered > WWTP > Aerobic digester > Activated sludge | place...
AAGGCAGCCCCCGAGAGCGCGAACAGCCACGCACCGAGCTGCTTCCGGCGTTTGAAGCGCGGCACTTCCAGGTAGGTGCTCCGCGCGTGCCCCAGGGCGTCGTGCGCGCCGGCCGTGTCGCCCTGTGCAGCGCGGGCTGCGGCGAGCAGCGAAAAGGCACGGACAGAGGAGCTGTTCACGCGGGCGTAGTGCTTGAATGCGTCCTCGGCCTCCTCGAAGCGCTCGAGCTGCATCAGCGCCTGTCCGGCGACGAGGTAGGGCTCGCCGAAGCGCACTCGAGGATCGAGATCGACCGCCCGCACCACCCTGGCGATCGCCTCCTCGGGGTGGCCAGCGCGGAGGAGCGAGAGGCCCAGAAGATAGAGCGTGTCGGCGTTGTCCGGATCGCGCCTGTCGGCCTCCGTGAGCAAGGCGACGGCTCGCCGCGGCCTGTCGCGCCGGAGCCACAGACAGGCCAGCTCGCGACGCGCCTTGATGTCCGCGGGATTGGCGGCGAGCTGCTCCTGGAGGTCGAGGATATCCGACAGCGTCTCAAGGAAAGCGATGGGATTGGCGATGAAGGGCCGCAACGCCGCGAAGACGAGCCCGAGGAGCGCCACCCACGGGCGATCCAGACAGACAGCCAGCACGACGCAGGCGAGGTAATAGAGCCAGTAACCCACACATCCTCCTCAGCGTGACCCTTGTTTGTCCTTCGTGCTCCGCGTCGCGGTCATGCGCGCGGCCCATCGTCTTTCTTGCTACCCGCGATGATCAGCACCACGCCCGCCGCGGCGCCGGCGGCGGCCCCCGCAGGCCCCGCGACGGAGGCGCCGACCGCTGCCATCACGATCACCATTCCAACCTTGGCGGCGAGCGGAAGGTCGGCCGGAGGCTCTTCCGGCGTGGGCGCGGGCTGCTCCTGCGGCTCGGGGTCTTCTCGCGGCGTCGGCCCCGGGAGCGGCTCGGGGGGCGGCTCGGGCTCTTCGTTCGGATCCGGCTCTTCGTTCGGCTCCGGCTCCTGATTGCGGGGCTGATCCTGATTCTTGGGCTCCGCCTGCGGACCGTCGTTGAGCCGCGGCATGTCGATCTCTTTGGGAAGGTACTTCTTCTTGGGCTTGTGGCGCCCCGCGCAGTCACAGTCTTTGAGGTAGAGGAACTCCGTCTTACAGACGGGGGCACCGATCGCCCCATAGTCCGACCTCTGATGCGGTTTCTCCCTGTCGCCCGGGAACTTGACGTCGAAGATCCGCTTGACATTGCCCGGCCCAGGCGGCTTCGTGGGGTCGATCGGCACCACCACGTCCGGCCGGCGCGACCCCGGGAGATAGGGCCTGTCGCCGGCGGGAAGAGGCAGCGGCTCGCCCTGCGCGTCTTTCATGGTCGCGCTCTTCACGTCGCCGAGCATGGGCTGGGGCGGCGGGGGCTCCATCTTGTAGGAAGGCTCGATGTAAAATCCGGGCGGGAGGTGCGGATCCCAGCAGCGCACAGGCACCTTTCCCTTCGGTCTCCTGGTGGAGGGGTCGTAGATCTGCGCGGGAAACCAGGACTGCACCGGCGTGGCGAGCAGCCGCTGAAAGCAGTCCATCCTCTCCCCTGCCGCTGCGCAGTAGCACATGGCGGCGCAGAGGATGTCTTTCTCGGGATCCACGACCCCGACCGCCTGGAGCTCCGCGGGACTGAACGCATTCGGAACGCCCCCTGCGTCCAGGTTGTGGATCATCGGGTCGAAGGCGCGCGGCACCGGCTGGCCCTCGATGTGGACGTCAAAGCTGTAGTTGACGAACATCGCCGGCCCCTGCGTGGTGTGGGAGATCAGGCCGCCGTCCTCGCCGGCTTCGTCGCCCGCGCTGCGGGCAAAGGTGGAACGAGCGAGCACCACGGGCACCCCGTGAACGCGGACGGTGCGCGCGCCGTTCGCCGCGTCGGAGGAGACTGCCATGTTGACGAAGGGCACCGGGCCGCCGCCGCCGGGCAACAGGCACACGTCGCCCATGGCGAGCGACACGCCTCCCGACTTCGCAGTGACCACCTCGCGCCCATTGACTCGGACCGGACCGCCCATGACATCCCTTCTCGCGGGCACACGACTCCCGCTGTCGCGGCTCGTCCGCTGGACAGGCCGCTCCCAAGCGCCGTCTTTGCGGCGCGGATCTCTGCTCTTCGTCTCTTGGCTCGCTTCGGCGCTCAGTCGTCGAAGCGGCTCATCCACCGCCTGGTCTCATCCTTCCCGAAGATGCGCGCACCGAGCATGTAGTGGTCCAGATTCCGAATGGGCGTGAGCACGCGGTGGACCTCCCGATAAAGGGGCAGTCGTTCCCCCGCGTTCACGTCGCCGAGCCCCGGGGCCGGTCCCGCCTGGATCATCATGCCTGTCGGGAGCTCGTGCAGCGCGATCGCCTCGCTGAGCTGGGCCCGGAGCGCGCCCTTGCCACCCAGCCTCTCGACGAAGTCCATCGAGATCAGCGTGAGCCAGTTCACGCCTTTGATCGTGTCCTTGCAGCAAAGGCTGGTCGAGATGCGGTCTTCCACCTCAACGCCCGAAAACCGCATGGCCACAGGCAGCAAGTGTTTCTCATTGCATTGCTCGGTGTATGCTTCCAGGGAGTTGTTGAACGAGAACCCCGCATTCCCGAAGGCGAACGGCACCCGCGACGCGAACCTCTTGACGAGGTCGACGAAACGGCCAAAGTCCGCGGAGAACATCTCCACGGGAAAGGCCGCCCGGAAAGGGTGGGGCGCATGGCGCGGTGTCCCGACCATCGCCTGGAATTGGTAGGGTGAGGCATGCCGGTGGTGCTCGCCGGCCCCTGTGCACCAGGACCAGTCCTGCCCATGTTCCATGGCCTGTGCCAATCGCGTGAAGGGAATCCGCAGCACCTTCGCCGTTGCCTTGCGGTAGCTCCCTCCTTCGCTCGCGTACCACCGGAGGTGCGGTTCACACATCTCCAGGAAGTCGCGATAACACTCCAGCACGCCCGCGGCGAACAGCTCCCGCGGCGCCTTGAGATAAAACGATGCCGCGAGGGACAGGCAAATCTTGGTCTCTGCCCATCTCAGCCAGTCTTGCAGATTGCCGCCGACCGGCGGGTCCTCGTGCCCAGGTTGCGTGTCTGTCTCTTCGTTCATGGCTGCTCTCGCCGTGGTCGACGGTTCCTTCATTGCGCCACTGTCCAGCCGCTCCGGTCGGTCGATTCATTCCCGACGTCCGCTGGCAATCCGGCGAGGGCGTCGGCATAGCTCGGGATGCTTTCCCACCCGCGGTAATTCACGGTTATTTGGCCGACCGGGCTGGTCGCATGGGGGCGAAAGGAGGATAGCTCCTCAGGCACGTCGGGAGCTCGCCACGAAGCAACATGCGTCGGCGGCAAGAGGACCTCATAATTCACCGTCCCCACGCCGACCGTCCAGCTCGTCCACAGGCTCACGTAATCTGCTGTTTGGGGGTCCGCCGTGCTCCAGGTGAACGCGGGATGCTCCGGGTCGGTGGTGTCCGCCGGGTTCACGAAGACCCAGGCCACCGAGTCCATCGCGAAGGTCCAGCTCGTGGGCAGTGTTGCCGGGGAGAATCGTTGCGTTCGGCCGACCACGGCACCCACCGACCCATCCCCGACCGTCGCGCTAACGTGCAGCGCCCGATCAATGGCCGGCACGTCGGCAATCCGGACCGTCGCGCCGTCCGTGTCTGCCTTCGGCGGGTTGAGGTTGACCCCTTCGCCACCATACCAATGCTCTGTCAACGAGCCGCTCAGATAGAGCTTTGTCGTGCCGGACGGGAGCCCGGTCACTTTCATGCTCGTGGTGGTGAGGCTCTCGTTGCTGAGCGCGACACTCACCGCGAGCTTGCCGCCGGGATTCGTGTCCACGGTGGCGCTACCCCATCGTACCAACTTTTTCTGATCGTCGTAGGCGAACGCCAGGAGCTTGTGGGTCGGCGCACCGGTGCAGAAGCTGTCCTGTATGGTCGCCGTGGATAGATCAATCCACGAGCCCATCGTCCCGCAATAGCCATCGAGGAAGACCAACAAATAGGGGAGGTCTACTGGAATGTCTGTCAGGCCCACCTCGTAGGTGGTGATGGCGTCCTCTTCGCCCCACTTCGGCTCCGGCTGATAAATGGGAAAGCGCACAGTCCCGCCGGGCGGCGGATCCACCACGGTGGTCACCGAGAGCGTCGTGGTATGCGCTTGGAAGATGGACACCGAACCGCCGGCCGGGACTTCGATGCTTGCTGTGCCGTCCATTCCGGTGCGATCGACGTGTACCACGACGCCGCTTTCGTCATTTACGACCAGGGGGATGTTGCTCTCCGGCATACCCTGCGAGTCCACGACTTGGATGACCTGGGCAGGGAGGCTCATTGTGCTTGTTGTGCTTGAGTCGCTCACCGTTGTCTCGCTCGTCGCGCCTGTTGTGTCCGAGCTGTCGCACCCGAAGAGGGTGAGTCCGCCGAACAGCCACAGGCAAGATGTCCTCGCATGTGGGAACAGGCACCTGGACGCCCGCAGGACTGCGCGTCTCGTCTCCAAAAGTGCACGTGTCGTCATTTTTCTTCTCCGCTGGTCTCAGACACACGTTCGTCCGCCGGCGCGCGCATGTGCACGTGCCGTCCTCGCGGGCTTCAGAGTGCGGTCGCCGGTCCGGTGAGGGAGGGGCCGCTCCCTCGCTTCGGCGACCGCTCGCTGCAACCGGCGAGCGATTTCTTCTTGACTTCGCCTCAGAAGGACTGCGTGAGCGCAGTCATCCCTTTCGCGCCGCTGCCCGCGGCTCCATCGCCCTGTCCGCCCTCGCCGGGGGTGCCGGCCATGATCGTGGCGCCCATGGTGTCGGGGGCTTCGCCCGTGAAGGCGATGCCGAACGACGGGCCACCGCGACCTCCACCACCCCGACCTCCGGTGCCGCCCTTGCCCCCTTTGCCGCCGCTGCATGCGATGGCGGTCCCATCGCCGTTGCCGGGCGCGCCGCCCATCCCACCGTCGCCGCCAGGTTGACCGAAGCCGCCGTCGCCGCCCTTGCCTCCCGCGTGCGAGGTGACCTTCGCGTCTTTCAGCGTGAGGATCGCGTCCAAACTGAGGATCGCGATCGAAGCGCCACCGGCGCCACCGCCTTTGCCGGCGTTGCCGCCGCATCCGCCGGAGCCGCCGCCGCCTGCGCTGGGACCCGCAAACGTGTCCTTTGGCGGGCTGCACTTCTTTGCACCGCCACCGCCACCACCGCCTTGACCGGGCTTTCCGGTGCTCGCGCCATCTTCCCCGCTCTCGCCGGTGTAGCCGCTTTCCGAGAGCGTGCCGTTCGCTGTGGCGCCGCCGCCGGGATCGCCGGGGAGACCTTCGGCACCGTCGCCGCCATTGGTGCACGCACTCGGGCCCGCTTCCTTCTGCGGTGTGCCGCCGAGCCCGCTGACGCCATCGTCGGGCTGGCCGTTGCTGCCGTCGCCGCCGGTCGCTGCGGTGAGCCCTTGTCCGCCCACGCCGCCGCTCACGTCTGCTCCGTCGCAAACGAGCGCGCCGCCCTTGCCACCCGTCAAGTCATCGACGGAGAGGCAGCCATCCTTCCCGTCCACGCCCGGCGTGCCAGGCGCGCCCGTTCCGCTTGGCGCCATCGGCGTTTCTCCCGCCTTGCCATCGCCCGCAGTGACCTCGCACCTCGACAGCTCCACGCTCGCTCCACCCTCGGCGAGCAGCGCGATCGACGACCCCCCGTTCTTCGTCGCGTTCGCGGCCTCGATCACCACATCGGCGATCGTCACGCTGCCTGTCGGCTTCACGTGCAGCGGCATCTCGTCTGCCGCGGCGGTCCACTTCGTCTTCGTCCCCGCCGCATACTTCCAGCTCGTGCAGTCCAGCCCACCGAACACCTGGGCGTCGCTGTCGAGCACGATGGCCTCCACGAAGGCCTTCGCAACATCCGCGCACGCATAGATCGGCTTCCCCTTGGCCACCGCAATCGCCTTCGTCAGCGTCTGCACCGCGGTCGTCTTCGTCTCGCCGTTGTTCGCGTCGTCGCCGTTCGCCGCATCCACGAACACGCCGCACGCATCGTCGATCGGGTCGCCGGTCTGGTTCGGGATGCAACCGGGGTTCACCGTCGTGGTGCCGGTGCCGCCGGTACCGCCCGAGAAGCACAGCAGGCGGGGATTCAGCGAGCAATCGCTTTGGTCGTTGTAGCAACCCACACTCGTGGCACCGACCGCCACCAGCAGCAGGGATGCCCCCCACGGCGCTCGTCGCTCGCGCTCCTCCCGCCTGCTCCCCCCAAGCCCGTGCTCGCTCCGCGCCCCAAGCCGCGCTCCGCTGCGCGCGGTCGGGGGGAGCCCCTCTTCGGCGAGGCAGCCGGGTGCAGCAGCGCTGGATGCGGCTTTCGTCCGCAGGCCGGAGGTCTGTGCGGGGAGAACGCGGGCGGCGTGCTCACGCTCGCGACTCTCTAAGTAAGAGTCGCGTTCTGTGGCCGATCTCATTTCAAAAAGTGCACGCATCGTCATTTTTTTCTCCGCTGACCGCAGACACACGTCCGTCCTCCGGCTCGCGCATGTGCACGTGCCGTCCTCGCGGGCTCCAGGGAGCGGTCGCCGGTCCGGTGAGGGAGGGGCCGCTCCCTCTTCGGCGACCGCTCGCTGCAACCGGCGAGCGTCTTCTTCCTTCAGAACCTTCTCGTCCTCAGAACTGCTGCGTCATGGCCGCTGCTCCCATCGCGCCCGCGCCCATCGCGCCGTCGCCCGCACCCCCGTCACCGGGTGTGCCCGGTGTGATCGTCGCGCCCTTCACGTCCGGGGCCTCACCGATGTAGGCAATGCCCACCGACGGACCACCACGACCTCCGCCGCCTCGGCCGCCAGCTCCGCCCTTGCCACCGCTGCCGCCCGCACAGGCGACCGAGGTCATATCGCCACCGTTGCTGCCGGCCTTGCCCCCCTTGCCGCCATCACCTCCAGGTTGACCGGCACCGCCATCGCCACCCTGACCGCCCGCCTTCGCAGTGAGCGTGGTGCTCACGAAGGTGAGCTTGGCGCCCAAGCTCATGAGCGCGATCGACGCGCCCCCGGGGCCGCCGCCCTTGCCGGGAGCGCCGCCGCAACCACCAGCACCGCCGCCGCCCGCGCTGGGGCCGGCGTTGTTGTTCGGAGGCATCGGCATGGCGCACTTCTTCGCGCCGCCACCTCCACCTCCACCTTGACCGGGCGTGCCGCCGCTCGTCCCGTCGCTCCCGCTCGCACCGGTGTAGCCGTTGGGCGTGAGCGAGCCGGTCGCGTTGCTGCTCGCGCCTGCACCGGGCTCCCCCGTCAGGCCCGCGGCACCGTCACCGCCGTTCGTGCACGCCGACGGGCCCGACTCCTTCTGCGGAAGGCCACCGAGACCATTGGTGCCGTCGTCGGGTTGGCCATTGCCGCCAGGGCCACCGGCGCTCGTGGAAGTGCCCGACCCGCCGAGGCCACCGCTCACGTCGATCGCGTCGCACGTGGTTTGACCGCCCTTGCCGCCTGTCAAATCATCGATATTGAGGCAACCGTCCTTGCCGTCGTTTCCGTCGGCCCCCACCGTCCCCGTCCCCGCGGGCGTCTCCCCCTCCACTCCCTTCGCGCCGTTCCCCGCCGTCACATCGCAGTGCGACAGCGCGAGCTGCGTGCCCGCCTGCGAGATCACCGCGATGGACGACCCGCCCGCCTTCGTCGCGTCCGCCGCGACGAGCGCGACATCTTGAATCGTGGCGCGCGCTCCGATCACGACATACAGCGGCACCTCGTCCGCGGCCGCCGTCCACGTCGTCTTCGTCGTCTCCCCCGCGTATGTCCACTCCGCCGCGCAGTCGAACCCGCCGTAAATCGTCGCGTCCTGCTCCAGCGTGATCGCCTCGGTGAACGTCTCTGCGCACGCATACACCGGCTGCCCGTTCGCGCTCGCGAGCGCTTTCCCCAGCGTCGCGAACGGCGCTTCTTTCGTTCCCTCGCCCGTCATGTCGTTGCCCTTCGACGACGACACGAACACCCCGCACGTGTCCGCGATCGGCTTGTCGCTGCCCGCAGGCACGCAGCCTGGATCGATCGTCGTCGTCGTGGAGCCGGTCCCCGTCGTGGCGAGCGCGGGATCGGTCAGGCTCAGGTAAGCCTCCTCGTAGAAGTTGGTGCACGCCGTGCCGCACCCAACGAGCGCCACCCATGCCACCATCGCGGCGCACCGCCGCACGCTCCAATTTCGCATGCTCGTCTCCACGCCTTTCAAAACGACCCCCGCAGCACCACACCACCTGCGCTCGGAGAGACGATCGGCACGACGATCGCCGACTCCTTCGCCACGCCACGCGGCGCGAACATCCAGTAGGCCGCCGTCACCGCAGCCACGGCCCCTCCGCCGATCGCGAGCCCGATACCGGCGCCGTTCATCGCGTCCGCAGCGCGCGACTCGCTCTTCACACCACCGCAGCGCGCGTCGAAGTTCGCTGCGCCGCTCACGCAGCTCCGCCCGGCCGCCGCGATCTCGTCATGCACGCGCAGCGCGGCGTTGCCCTTGTCGCTCCCGGCGATCGCGATCCCGAGCCCGGCGCCCGCAAGCACCAGCGCGGTAGCGCCACCGCCGATGACGAGCCCCAGTCGCGGTCCATCGGGGCCAGCCGCGATCTTTTTCCCCGACAGCGTGAGGGTCTGATCGCTCCCCTCCTTCGCATCGACCTTCGCGCTCGCGCGCACCTCCCCGTCGCGCCGCACGTCGATCGTGTGCGAGCCAGGCTCGACGAACAGAGGCTCGGCCAGCGGCGTCGTCCCGACGAGAGCGCCATCCACGAGCACGTCGGCCCCGTCCGTATCGACGCTCAGCGTCACTGTGGCGATCTTGGCGCGCGCCTCCGCCAAGAGCTTCGCCGCCGTCGCACGCTCCGGCGAGTCTTGCGGCACGAAGGCCCGCACCGCGTACGCCAGGTGCTCCGCAGCGGCGCGCGACTTCCCCAGCTTCAGCTCGCAGGCGCCCAGGTTCGCGGCGATCTGGAAGTGTTTCTTGATCGCCCAAGCCGCAAGGAACGCCGCCTCCGCCTGCGGGTACTCGCCCTTTTCGAACAGGGCTGCTCCCTTCAGGTGCAGCTCGCGTGCTTGATCCGTCAGCGCGTCCGCCGCGACCGGCGGCGCGTCCGCGCGAGCTCGGCCTGGCACGGTCAAGCACGCCAACGCCACCAAGGAAAGTGAAAGAAGTCGCTTCATGGGTCCGTCCTACCGACTCAGTACGTCGGCTTCGGTGAAGGCAAAGAGGAAGTGCTCGTGGCCGTGACGTTAGGCGCAACCGGCAACGGCGTCGGCGCAACGGACGTGATCGTCGCCGTAGGGGTCGAAGGCGGCGCGCTCGGCGCGCTCGGCGCGGCGCTCGGCAGCTTGGGCGGCGCGTGCTCGTCGCCGTAGGGGTCTCCGCTCGGTTTCGGTGCGGACTTCGGGCTCGTCGCGGCGCTCCCCGTGGGATTCGACGTCGCGCTCGGCGCATCCGGCGAAGCCGACATGGTCGCGCTCGTCGTCGCTGTCGCCATCGCGCTCGTCGCCGCTGTCGCCATCGCGCTCGTCGCCGTCGCATCCACGTTCGCGCTCGTCGTGGCGTTCCCGCTCGTCGCCGTCGCCGTCGCTGCTGCGTCCTTCGATCCCGTCTCCATCGCACCCATGCTCGTCGTCGCACCCGCCGCACCGCGCCCGTCGCCGCTCCGCGTCCGACCCGCCCAGAAGGCCACCACGCACACGACGACCACGCACGCCACGGCAAGCACGGCGGCCTTGAGCTGCCCCGGACGGCCCGGAGCACGCAGGCCCGGTGGGGCCGCACCCGTGGGCGAGGGAGCGGCGTCCGAGCTCCCGTCCGCCTCGCGGATCGGCGTGGGAGGCGTCTTCCACAGGTCGCCCCGCGCCAGCCGATCGGCGGTCGTCCGCGACGGCAGGTAGTCGCGCAAGTCTTCTTTCACAGGGTCCTGCGGCATGGGGCGCTCCATCAGTTTCCCTCTTTCCCAAAGGGGAGGTTGTTCGAAGGCCGGCCCGACGTCGTCGTCGGCGCGAGCACCGGGCCGCTCGTCGAGCGTGACGTGGGGCTCACCGGGCTCCGACCAGGCTTGCTCGGCTTCGCCCACGGATCGACCACCCCGGGCGCCGTCACGGACGGGGCGGTCCTCGCAGGCGGGACGCGCGGGGCGCCTGGCGCTCGCACGCCCGAAGGCGCGGCTTGACCCGAGGGCCGCGCGCTCTGCGTCGGCACGCTCGACGGTGCATCCGCGGCGCTCGGCTCGCTCGAGGGTGCGTTGCTCGCGGCCGGTGCGCTGGATCCCGGTGCTCCAACGGCCCCCGGATCGGCCGTCGTTGCGACGCTGGAGGCGCTCGCGCTGAGGGGCGCTGTCGGCGCCGCCACCTCGGTCCGTGCATCGTCCTGTCGGAGCTTCAGCAGCAGATCGCGACCCAGCAGCGCCGCGCTGAGGCAAGCGAAGCCGATCGCCGCCACCGTGGCCGGTCGCACGCGCGAGCGCGCCTTCGCCGCGTTCGCGTTCGTCGCTCGAGCGGGTGCACGCTTGGCGAGCGGCAGCGTCACGGCTTCGCCTGACGGCACCACGCGCCCTTCGCGAGGCTCGCCCTCCGCGATGGCGCGCTCGCGCCCGCGGGCTTCTCGTCGTGCTCCGGGCGACGCAGGGACGAGCGGCTCCGTCATGTTCGGTCGCGCTGTCTTCGACGCCGCCGGAGCGGGCATGGGGTCGGTCGCCTTCTGCCGCAACACGGCCGCCGCGTCGTCACGAAAGCCCTTGTTCTTGCGGCCAAACGGCAGCACCGCCGCCGGCACGAACGACGCCGACAGCGGCTCGGTGACGAACGCGTGCACACGGGCGCTCGGCTCCGCGTCGGGCATCGGGGCCCGAGCACGCGCCGCCTTTCGGGGCCGGCTCGGCGCAGGGTCCTCCTCCTCCATGTCGCTCGAATCCTCCTGGTTGTCCGGGAAATGCTTGCGCAGCCGCAGGTGCTCGTAGCGCAGCCCCTCGACCACCTCGGCGGCGGTGGGGCGCTCGCGCGGGTCCTTCGCGACCATCAACCGAACGAGCGCGCCGAGCGGCGCCACGAGGGCCCCGCAGACGTTCTCGATGGGCTCGGGCTCGATCTCGAGGTGCATGCGGCGGACCTCGATCCGGCTCGGTAGGTCCACCGAATCCACCGCGAACATGTGCTTGCCGGTGAGCAGCTCGATGAGCGTCGCGCCGAGCGCGTAGACATCCGAAGCGGCGGACGAAGGGCTCCCCGAGAAGAGCTCGGGCGCCATGTAATGGGGCGTGCCGCAGCCCGCGACGAGCTCGTCGGTCGTGCCGAAGCGCCCGCGCTCGATGTGGCGCGCGAGCCCGAAGTCTCCGACCTTCACGCGCGCTTCCGGCGTGACGAGGACATTGTCGGGCTTGAAGTCGCCGTGCACCACGCCGCGTTGGTGCGCGGCCGAGAGCGCGCGCGCCATCTGGATCCCGAACGCGATGGTGCTGATCACGTCGATGGGGCCCAGGTGCTCTGAAAGGAGACGGAGCGTCTTTCCGTGCACGAGCTCCATCACGAGAAAGGGCGCGCCCTCCTTCGTCGCGCCCGCCTCGATCACGCGGACGATGTTCGGATGATCCACAGCCGCGAGCGCCCGCGCCTCTCGACGCATTCCCCGAAACACCGTCTCCGGGCGGAGGCCGCGCGCGTGCAACAGCTTCACCGCCACGTCGCGCCCGAGCGTCTCTTCGTGCGCCGCGAACACCGTCCCCATGCCCCCCTCGCCCAGGACGCGCGTGAGCAGGTACTTGCCTGCGAGCAAGTCGCCAGGACGCGGAGAGGGAAACGAAGGCTCCTTGGGTGCGGTCACAGCGGCCTCCCGGGAGGTAGCGGGGCGAGCATAGGCGAGGACGAGAGCAGGCGACATGGCGTTTGGGCGGCGGCGGAGCAGCGGAGCCCTCGATCGCTCCATGTGCGCGAGCGGTCCGCCTGTTTCAGAAATTTTTCGGCGGCGCGCTTTTTATTGAAACGACCGCGCTCCCGGCCGACATGGGAAGGGTGGAGGCCACGGGATGTCGATTCCCAGCGAGGACCCTTATGGCGGCGATGAGCTGCTCCGAGCCTGCGTTGAGCGCGCGCTCGCACCGCACGAAGGCCGTCTGACTCAAGAGCAGCTCCAAGCGCTGCGCGACTACCTGATCGTCTTCGTCACCACCCATCCATCCGCGGAGCCCCTGCACGCGCGCCTTCGAAAGCGCCCAGAGGTCACACGGTCGACGCTCGTCGAAGGGCTCCGACAACGCGACGAGGCGAGGCTTTCGCGGAGAGGGCGTCGCGCGTGAAAGACGACGACGCGGGGCTGAGGGCGAAACGGCTCACGCCCGAGCAGATCGCGCTCA